>Ga0214472_10000341_pt1 | contig 59307 bp, 58 predicted proteins | sample RVTome_6_FD_207662 | JGI IMG/M metagenome (GOLD analysis project Ga0214472, IMG submission 207662) | Soil microbial communities from uranium-contaminated site in the Upper Colorado River Basin, Wyoming, United States - RVT140D175 | ecosystem: Environmental > Terrestrial > Soil > Contaminated >...
CTCTGACCGCGCTCAAAATGGATCTATCCCTGCTGCCAGATCGAGCGGCCAAGGATCATAAGTTGTTTTCGGAGAAATTAAGCTCCATGTCCGGGCTTATCGACCACACTCTGGCTCGAGTCCACACCATCGTCACCGAACTGCGACCTGTTGTCCTGGATGTCGGTTTGGTTGCAGCCATTGAATGGCAAACAAATGAATTTCAAGAGCGCTCAGGGATCGTGTGCGAGACCCATCTGCCAACCGAAGAAATCCCTTTAGACCCCGAGCGATCCACTGCGGCTTTCCGGATCTTGCAAGAGGCCCTTACTAATGTCGCGCGCCATGCCGATGCGAGCAAAGTGGTTGTCGATCTGAGGAGTGAAGCTGGGAGTTTGATTCTGGCGGTGCGCGACAATGGAAAAGGCATCGACGAAAACGCGATCTTCGCTCATAACTCGTTGGGGTTGCTAGGCATGCGAGAGCGGGCTCTGTCCTTTGGCGGAAAGACAGAAGTTAGCCGCTTGCCGGGGCGAGGCACTCTAGTGAGCATGAGAATCCCGATAAAATAAGACGAGAGGCCCCTTTTCAATGAGAATTCTCATCGTCGACGATCATCCGATTTTTCGCGCAGGGTTGAAAGAAACCCTGGCGAAGGAGAGCGATGTGGAATTCGTGGGAGAAGCCGACAACGGGCATAAAGCGCTCCAGCTTGCCCGAAAACAAGGCTGGGATGTCGTCGTACTCGACATCACCATGCCGGGAAAAGGAGGCCTGGAGGTTTTGCAGGAGTTGCGGCGTGAGCGGCCCAAGCTTCCCGTTCTCGTTTTGAGCGCCCATCCGGAAGAGCAACTGGCTTTGAGATTGCTAAAAGCAGGGGCGGCTGGATACCTGACCAAGGACAAAGCTCCCCAGGTTCTGATTGCTGCCGTTAGAAAAGTCCTGCGAGGTGGAAGATATATAAGCGAGTCACTGGCAGAGAAGGCAGTCCAGGCGCTGGCATCACCGACAACAAAACCCTTGCACGAGGCTCTATCCGATCGAGAGTATCAGGTCATGCGCATGATCGCTTCAGGAAAAACGATACAGGAGATCGGTAAAGAATGTTTTCTAAGCGTTAGAACCGTCAGTACCTATCGCGCCCGCACTTTGGAAAAGATGGACATGAAAACCAACACCGACCTGATCCGCTACGCTTTGCAGAACAAGCTTGTAGACTAGCCAACTCCGTCCTGCTTTTGAGATCTTTCCTCCCCCGTAACCTCCCCGTAACCAGGCTTTTGTAGTCCTAGAACGGACACAATAATCATTCTTTTGGCGTTTGTTTGCCACGGCTCGATCCGCTAAAAAACTCGTAGTTGTTCGAGGGTTTTTGCGGCGGCTAGAAGGAATCAATTGGAGGAATTATGACGCACCTAAAGCTAAACGACGCACCTAGCTCCGCTGATCGCTGGGGAATTATTTTATCAGGCGGGAATGGCACGCGGCTGCGAGACTTGGTTTTCCACAGACGTGCCGACTATCTGCCCAAACAATACCTGAACTTCATCGGTAAACGGTCTATGTTGGAGCACACCTCGCACCGCGCCGAGAAGCTGATCCCGGCGCAGAAACTCCTCATCGTCATCGCAAAGGAACACCTTCAGTTCGACGAGGTCCGCCGCCAGATTGCTTCGAGACCGCGAGAGTGCATCATCATTCAGCCGCAGAACAAGGATACCGGGGCCGGGATTCTTCTTCCGCTAATGCATCTTCACAAGCGCGATCCTACCGCCATCGTCACAGTTTTTCCCTCCGATCATTTTATCCTTGAAGAAGATCTCTTCATGCGGCACGTCGAGCGCGCGTTCAGAATCGTAGAATCGGACGGCGCGCGCATCGTTCTTTTGGGGACGGAGCCGAACGAGCCGGATCCGGAATACGGTTACATCCTCTACGGCGGAAGAATCGACAATCCCGATCTCGACGGGGGCAGAACAGTCGAGATGTTTGTAGAAAAACCATCGGCGGACGCAGCGAAGACGATTATGAGGAAGGGAGCCTTGTGGAACACGCTGGTTTTAGTCGTCACATGCAAAACATTGTTGCAGGCGATAAAGCGCGCGACACCCGAGCTGTATCGCTCTTTCGAGCCCATCCAAGATGCGATCGGGACGCCTGACGAGCAGCGAGCGATCGAACGGGTTTATCAAAAGTTGCCTTCGCTCAATTTTTCCAAAGGCGTTCTAGAGACCCTTTCTTATGAGAACCGTCAAAACCTTCGAGTCCTGCCGGTCCGGGGTGTCACCTGGAAAGATTGGGGAACAAGCGATCGCCTGTCAAAAACGCTGTGCCAATTGGGCGCGCCCGATCTTGTGACGCCGGAACCCGTAGTTTCGGAGGGAAGAGCGGTACGTCTTTCCTCAGAAGGAAACTTGGCAGTACTCACGAGGAATTAATAATGCCTGACGAGACTGAGCTTCACCAAGCGGAAGCTGCTTGTCTGTTTCAGGCGAAATGGTTTTCGACGAAACCGACGATTGAAGCGCTGAATGGAACACAATTAGACCGACGCACGTTGATTGTTAACGAGGGGCATCCTCAAGAACGGCGGGCGCCGGGATCGGCACAGCGACAGGGACTTGTCCCATTCGCAAGGTCGACAGGAAACTCGGAGAGACTCGCTTTACACAGGCATCCAAAGACCAAATAAACATCTTGAAGGGTCGCCAGCGGTTTCACGGTGGCCACCCCCCCTTCTAAATCTGTAACGCTACCCGGAACCCAACGACCTATGCCGGATCGACCGTGAGTAGACATCGCTACTATGTTGTCAGTTGTTCTTCGTGCGAGGTCAACGATCTCCTCCGGTCCCCTTCCCTCCACGCCCACCAGAGATACTTTCTCGACCCCTTCCGCCTGTAATTCTTCTACTTTCGCCTGCAAGTAGTCCGTTACCTCTTCCTTGATCTTTGCTCTCAACTCGCCAATGGCCGGTGGCGAAACGCCGGTTGCCATAAAATAACCTGTCCCGGTTATTTCACCTTCCCGTCGTGTCGGAATAGGAGCGAGCGTAGGGCGGAACCTTTCGCGGTTTCGAGCCGTCCATCGGTATCAGCATCCGGCCGGCTGTAAATGGCCTCCTCCCGCGACAGTTCGTGTCGCCCTACGCCTGGATTACGTTGGCAGCTTAGTCGATCTTCACCTTGATCTCATTGGTCTTGGCCTCTTCCGTCTTGGGCAGCCTTATTTCGAGGATTCCGTTCTCAAACGATGCTTTAACCTTGTCGGCCTGCACGTTTTTCGGCAGCTCCACTGATCGGTGAAACGCACCATAGGAGCGCTCGCACGCGAAATAGTCTTTCTCCTCGATTTTCTCCTCCTTTTTCTTCTCGCCTTTGAGAGTCAAATGGGTATCGGAGATATCGACTTCAATATCATCCTTAGTCATACCCGGCAGTTCGGCCTTTACGACGATGTCGTCCTTCTCTTCGTAGATGTCGACCACAGGTGCGATCAGCTCACTATCACCACCCCGTGACCAGAGGGAAGGCCACCACGGTCGCATTCTCCTGCCAAAAAAGTCCTCCGTCATCCGATCCATTTCCGTTTCCCACCGGGTCAGATCCATAAAGGGTCTCCACGGCGTTACCGCCTTACTTTCTCGTTCCTTTGCTTTGTGAGCCATTATCATTACCTCCTTCATGTTTTTGGTTTAGTCTATCTCTTTGTAATACTCCGCAAACAACGTGCCATTAAAATATTTTTATTTTTGTCCAGTCGTTACGAAATTTCCTGGAGACGTTTCAAAATCTTTCTTGGCAACAGTGCGAAGAATTAAACGGCGCTTTTTCCAGTTCCGATAATCGTGCTCCTCTACTGGTCGTGCCGAAGTTTATCTGACCGCTACTGTACAGCGCGCTCCTCGAACTCACGGTACGCGGTGTGAATCGTGGACAGAAAGTAGTGGAACCATGGCATGATGTCGTGGCTGCCGTCGTGCCAGCCCAGGGAGCTAGTTTGCAGCGCCTCGTAGTAGCTCTCTTTGTTCTGCTCGATAATCCGTTCGAGGCTGATGTATCGACCTACGTTATGTCCAAGATGGTAAAGGGTCAGCAACGTAAGCAGGCGCGATACGCGGCCATTGGCCTCGCGGAAAGGGTGGATACAGAGAAAATCGAAGACCAGACAGGCGGCGGCCAGAAGCGGTGGGATTTTTGATTGATCGATGTTGCGATTGTAGGCAAGACAGAGTTCTTCAACGGCGGCTGGCACCAAGGCGGGCTCAACCGGCTGAAACCGTACTTCCAGTCGCCCTTCAGGATCAAGTTCTACGATCTCGTTTTGAGATTCCTTCCACTCGCCTGCGTCACCAATGGTCCCTTCTTGCGCCAGCGCGTGCAGGCGTCTCAATATCTCCGGCTCGATTGAAACCTTTCCATGGTTTCCATGAACCCAGCTTAGCGCGTTTCGATAACCAATGATCTCCTCCTCGGAGCGGTCGCGGGGACGTGCATCGCTAAGGACCAACAGCCGCACTCGCTCGGGCTCAACCGTGACTCCGTCGATGCGGTTGGACGATTCGGCGCCCTCGATGAGCGCGATTTCCTCCAGGCTCTTCAAAATGCGCCTTGATTGCTTCTCGTAGAACGCTTGCTTTTGCTGGGACTCGGCCAATTTGTCCAGCAGCCACACCGTGCTGGGGGGCAGCCTTATTTTTGCCAGACGTTCTCCGCGAAATGTCATCATAAGTTGTTTGTCCGGTAATTAATCGTGCGGATTATGTCGCCCCTTTTCATGGGCAAAATTGGTGCCGGCGCATCTTATAGAAAAGAAGCCTTTTCTATGCGTCTTTGATGCACTCTGGGTAGCGCTTGTTATTCTTGACAAAACTCCAGTCGCTCCTCGCCATTATTGCGAAGCATGCAACCCGCCGATCTGCTTAACGACTGCTGTCGCTTCATTGTCTGACACATTCGTTACTGATGGTGAGGCAGAGATTGCGGTGCAAATGTTGGGTAGATCGTGATCAGTGGGTGGTTGGCCGACCCTGGCGAAGTTTGGACTCTCTGGCGGCTCAAATGGAAGAGCACACTCAGTCGACTGTGCGGAGCGCTGCTATTCTGTTGGCATCGAACGTGCTCTTGGTTAGAGGGAGCGGAGGGCCAAGGTCATTCACGCGGAGGGAGAGTTTCAGGCTTCGCAGAAATTGGCTGATGCAGCCGAGATTATTGCGAAACATCCCATGGCCCTACATCTCCGATTCCTGCAAAGTCTGGTTGAGGTATCCGCAGAGAAGAACTCTACGATTATCTTTCCGGTGCCCCTAGACCTGTTGGCCCCGTTTCTGAAGAAAAGTGACACCTAGGCCCCAATTCGGAGGACAACGACAATGTATAACAGGCTGCTTGTTGCGCTGGATGGATCCGAGGTTTCGGAAGTTATCCTACCTTATGCCCGCTCCTTTGCTAAAACACTCAAGATCCCAGTGGAGCTGTTGCACGTGGTTGACCCTGACCACTTTCTGCATTCAGTGTTCGCCCACCACGGTCGCTACTATGACATCATGACCGCCGAGAAGAAAAGAAGCATCGACTACCTGAGTAAGATCGCGACTTCGTTCTCGGATTCAGCGTCAGTTGATTGTTCAGTAGAGACGGGAAATCCGGCGGAAGTCATTGTGGATCGAGCAGCGTCCCACGCCGGCATCTTGATTGCCATGACCACCCATGGGCGTTCTGGGACCAAGCGGTGGCTCTTAGGAGGTATTGCTGAAAAGGTTCTACGCGCAGCCACTAACCCTCTACTCCTTGCGCGGTCGACTGAGGAGACTAAGATTCGTGACAGAGTGGTACTGAAGACGCTTCTGGTACCGTTGGATGGTTCTGGCCTCGCGGAGACAGTACTCCCGCATGTAGCGGCGCTAGCCAAGAAGATGAATCTGGAGGTGGTTCTAGTGCGCGTTCACCTTATGCCGGGAGTCGTTTATCCGACTGGATACAATGCGCCAGATTGGCAACGGCTTAACGAAGACATTAGAAAGGAGGCGAACGGATATCTTCAGCAAAAGACACAACAGTTGCAGAGGGAAGGGCTGGAAAGGGTGTCCTCACTTTTGTTGGAGGGCAATGCCGCAGAAAAGATCATTGATCTGGCTCGGGAGAGGGCCCCGAGTCTCATAGCGATGTGTAGTCATGGGGAAAGCGGTGTTGGCCGAGGGGTCTTGGGGATTGTGACCGACCGCATAGTTCGTCACTCAGGCGACCCAGTGTTGATAATTCGAGCTACGACTAACAGCCCACGATCTGCTTCTTGAGGAAGCAGAGGTTCGCCCGTACGGCAGACGGCTCCCCTCGACTGTGACCAAGCGATCGACGTGACAATAGCGGGCGCACAGATCACATCGCTCCATGTGGCGAAACGCCTGATGTGCCCGCTCCTGCAGCTCACCGGAGCGAGAAAGCTTGAGGTAACAGGGCTCGAAGCTCGAACTAGAATGCGAAGCTTGAGTGCCGATCGCTGAAATGGTCTTGTCTCCCTCGTCATACGTCAATGTCCGCGTAGGATTAGAGGGCAATGGATGTGCCGAAAGCCAACGCGCGGCGGTCAGGGTTGGATAAATCGTCTTGGTTCCAACTGCGCGACAAGGCTTTTTCATATTTCGCGCGGATGAGAAGTGAGCGCACGATAACACGCGACGGGGTCTATTTTTCTCGACGCCATCGTCAATCCCAGCTTGGCATCTAGTTTGCGCAAACTACATACATACTCTAATTCCAACGCGGAGGTGTAAAGCCATGTATCTATCACGATTGACGTTCCATACGTTGCCGGGCAAGACCCACGAGGCTGAAGAAAGGCTGGTGACGCTGCTCGACTGGGTAGAGAAAGCCGGTGGCGTGAGGCCAAGAGTTATGCGCACTCACGATGGTTCCTTGGGTGCGCCGGATCTGATCTTCGAACAGGAAGTCGAGGATCCTGGAACTCTCGAGTCGCAGATCAAAAAGGTGACTGAGAACAAAGAGTTCCAACAGTGGGCAAAACAAGTGTCGGGGCTATTAGAGCAATCCTCGAAGCGCGAACTCTGTCAAATCACTAGCCCAGCATCATGAGTAATAGGGGTCATTGCATCCGCGTAACACTCAACCAGGATGGCTCTGTCGAAGCGGCGACAAGGAGCGGGAGCGAAAAACGTGGGAGACAAACAACAACAGTTTTCAATTTGGTACTTCTTCGTAAGCTTACTCCTTATTCTGGCGATACAGATTTATCTCCTGCGTCCGCATCCAGAGGTGATTACCTACAGTCAGTTCAAGTCCTTGGTTAAACAAGGGCTTGTAACAGATGTTGTGGTCGAGAAGGAATCCGTTCGGGGCAACATCAAAGTCGAAGGCATCAGACAAGTTTTCTCGGAAGAAAAGCTGCAACAATCAAAACGCGACCCGAGTAGCCCTCTTTTGTTCACTACCGTTAGGGTCGAAGATCCCGCTCTAACAGCGGAATTGGAAGTGGCTGGAATCGCGTTCCGCGGGGAGGTGACTAGCGACTGGCTCCCCACTATTCTCTCTTGGATCGTTCCCGTAGTGATCTTCTTTCTTCTTTGGAGTTATCTGATCACCAAGGTGGGAACTGGAAGCGGCCTGATGCAAATCGGCAAAAGCAAGGCGAAAGTTTTTATCGAGCAAAAGACCGGCGTTACTTTTGCGGACGTCGAAGGAATCGATGAGGCCAAGGAAGAGCTCGTCGAAGTTGTCGAGTTTCTCAAAACCCCCGCCAAATACCAGCGACTCGGGGGACGTATCCCGAAAGGAGTGCTGTTACTGGGACCGCCGGGCACGGGCAAGACTCTTCTTGCTAGAGCGGTGGCCGGTGAAGCTGGAGTTCCATTCTTCAGCCTCTCCGGTTCTGACTTTGTCGAAATGTTTGTCGGCGTTGGCGCGGCACGCGTGCGAGACCTCTTCGCCCAGGCGGTTAAACATGCACCCAGCATTGTTTTCATCGACGAACTCGACGCCCTTGGAAAAGCGAGAGGGATGAACATCCTTAGTAGTCACGACGAACGCGAACAGACCCTTAACCAGCTTCTGGCAGAGATGGACGGCTTTGAACCCAATCAGGGGGTCATTATCATGGCGGCCACCAATCGGCCGGAAATTCTAGATCCCGCCCTTCTAAGACCTGGCCGATTTGACCGCCATGTGTTGGTGGATCGGCCCGACCTCAAAGGTCGCGAGAAAATCCTTCGGTTGCACGCGAAAAAGGTTAAGCTCTCCGCTTCGGTCGAGCTCAACGTCATAGCAGCCAAAACGCCTGGATTCGTCGGCGCCGATCTCGCCAACATCGTCAACGAAGCCGCCCTTTTAGCTGCCCGCGAGGGGAAGGAAGCCGTGGAGATGGCGGACTTCGACGAAGCGATTGCGCGAGTGGTTGCAGGATTACAAAAGAAAAGCCGCGTCATGAGCCCGAAGGAAAAACAAACCGTGGCCTACCATGAGTCAGGTCACGCCATCGTCGCCGAGCTCGTCCCCGGCGCGGACCCAGTAACCAAGATCTCGATTATCCCTCGCGGTGTCGCGGCACTCGGCTACACGCAGCAACTTCCAACCGAAGACCGCTATCTCATGACTCGCTCGGAACTGTTGGCGCGAATTCACGTCCTATTGGGTGGACGCATCGCGGAGGAGATGATTTTTGGCGATGTTTCGACCGGCGCCCAAAACGACCTTCAGAAAGCTACCGAGATCGCTAGAACCATGGTGACGCAATACGGCATGAGCGAAAAGATTGGCTTAGTTGCCCTGGAGGGTCAGCGGACCCCGTTATTTCTGCCCATACCGACCCATGTTCCGAAGGAATACAGCGAGGAAACCGCACACTTGGTCGACACCGAAGTAAAAAAGATTCTCTCGGAGACCCATGCGAAGGTAACAGCGATCCTTGGTGCTCGCCGCCAGGCGCTGGAAGATTTGGCGAAGTTGCTCCTAGAGAAAGAAATCGTCGAGCGACCGCAATTGCAGGCAATACTCAACAAGCGGAGTTTCGATGACGCGGCGTGAATAGAAGCGGAGCCAGATGATATGAAATGGGACTTTTTCGCTTGGCAGCAAGCCAGCGACCTGATGGAGCAAGCTGAGAGGATCGAGAGAAACTTTTTACAAGTCGCCGCCGCCAGCCGCTACTTAGCGACAAGCAGCCGGGCGGGCGCTTGGGCTCCATCCATGAATGTCGTTGAGACCGATCAGGCTTGGTGGGTCATCGCCGCTTTGCCAGGTGCGCCAGCCAATCGGATCGATATCCGCCTTGCGGGCGACGAGTTGATTATCGCCGGCACGCGGCCACTGCCAACTTGTTGCACCGAAGGTGAGCTCAAGATCTGGGAGATTCCGCTGGGCCGTTTTGAGCGCCGGTTGCGCTTGCTTCCAGGCATTCAATTCACGATTGCGGAGACGCGTTTTGAGGATGGTCTGTTAATCACCGAACTAAGAAAGAGCTTATGACACTGGAACAACACTCTACAGACGAAAGCGCACCGGTGTTAAGGGAAGCAAAACCGAGCGCTCAGATCCCTCCTGAGGCGTTGGCGATCGTACCCCTGCGTAATACGGTCCTTTTCCCTAACACGGTCATGCCCCTTTCGATCGGTCGCCCTTCCAGCCTTTTGGCCGTCGAGGATGCTGTGCGCAAGCAACTGCCAATCGGTGTTGTCGCCCAGCGGGACTCGGCAGTAGACGCTCCCCAAATCACAGATCTATACGAAATTGGCGCGACCGCGGATATTTTCCGTATATCCCCTGCCAGCGACGGCCAGCGTCAGGTCATCGTCCAGGGGCGCCAGCGATTCAAAATCATTGAGCCTCTTCAGTTAGATCCGTTTTTAGTCGTCCGGGTGTCGTTGTTTGAAGAAAACGTGCCACGGACGAAGGAGTTCGAAGCGAGAATCATGCACCTGCGCGAGCAAGCCTCCAAAGCCCTCTCCCTCTTGCCGCAGCCCTCGGCTGAATTGAAGTCCATGATTGAGAGCATCGAAGATCCCGCAGTGCTCATCGATATCATCGCACCCACGCTCGATATAGCGCTTGCCGAAAAGCAAGAAATCTTGGCGACCCTCGATATCGAGGCTCGTTTGCGAAAAGTCTCCGGACAACTGACTCGCCAAGTCGAGTTACTCGAACTGAGGCAAAAGATCAGGGCTGAAACAAAAGAATCCGTAGATAAGGCGCAGCGCGAGTATTTTTTGCGCGAACAACTCAAAGCCATAAAGAAGGAACTAGGGGAAGAGGACGGCAAGAACGTCGAGATTGAGCAACTGCGCCAGAAGATCGATGCGCTCAAAGCGCCGCCTGAAGTCGGAAAGGAAGCTTTAAGAGAATTATCCCGGCTTGAGCGCATGTCCGAGATGTCCGCTGAACACTCGGTGATTCGGACGTTTCTCGACTGGATCATCGAACTACCGTGGAACGTGTTGACCGAAGAGCGGATCGACCTGCCCAAGGCGCGGGAGATCCTCGACATCGACCACCACGACCTGGAAAAAGTTAAAAAGCGCATCATTGAATTCCCGGCTGTTCGTAAGCTTAATCCACTCGGCAAAAGCCCGATCCTCTGTTTCGTCGGCCCCCCGGGTGTTGGCAAGACATCGCTTGGCCAAAGCATTGCTCGCGCAATGAACCGCAAGTTCATCCGCCAGAGCCTCGGCGGCGTCCACGACGAAGCGGAGATTCGCGGCCATCGGCGTACATACGTTGGCGCCCTTCCCGGGACCATCATCCAAGGGATTCGCAAGGGCAGCAGCAGAAATCCTGTGTTTATGTTGGATGAGATCGATAAGCTGAGCGCCAGTTTTCACGGTGACCCATCGGCGGCATTGCTCGAGGTGCTCGATCCGTCGCAGAACTCAACCTTCCAGGATCACTACCTTGGAGTCCCTTTCGACTTAAGTCAGGTTTTATTCATCGCGACGGCTAACGTGCTCGACACGATTCCGCCGGCGCTGCGCGACCGCATGGATATCTTAGAACTGCCGGGCTACATCGAAGAAGACAAATTAGCCATCGCTAAGAGTTACCTCGTTCGTCGGCAGATGGCCGAGAATGGGCTCACGCCTGGCGAAATCAACTTTACCGACGACGCGCTCCGCGAACTTATCCGTTCTTACACGCGCGAAGCCGGTGTGCGCCAACTCGAACGTGAGTTGGGCTCCGTCTGCCGCACCGTCGCGACGCGCGTTGCCGAAGGACTCAAGGAGACCATCACCGTAGATGAAGGATTTCTCCGCAGCAGTCTCGGACCTCCCAAGTTTTTCAATGAGATCGCGCTGCGCACGAGCCTGCCCGGAGTGGCGACCGGTTTGGCGTGGACACCTTTCGGCGGCGATATCCTGTTTGTCAAAGCGACTAAGATGGCCGGCGACGGAAAACTATTGTTAACCGGGCAGCTCGGCGATGTGATGAAAGAAAGCGCGCAAGCCGCGTTGAGTCTGGTCAAATCACGCGCCGAGATGCTGGGCATTGAGCCCGAGATGTTTCGGAAAAGCGATTTGCACGTGCATATTCCCGCGGGCGCAATTCCCAAAGACGGCCCGAGCGCCGGGGTCACACTGTTTGTCGCGCTAGTTTCACTCTTGATCGGTAAACGAATCAACAAAGATGTCGCGATGACTGGCGAGATTAGTCTCCGCGGTCTGGTCTTGGCGGTGGGAGGCGTCAAGGAAAAAGTCCTGGCAGCGAAGCGAGGGGGTATCGCTTGCGTTTTGCTCACCGAGCTCAATCGAAAAGACATCGAGGAAGTACCAGCAACGGCTCGCGAAGGAATCCGCTTCGAGTTCTTGAAAACAGTCGACGACGCCTTGCAGCTTGCCTTGGAGCCGGAAGCCCTTGGCAGGTCAGTCGGATCTGAAAGGTTAGCGAGTTAGCTCGACCTCTCGACGATACCTCCGAGCAAAGGTCGAGGAAGCGAAAAAGAAACGGGCAAAACCACAGCGCATGTCGAACTTAATCCTTCGTTCGCCGTGAACACACGAAGCCATAGGAAACCATGAGTCTTGAAATCCTATCGGGTTCGGCAAACCACGCCCTTGCTGAAAGCGTCGCCAAGACACTGGGCGTACCGCTCACCCGGCGCATTTTAAAGCGCTTCCCGGACAGCGAATTACACATCGAAGTAGAGGATAGCGTCCGCGGTTGCGACGTCTATCTCATTCAGCCAACTTGTCCGCCTGTCGATGAGCACTTCTTCGAACTGTTTCTTCTAGCCGATGCCTGTCGGCGCGCTGGAGCGATTCATCTAACCGCTGTCATTCCCTATTTCGGCTACGCTCGGCAGGACCGCCGCGCTCATGGCCGCGAACCGGTGAGCACGCGGCTGGTGGCTGACTTGCTCGCCGCCAGCACTATCCAGCGCGTGGTCGTAGTAGATTTTCACAGCCACGCCGTAGAAAGCGCGTTTGCGATTCCGGTAGAACATGTGAGTGCCATCCCGATATTAGCGGACGCCATCCGACCGTCGGTACACAAAGATGCCGTGGTCGTCTCCCCAGACCTTGGCGCCGTCAAGATGGCGGAGCGTTATGCGAAGCTTCTCGATTTGTCGGTCGCGATTATTCATAAGAGTCGTGTCAGTGGCGCAGAAGTAACCGTTCAACGTATCGTCGGCGATGTCCGCGACAGAGAAATAGTTGTCGTTGATGACATGATCACAACCGGCGGAACGATAGAGAAGGCGATCAAAGCTCTCCTCGAAGCCGGCTGCTCAGCGTCGGGCATAAAGGTGGTGGCAAGCCACGGCCTATTTGTGGGCAACGCTATCGAGAGGCTAGCAAAACTGCCGATTGAAAAGATCTACGTTTCTGACAGCGTACCGGCGCCTGAACGGTTTCCCCTGCCCCTCCAGGTGTCGTCGTTAACCGCGCTCTTGGCGGAAACCATTCAGCGGCTTCATCGCCTGGAATCGCTGGGCGACGTCTTGGTGCGGGAATGACGTGGGCTGTAGATCCGAGTTCAGAGAGCCTTCGGAACCTTCCAGTTCTGTTTGCAACCTCGGTGAAGCGATGATTCCTCAACACGTATCCCGCGCAATATGCTAAACCGTTGAGAATAGGAATGAAGGATCGTGTAAAGCTATTCCTATGTGGTGACGTGATGACCGGACGAGGGATAGACCAAATCCTTCCCCATCCTGGAGATTCACAACTCCACGAGCCATGCATGGAAAGCTCGGTCGGCTATGTAAAGCTCGCCGAGCGGGCAAGCGGCCTGATCCGTCGACCGGCTGAATTCAGCTACATCTGGGGCGACGCGTTGGAAATATTCCGCACCGAACAGCCACAGGCCAAGGTGATCAATTTAGAAACCACGATCACCCGCAGCGACACGCACTGGCGCAGCAAGGACGTTCACTACAAGATGAGTCCAGAGAATATCGGATGCCTTACCAGCGCAGGAATCGACTGCTGCGTGCTTGCCAACAATCACATGCTCGACTGGGGAATTCCAGGATTACTCGATACCCTGCAGGCGCTCGATCAAGCAGAGATCAAGCATGCCGGCGCGGGTCGCAACCTCCAAGAAGCACAGGCGCCAGCGATCCTGGAAACCGGAGAAGGTGGAAGAGTCATCCTGTTCAGCCTGGGCTCGACATCGAGTGGCATTCCGGCTGAATGGTCAGCCCAAACAAACCGGCCCGGACTGCATATGATAGAAACCCAACCGGACGATCCAGTTCGCTTCCTTGCCAAAGAGATTGGCACATTCAAACGCAGAGGTGACATTGTCATTGTCTCGATACACTGGGGAGGCAATTGGGGTTATAAGATTCCTTCCACCGAGAAGAGACTCGCCCATCGTTTTGTCGACGAAGCTGGGGTTGATATTGTTCACGGCCATTCGTCGCACCATGTCAAAGCAATCGAAGTTTACAAGGGGCGCCTGATTCTTTACGGCTGTGGTGATTTCTTCAATGATTATGAGGGCATCGGCGGCTACGAAAGCTTTCGCGGCGATCTCGGCTTGATGTACTTCGCCGAGGTGGAACCGCGCTCAGGCAAGCTTCACGGCCTACGGATGATACCCACCCAAGTGCGGCGCTTTCGCGTCAACCATGCCACTGCAGCTGACTCCAAGTGGCTTGAGACTCTGCTCAATCGTGAAGGGAAACGCTTCGGCACAGCGGTACAGCGAAGTGCCGAAAACTTCGTGACTCTCGATTGGCCATAAAGCGTTGCAGATCATAAACATGATCACAATTCATCGTCCGCAAGCGGGTCAGGCAGTAAGATTACGTTTCACCGCTCGCGCCGCGTTCTCAATATTGGCGACCACGAATCTGGAAACGTTTATAACCCTACCATCGAAGATCGAAAAACCAGCAAGCTATTTTTCGCAACTTTCGGTGCAGCCTTTTTTTTCGGCCACAAACTGCAGTTTCTGATGGAAAACGATTTTTTCTTCGCCTTGGTTGACGGACTAGCAGTTGTATCCACAAGAATTTCTGCCCGCTGACCGGATTCCGGACATTTAACAATTTTCTTGGAACGGTACCGGCTCCGCATCGGCATGAAAACGTAAAACCTGCCGGTTGCCAGCCTTGAAAGCGTCGTCAATAGAGTGTTCACGGCATTCCTCCTCTGAGCGTTATCTCTTCATTTAACCCGCAAGATGCGTGCCTTCGAAGCGAGGCGGCGTGGCGTCACTTTGGCAGGGGGAGTTCTTGTGACGCGTTCGTTACACCGTCGAACAGCAGGCGGTCTAGCTCGTTCCGTCTCCTGCCTGTGGCGCAATGGAAGCTTTCTCTGGAACCGGTCTCGAGCCGACCTCCGCACCCGAGCCGGCGCGCCGCACTTTGCCTGCCGCTATCTCTCGAAGAGCCGTTACGATTTCCAGATTCCCGGTTTCGAGAAGCGGCTTTGCCCCCTTGAAGAGTTGTTTTGCTCTTTTCGAGGCGAGGATGACAAGCTCGAATCGATTGGAAACTTTCTCAAGACAATCCTCCACTGTGACGCGTGCCATAAATGTTGCCTCCACAAAATCTCTGAAAAGACCTCTCGTTGTACTGCGACAAATTGGCTCGCCGATGTCGGCAGGCTCTTCCAGCGGCCCGTATGAGCCGGATTATCGTCTGCATTAAGCGACAGACTTTTCGCTACTGGTTCACCCGGCTGAACTCCGTCAGTACCGATTCCGAAGATACATAGTGGGTTGGGCTTGTTAAAGCTAACGACTGTTGTGAAGACCGTCTGCGTTGGAGATAGGTATCCGTGGGCCAGTTCCAACGACAAATTGGCAACGTTTCGCCTCGGTATTGTGCGCCGTTAGCCTTGCTCTGACTGAAGATCAGCTGCCAAAAAGTCATTCGTTCTAGACTCATGCTTTGTGATTCCATGAAATGATCCTCCTCTGCGGCTGGATTTTTTCTGCAACTAGCCGCCAACGGTTTTCTAAAAACTCGGCGGCTTTTCTACGCGCCAACTATCCTAACGAAATAGAAAAACCGCACAAAGCACGCCAACAGAGACTGTCAGACTTGACGATTGCGACAGCACCACGAGAAGGATAAACAAAAGCAAAACAAAAGGCATTGTGAGCGGAAAGAAACATAGCATCGGTCGTAGCATGGTCTTCGCCCTTTATAGTCTACCCTGCAGACATGCTAAACAGAGTGATGACACTCAAGGCTAAAACAGATTCCTCACTGCGGGGCGATACCGCGCTTGGCCCGAACGACAAGAACAGGGGTTTCTGAATGGCGAATGACGCGTTTGGTGATACTCCCCAAGAGCCAGCGACCGACGCCGCTCGCCCCATGGGTCGACATCGCGATCAAGCTGTCGGGATTTTCCCGAGCCACGTCGATGATTTTTTCCGCGGCGCTGCCCTCCAGCACCTTAAAAGAAACACGTTCCAACCCTTCGTTGCGCAATTGCCTCATCTTCCCTTGAAGGTATTCGCTCGCTCTCTGCCGTGCTTCGTGGTCAAGCAGTTTCCAGTCGGGCGCGTGGCCGCCGGTGGGATAGGCCACACCCGGCATGAGGTAAACCTGCAGTAGGACTACTTCCAGATTCATTTTTTTGGCCAATTCGACTGCGCATGGTAAGGCCTTCTCCGCGAGTTCGGAGCCATCCAAGGGAACCACGAGTCTTTGCAAGGGCGCCGCCGCGCTCTTTTTATCGATCTGCCCTGTCGCTCGAATTAACATGACGTCGTTGTCGGCCCCGTGCAAAACCTTTTCGGCGACGCTACCCAAAAGCCAGCGCCCTATCCCCGAGCGACCATGAGTGGCCATAGCAGTTAAAGTGTCCTTTTGTGACGCTGCCACTTCGACGATGACTTCTGCCAGCTTTCCGATTCTCACCGAAGAAGAAACTGCAGCCGGATCAGGGAATGAGGCCGCTATCTCCTTCAAATAATCGCCGTTGTGTTCTCTTTCGACGGTCAAGACGTTAGGGGGACGACCCTGCTCAGCCGCGCCTGAAGGAATAAGGGTCTCGGGATCAATGACCTGCAGCAGATGAACGGGGATACGGAGTACTGTCGCAAAGGCACGGGCGTAAGGAAGAACGACTTCAGCAATCGATGATCCATCCAAGGGCACCAGTATTTTCTTGTACATCGCATGCTCCTTCTCAATTGGATCTCCTAGCCATTTCGCCTCCCTGCCGTAGCCAATAAGCTGGCTCAGCCCATCGATACTGCGCCTTGCAGTGCGCTCAGGGAAGTTGAGGTCCGCCATTCAACATGTGGAGTGAAACAGGCCGCCGACCCCCGAGCTTTCTCTCAGCTTATTATAGAGGTCGACCGCCCGTTCGGTCTGGAGCATGTGGAAAGCGATCCCTCTTTGCTTCAGCATCTCTAAAGTTTCTGGACAGACTTGAAGACGCTCATAAATTCCCTTAGAGAGCACGACCACTTTAGCACCGTGCTCCAGAAGTTCCTTTATATCCGCAGGCTGGATGCCCGGCAGATGATCGGTTCCGGTTTCGCGCCAATCCCATTCGCGTGATCCTCCAGGAAAGAGTTTCGCGTCCTTGAAACGTCTGTCACCTTCAACTTCCAGGCGGCCCCAAGAAAAGTGTGTAATGAGTGGTGAACGAACATTGGCTGCCATCCGATCCACCCTCCACCTGAAACCACAAATTGTGGCAAAGGAGGTGCCAACTGCCAGAGGCGGCTTAAGTTCTTGGAAATAGAGGGAGACGATGTCCCGCCGCGAATTCAGAGTTCGCAACCGTGAAACAAAAGGGCATGCCGATTTGCAGCAACGAAAACTCCTCCCAAGACCGGCTCATTCTTTGAGTCCAAAGTGGGCGCGGTGGGTAAGCTACCCGATCAGCAAAGGATCAGGATTTATAAAACAGGTTGAACCTGCAGAAGAACTGAGTACACGTTAGGATGGCACCTTTTCCTTTGGAATCCTTAACGCGACAAACAATGTTGTCTGGCCGCGTTGTACTAGAAAGAGGGAGGACTCGCCTTTCTTTAGACCGGCAATCGCACGACGATATTCAGCAAGGTTGCGAACGGTTTCGCGGTCAATCGCCAAGATGGCATCACCGCGGTGGAGCCCCGCGTCATCTGCCGGGCTTCCGCGTTCGACAGCAGTGATGACGACTCCTTGTGCGCGTTTCAGTCCCAGGGCCTGTGCGATCTCCGGTGTCACGTTCTGAACTGTCAAACCGAAGTCCCTTTCCCTCGCTGGCGCTGAAGCAACGTCTTCTTCCTCCTTGAGTTCTGCGATCGTGACCGTGAATGGAACCTTCCTTTTGTCCCGCAAAACTATGATGTATACTCCGGTGCCGACATGGGTACGCGCCACCATGAAAGGAAGATCGCTTGAGTCCTTGATCGGTTTTCCCGCGTACTCGACAATGACGTCTCGTACCCTGATTCCCGCGCGCTCCGCAGGGCTACCGGGAGCAACATTGGCCACCAGGGCTCCGCTGGCTTTTTCCATCCCTAAAGATTCCGCTATTTCCGGCGTAACTCTCTGAATGGCCACGCCCAACCATCCTCTCGTCACTTTGCCTTTGGTTTTAAGTTTCGGTAGTAATTCTTTGGCCACGCTAATCGGAATGGCGAATCCGATACCGATATTTCCCCCCGTCCGGGTGAAGATCGCCGTGTTGATTCCAACAACCTCGCCTTGCATGTTGATCAAGGGTCCACCGGAATTGCCCGGATTGATAGAGGCGTCGGTCTGTATGAAATCGTCGTAAGGCCCAGCGCCAATCTGCCTGCTCTTGGCACTTACGATTCCGGCCGTGATGGTGTTCTGAAGACCGAACGGGCTTCCCATCGCTACAATCCACTCCCCTACCTTGAGTCGATCAGAGTCGCCCAATGGCGCGACCGGAAGATCCCCCTTCACATCGATTTTGACAACGGCCAGATCGGTTTTTTCATCCCTGCCGATGACCCTGGCTGTAAACTGCCGGTCATCGTTTGTCAGCTTAACTACGATATTCTGCGCGTTTTCAACGACATGATTATTGGTGAGGATAGTGCCATCGCGTTCGATGATGAACCCTGAGGCGAGGCCTTGCTGCCGAAAATCCGGAGGGTAAGCTTCGCCGAAGAATCTCCTCCAGAATTCAGTCAGTGGGTCTTCTCTTTCAAAAGGAATCGGTGCTCCCTTTATGATTTGAGTCGTGGAGATATGAACGACAACCGGCCCTAATTTTTCGGCTAACGTCACGAAGTCCGGCAAACCAGCCTCTTTTGCAGCCGTCGCAGGATCATGGCTCCCCGTTTCTTTCCTCGGGCTGGTTTGCGTAAGACCATGGCCGACAAAGCCCAGCGAAAATAGTAATAAGAGTGCTGCAATTCTCATTGCACCGTGGATATTCCTCATGGCATTTCTCTGGTATCGCTTGTTTCCACCGAACTTGTCGCTATGACGATTGGTAAAATCACAGCGATTCTTGCTCATGCCATCTTATCTCCGCGCTTCAGTTCTCTATCGTGGCAGCGTAGGACCGCATCACAATCGAGTGCGAAAAGATTATCGATTCACTCTGCCAGTTCTATGCGCAACTATTCTGGCAGGTTTCTTTTGGCCAAGATCAGCGGATGAGTGGCTTCACACGCCTCTATTCCCTCACGAGCTTCCAACTAGGATCCGGATTGTATTCGGTCATGGAAACGGCTAACTGCCGTGTCTTTGGACCCAGATTCTTCTGATAAACGCGGCCCTGCTGGTTGACGATAAACGTCATCACACCTGAGCTTCCCCATGGGTCGGGATAAGCGATCAGAGCGTGGCCGGCAATCATGTTGCCGTTGATGACGTAGTTGTATTTTCCTCCCGGGGCATGAACCCCTTGACGGGTAAGGATTTTGAAATAGTAGCCGTGGTACGGGGCGCGTTTCGGCGCGGAGTTGTTGTCTTTGCGTCCGTAACCTTCAGCGCGAGCGGCGGCGACCAGACTGCCCAGCGGACTCGGCCCCTCGCCCTCGGCAGTCTCCCAGTACAGTCCGTCCTTCTTGCCCGGCGAGCTGATCAACTTTTGTGCGTATTCGGCAACGCCGTCCTTATCTGCGCCCGCCTCGGTGAAATACTGCCATTGGGCCAGAACATAGGCGCGAGAAGTGAGAATCGCCGACAACTCGTTCTCGCCAATTCTCCGATTCAAGATCTCCTCGACACCCGCCTGAGTGTCGAAGCGCCACCGGTTCTCTTCTTTGACAATCGGGATGGGAAAGGGCCAATTGCGCTCGCCGATCGTAAGGGTGAACTTAGCTTCATTCACGCGCTCGAGTTTGGCGGACTTTTCAACCGCGGCAGCGAATTGATCCACCTCGCGATTGTCCTGTACCGGATCTCCAGAGAGCAATTGTTGCAAAGCGCCGGCGCCGAAGATCTCTCCGAACGCAGCGCGATTTTTTGCCTTCGCCGCCTCCACGAGCGTCCTCATGGCCTCTTCCGGAGTTCCGAAGAGTATTTGTTTCTCCGCCTGCTGCTGGGCGGTAGGGGCCGGGGCACTGCGGGAGAGGGCTCCAGGCAGAAGCGCCGAGAACACCAGAACTGCAAAGATACCTTTTCGAAGATTGAATGCGTTGGGTCGCCATGCGTTTTTCATACCGTTAGCCCTTTCGTGTTTGAGATCTCTTGCTTCTCTCTCGGGTACGACATCGCTTGCGCCGAACCCGCGAATTCCAATCACGGGAGTCTGGGGGGCATCATCTCCAATCATCACCGCCTCCCCGGCGCGGAAGGCATCGGGCGCGTGACCGGCGGACGGGGAGCAATCATTGGACGACCCGTGGGCGGGTGACTCGCCCCCGCCCTACTTTCTCGTCCGCGTTGGCTGGCGTCACGAGGGTCGAGAGCACTCACGCTGCCACCGAATGCTGTGTTGGGAGGCCGGTGAATATCTCTAGGCGCTTGTTGTGCTGCCGACGGACGGACCTTCTCCGGCGGCCGAGTGGATGGCGCCGGTATCGGCTGCGGTTTCGTTTGCGCGGGCGGCGGCCGCTTTTCCCGTACCGCTGGTTCTTCCGCCGGTGCTCGCCCATGATAGGTGCCAAGTCTCGGGTCAGTGACGTCCAGGTTGCGCCTGATGATCTTGTTGCCTGCGTTGGCATTGCCGATGTCGGCCCTCTTGTCGCGTATCAAGTTGTTGTAATTGATTTCGCGATGAACGCTGTTGTAGCGATTGAGGTTGGTGTAGTTGACGTGCTGGCGAATGATATTCCGGTTGATTTGGACATTGGTGTAACGGATGTTGACGTAGATGTTGGTGATTCGAATGATCGGACGGCTGCGGGCGATCCAGCCGCCGCCGCGCCAGCCATGATAGTAAATCCGGCGTGTGTGCCAATTGCAGTCGTGGTTCAGCCAGGCCCCGATGAAGAATGGCGGGCCAAACAAGATGATGCTCGCCGGAGACAAACCGTAATAGGAGGCCGGACCGAAATAAATAATATGCGGATCATAGGTCGGGACATAAATATACTGGGGTTGCGCGGGGACGATCTGGATAATGTCGCCGTCCGCATACACCTGCTGCTGCTCATTGGTCACGAGATTGCCCGCGGAACGCGCCAACGCCCGTAAGTGCTGGATGGACGTCATGACGTCAGTGGATTGGTAAACGTAAGCTTGCCCCACCGAGGCGGTCCAATCCAGCTGATCGCTCATCATGTAGAGAACCGAAGGGTAATGAGCCACGGCCTTGACGCTCACATCCCAGGGCTGATCGTCGATGGCGTTTGGCTTGTTATAGGCGCGCATCCACCGTGACGCCTCATCAACCTGATCCACAAACGTCGCGGCCAGCAGAACCTGGGCTAATAATGGATCGGGATAGAGCGCGATGGGAGCCAGCAGGTTATCGAGCTGCTCCTGAGAGAACAGCTCGGCCGATGAATATTCCTGGGCTTGCGCTGTCGCACTAACCAGCAGTTCCCTTGAGGTTCCCGTCCACCCCAAGAGAAGCTCGAAAGCTGCGATAGTAATGCCGAGTGAAACGGCCAGCCATTTTGTCATTTTGTTTTCTCCTGGACAACGCTAGACCATAGAGTGACTATTACGGGCAGGTTTGTCGCCGCGCCTCTGCGCATACTTTGTTGTACAAAATCGCGCCGCTCGGACCCAACACCACTTATGACTTTTTCAATGAGAGTTACTCGCCAATAGTTTTGAGATATACAAGCGGACGGCTAAGGATTGCCAACCCCCTTTGGGCGCACAGGCGCGCCTACGAAACAGAACAACCGCACAAAGCATGCCACTCAAAGGCAAAAGTATTTTGAATCGAAAAATCTCAACAGTATGCTGAGTCTCTGCTTCGACTGATTCGCGATCCTGAAAAATCGACCGCGGGAAAACAGCAAGAATGCGAAAACGGATCTCATAATAACTGGCGCCACTCGAAGATCACAAATTGCACGCAAAAGCGTCGGGCGAAGCTATCGATCTAGCTAAGGCACGCCTCATTCTTCGGAGAATCTCTGCCGCTGTAAGAAGGAAGTTTATTATGAACCTTAAGATCTTATCAGGTTCCGCTAATCTTCCACTTACTGAGAAGATTGCCAAAAACCTCGGTGTGCAGCGTAGCCAAGTGCTGCTGGAGCGCTTTCCTGACAGCGAGCTGCACTTCGAGATTCAGGAAAACGTGCGCGGCCATGATGTCTATATCTGTGATTCTGCTCTGCCAAGCTCCTCTCCTGTTTTTGCCAATCGAATGTTCGCCATTTGCACAATCCGGACCCGAATATAGTTTCTCACGGGCGTTAGAACGTCCATTTTCTGACCATGGTGGGTGATCCGCTCAAGCAATCCCAGCGCAAGGGTTTCATCGGAAACGTTGTTAAGCCCGACCAGACATCCCATCAAACTCAGCGAAGGAAACGAACCCAGTGAAATCACTGGCGGAAGAGATTCCCCTGCAAGTTTCGACAAACCCATCGGGGGAGACAGGATAGATAATTTTTTGGTTTCCAGTTGGACTCTCGTGGCGCTTCTGAAATAGGCAGCGAATCGACTTGTTCTGTAGCGATACCTCTCAGCGGGTGACCTCGTACGGACCTGGTAAGAGACTGCCAACCGATGAACCGTGAGCCCGGGCCGGTCGGTCAATATGGAAAGCACACCTTCGAGCTCGTCCTCGCGCTGGAGGGCCACAATGTGGCGGGGTTCAAGCAGTTCGATTTTATTAAGCTTGAGTTGAAACCCGACACTCTGACCAATCAGCCCGGTGGTATCCACCAGCACGGCTCTGGCGCCTCGCCGCAGGGCTTTATCAACCAGCATCTTTGTCGCAACGATGGTTTGAAGCAGATGACCGACCGGCGAGAGGGCGCCGATGAAGCGCATAGCGTGGCAGACGGGCTTGCCGGCCAAAAGGGCTGGTCGGTTATCTTTCGTCACAAGCGTCAAACCAACTGTCGTCGGAGGACCGATGGTTGACTGTCCAATATCCGCATCCACAATCGCGAGCGGGAGTAGGCCTGCCCGAGCCATATGTGCGGCAGCGGCACGCAAACAGGCGGTTTTTCCGGTGTCCGACGCGCCCAAAAACATCGTCACACCCGGTCTTTTCGCCAAGGCAAGTAAGACTGTCTCCCAGGCTGTGTGTTTTTTTTGGCTCAGATCGACCACCGCACCAAAGGGCTTTCTCTTTCCTACCTAGTGCGACCCCAAGTTTATCGATCAGCTGGATTCAGTTTTTAGAACTCTCACTGCGACCTTGGGCTCCTAAGCAAGGCTTCTTACCTCTCAAAGCCTATGAGCCATGCCGGGCCGAAAAAGGACGGTTACCGCTGGACAGATTTGCGTGACATGGCAACGGTGCTTCTGACAAGACGGTGATTAGTTGCTCGCGATTGCTTTGTGCCTTCGAAGCAACTTCAAAGCCCTTTGCTCAAGCTGGCGGATTCTCTCCCGGGTGACCCCAAACTGCTCGCCGACTTCCTCCAAAGTGTAATCGCGAGGGTGCCCGATTCCAAAACGAAAGCAGAGAATGGCTTCCTCGCGAAGTGGGAGGGTAGAAAGGCCCTTCGAAACCTTCAGGCGCAAATCCGACAGGACCGCTTGCTCGAATGGTTGCGGAGCAGCCTTATCTTCCACCAGATCCTTTATCTGGGTGTCTCCATCCGCTATGGGGGTATCCAGCGAAATCGGCTCAGGTTCCATTCCTAGAATCTCAAGCACGTCTTGCGCAGACATCCCGACCTCGCGCGCTATTTCCTCGGGCGATGGCACTCGACCCAATTTTGGAACGAGAGATCGCGCGGTCTTCAAGAGCCTATTTTTCGTTTCGATACGGTGCACCGGAATACGAATCGTATGTCCGGTGTCCATAATGCCACGGGATATGGTTTGGCGGATCCACCAGGTTGCGTACGTGGAAAATCGGAACCCCAGTCGATAATCGAATTTTTCGATCGCTCGCATGAGCCCCAAATTACCTTCTTGGACAAGGTCGAGAAAAGACAGCCCACGATTTACAAATTTCTTTGCGATGCTAACGACGAGTCGCAGGTTGGCTTCAATAAATTTCTTTCTGGCGCTCTCGACCTTTGCCTCTCCACGGACGATAGCGTTAATCAAGCTATCGAGCCGATCGCTGGGCAGCCCAACGGCTATCTCAATGCTTCGCATATTTGCGAGGAGCGAGACACGTTCTTTTTCATCTTTCACGGCTAAAGTTTTTTCTCGGGCGGCGATCAGCTGGCCATGAAAACCCTCTAGGTCGTAGATTATTCGATCGATGAGTGACCTTGAAAGCCCCAGTAGGCTTAAGGCGTGTACGATCTCGATTCTTTTCTTGAGCAACTTGCTGGTTAAAGCATCTCTTTCGTGCTGCAACAACGCTTTTGCTTTAAGCTCGGCCGTCAAGTCGGTAGACGCCCGGTGCAGACGGCGGAGCTCCGCGATTTGTTTGAAAAAGCTCTTACGCATGGCCTCGACGGTGTTCGCCGGCTCGCCCACTTCACTCTCCGCCAACAGAGTCTGCAACGGCAAATCGCTGGTCTCCACCTTTTTGGCGAGCTCAAAAACGCGATGCAAAGTGAACGGGAAAGAGAAAACCGCCTCTTGGACCTGGGCCCTTCCGGCTTCGATCTCCTGGGCGAGTTCGACCTCGCCTTCGCGGGTTAAAAGAGGCACCGTGCCCGCGTCGCGAAGATAGAGTAGAACCAAATCATTGCCACTTTCCTCTTCCTTTTCCTCTCCTTCATCTACAAGCTCTTCCTCTATTGTTTCCTCGGCCTCTGGCGCAGCCTGCTCGGAGCTAAAAAGCTCGTCTACCGTTTTGAGCAACCTCGGTTGCGCTACCCGCTGCGGGGCGACGGAGTCGGGCGACAACATGTGTTGGTATAGTGCTAGCGTGAAAGACATAGGGTTCCTTCTTTAAGCTTTCAAACTGAATGGTTTTCAGGAACGGGCCGTCATTGCTTGATGACGCAATAGGGATGCCACGGGCGATTATTTGTCGGCCCCGAAGCTTAGTGTGCTGACATGACGTTACTCCATTATGTCACCGCGGAGAAGTCATTAACCTGCGGACAGGTGCGCGTATCGATTCCGATCGGCGCGAAAAGCAATCAACGGGTTCCGCATTCTTGAGGACAACTCCGTATCTTCATTCGGTTTGCACCCCGGGAGTCTGCCGGGCTCGTCTTAGGGTTTCGCACTCTATAAATATTCGACGCGCTTGTGGGACTGCCTTCCTGATTTCGTCTTCGATTCGATCAATCGCGTCTTCGACATGAGCGGTGGTTAAACCGCCTTTTAGGTTCAGATCCATATTCACCAGTATGTCATCTGGACCCATGTGCATGGTTAGAAGTTCAGCTACCGCAACTACTTCGGGTACTCGCCTGACGGCTTCGACTATTTTCTGCCGGGTCTCGGGCGATGCAGCCTCGCCCAGAAGCAGGCTCCTTGACTCATAGCCGAGGAGCAACGCCACGCCACCAAGGAGTAACCCGACCAGGATCGACGCCAAAGAATCGAAAATGACCATGCCGGTCGCTTGGTAGAGGATTAAACCAAGGAAAGCCAGCGCCAATCCCAGCAGGCCGGCACTATCCTCAAAGAAGACACTGAAAAGGATTGGATCTTTCGTCACTCGAATGGCCTGCCAAAGGCCAAACTGCACAAGCTGCTGGCGAAGACCTGTGAAGGCGAGGAAAAACGACGTGCCGTCAAAAATGGCTGACACCCCTAGCACGATGTAACTGAGCTTAATATTTTGAAGCTCGTGAGGCGAAAGGATCCTTTCCATGCCTCTGAAGATAGAGAAGCTGCCACCTATAATAAGCATGGAGATCGCGGCCATAAAAGGCCAGAAATAGTGCTCCTTGCCATAACCGAAAGGATGTTGCGGATCTGGGGGACGTAAAGCCAGTCTCAGGCCCAATAGTAGCGTAAGTTCGTTGCCTGTATCCGCAAAGGTGTGCGCCGTCTCCGCGATCATGGCACTGCTTTGACTGACTAAGGCGGCGACGAGCTTCGAGACGGCTATAGCGAGGTTAGCCAACAGAGCGACGGTGACGACAAATTTACTCCGATTCTCCTCTCCAGTTTTTGAGGATCGATTCATATGCCCTTGTCCATCCGCCGTGGGACATTCAAGAACAACACCGCGCCTCTGAGCCGCCCCAAGAGCCAGGGTGTTGCACGGCTCCAAGAACTATTGTTTTTCAACAGGGAGCCCGTGACAGGCGGAAGCAATCCCCAGTCTCTTTCGCCTCAGCAGGATCACGATCAACCAAGAAGCGGAGAGGTTCGGCGCCGAATCCTGGTCTGTGCCGTCTTCTTAGACGCGGTTGCACCGAGATACCGCTTGAACCAATCCGCCGCCAAACGCGCCACCTCTTGCAGGGTGCCCGGCTCCTCAAACAAATGGGTTGCGCCCGGGACAATGGCCAGATGTTTTTCAGCTTTGAGTTTGCCATAAGCTTCCCGATTGAGGTCAATGACAATGTCATCGAGGCCGCCAACGATGAGCAGAGTCGGGGATTGGACGCGCTCCAGCGCCGACATCGCCAAGTCTGGACGACCGCCGCGTGACACCACGGCACCAATAGATGCACCGAAGATCGCCGCAGCCTGCAACGCCGCAGCTGCACCGGTACTGGCGCCAAAATAGCCGATCTTAAGCAATCGGGTCTGGGGCTGCTCCTTCAGCCACTGCGTGGCGCGCTCGAGACGGCGCGTTAGAAGATCGATATCGAAACGGGTTTCGTAAGTTGCGTCTTCCCGTGGTGTCAGCAGGTCCATGAGCAACGTGCCCATCCCCGCGCTTTGGAGCACTTGAGCCACAAAGCTGTTGCGTGGGCTATGGCGGCTGCTGCCGCTACCGTGAGCAAACAGCACGATGCCTTGAGCCTCCGTAGAAATCGCCAGGGCGCCCTCTAATTTGATCCCGTTCACAGGGATCTGGACAATTGGGTTGATCTGGTTCTGTTCGATGCTTGTTTTATTCATCTTTGCACACCTCACTTTCGCCCAATTTATGTTTCCCGGACAACTGCGAGGTCTCATCGCTGAGCTGTGACTACGCCCTAAACGTCTGTTATGCGTTTACCTGGATGCACGAGCGATCCCATTTGTCCTAACAACACGCCTGTGGCTGGAGCCTAAGCGGTACGCTGATGAAATCCTTCCGAGACCATCCTGCTAAGCTCAGACATTTCATCACCGAAGAGCGCGATGAGATCATCCATGGTGACCATTCCAAGAATGGTGTCCAAGCCATCAACGATGGGGACTCGTCGCACATGCTGCGTGTGCATTAGCGAGACTAAGTCCCGAACATTCCGATTCACGGAAATTCGCACCGGATCTCGTGTCATCATTTCGTCCACCATCGTCGTCAGTGGATCTCTGTTTTCTCCCGTCACCTTCAGCGCGATATCCCTATCCGTCAGGACGCCGCACAGCTTGCCATGGCTCTCAGCGACGAGGCAGCCGATGTTCTTGTCTTTCATAACCCAGCAAGCCTCTGCGATACTCCTTTCGGGAGAAATGGTCACCACGCGCTTGTCACAAAATGCTCGCAAAGACATAACACACCTCCTGTTAACTACGACGATTTCTGCTCCCCTTTGTCGCAGACGATCAACTGCGCTCGTCGGCTGCTGCGATCAGATCGAGCAAAGCTCGATAAATATCGCTCATTTTCACAATTTCGACCGCATGGGCAGCCACATCGCCCGCCTTAGCCAACCTCGCCGGCGCTTGAGGTTCCCCCGAAGTTATGCCTTTGCGCGCGGGAACTCTTCCGAAATGGCCTTGCCGATCTCTGACATCTCGTCTCCGAGGAGTACGATTAAATCGTCGAGGGTAATAATGCCGAGCGTCGTATCATAACCATCAACAACCGGCACGCGACGCACATGAAATGTGCGCATCAGCGAGGCCAAATGCTGAAGATCTTTATCCACAGAGATGCGGATTGGGTCGCTTGTCATGACCTCCGCGACCTTGGTGGTTCCCGGCTCTCTTTGCTCACCGGTCACTTTCAGCGCGATATCTCGGTCGGTCAAAATACCGCAGAGCTTTCCGTCGTTCTCCACGATAAGACAGCCGACGTTACCCATGTTCAGCATTTGACAGGCTTCCGAAATACTTTTTTCCGAAGAAATCCTTACGAGCGGTTTCTGACAGAAATTTTGCAGCGACATGGTTCACCTTCCTGTTAGTTTCGACTAATACGTTGGGCCAATTCTCAGCGAAGGACCCGGGCCCATTTCTCATCACCTTTGCTGAGCGCCGTCCCCTACTATCATTAACCAACGGGGTATGCGCCTAATACCTCAAAGCCCCTTTCTCTGAGGACTCTGGCAATGGCGTCCGCGTCACCTGAACGCAAACGCAAGTAGCATACCGGAGTCTCACCCCATTTTCTCCGATAAGTGCCAACGCCGAGAACCTCTCCCCCTTCTTGGGAAATAATCTTTGAGGCTTCGGCCAGACCGCGCCCTTCACCCCCCAGCACAAAATCAATTCGTGTGCTGGTCTCTTCTGAAGCTCCCATAACATCGAGAAAAGCTTGGAGAATATCGCTCGTCGTAAGCATCCCGACCAGGCAGCCCTTTCCGACCACCGGCAATCCACCAATCTTTTGCTTGAGCAAAAGCTGGGCTGCTGCTTCAACCGTCGTGGCCGGTGTCACAGTGATCAGCTTTTTAGACATCGCTGCTTTGACTTCGGTCCGGTCCAAATACCCGGCATGCTCGCGCAGATCCCGATCCGTGATAATGCCAACCAGCTGTCCGTCACTTACAACCGGAATCCGACGAAAACCGCCCTTTTGCATCTTCAGCCGTGCCTGGATCAAGAGATCATCTCCGGCCACTGTAACCGGATCTTGGGTCATGCGATGACTTACAAGCATAGGAACCTCCAACTAAAAGCCGGGTCGGACCCACAGGGATCGCTCAATCTTGTCCAGCTCATTGAAAAGAGTAATGACCAGCAAATTCTTAGCACCCAATACTTCACTGCCGTTCCGCTATTTCCACGCGAGTATATCGGGCTCTTTTCTCGTTGTCCGAGGCGTTTCGCCGCTCGGCACGCCCACGATAATCGGTGCGATGGCGGTGCGTTCGGGCGGGATTCTGAGTTCGGCTTTTATTTCTGGTGTGTTCAGCGCCGGTACGGCGAAGCCGATCACACAGGAACCCAGTTCGATCGAACGAGCGGCGAGCATCAGATTTTCCGCAGCCAGCCAGCAGTCCGCGACGACGAAAGGTCCCTTGGGCCGGCCGCAGATGACAATCAGCGTGCCGGCGTTATAGAAAATGTTGAAGTCGGGCTGGTCGAGAATTTCGAGCAGATGGCTCGCTTGGTCAGGGTGGGTGCGCCGGGCATCCGCAGCGAAAATCGTTTTTGCGCGATCCGAGAGACTCTTTAGCGCGGCCATGTCCTGCACGATAACAAATGCCCACGGCTCTTCGTGTACCGCCGTCGGCGCCCATACTGCGGCGTCGAGCAGAGTTCGGATAGTCGCCTGGCCGAGTCGTTCGGGCGAGTAGGATCTTACCGAGCGCCGTTCAAGGATTGCATCCATTACGCTCATCTGTCCGCCGGGCTTCGTCATAGATTTCTCCTTTCAATTCAATTCAATTCTCGTGCTGGAACCTAATTGACGATGAGACTCCTTAGCTTGGTCAGGCTCTTCCGGGGCTGGGAATAAATCACGCAACGCTCATGCCACAGGCCGTTCCCCGTTGTTTGCCAGAACACCTGAGTTGTTTTTTCAGGACTGAGAAGCCCTTAAAGCAAACTTCGCATTCATGCGGATCTAAGCTCTGCCGACATCAGAGAAAATAAATCCAGGATCGCCAGGAGCTCCCGATGAATCAACTGCCCAGAAGACACAATCTGCGGTCACAATTGTATGATCGCGCGTTTGATGTGATATGGGGTGTTGCTGCCAGGCCTTAGATAGCTCCATTTCTCTGGTAGCTACGTTCACTGTAATCACAGCTCATTTACCGAATGGTCAAGACTTTTCGCCGACGATGACTAGACAGTTTCGCAGGGCGGCACCTTTTTCTGCAAAATTTTGCGCCTGGAAGGCGTCAGAGCTCGTTCGATCGTCCATGCGGCGTCAGCATCGGTGTCGTGCTTTTTCAGCAGCAACCACTCCTTGCGCTTGCCGGTAAAACGCACCAGGGCGAATTCGCCGCGCAGGCATTTTCCTTCCAGACGAAACGTCAGTTTGCCTTCGTCTAAACCGACCGCGGGATCGTTTAACGGGATAAATGTCCCGGCGTCCCAAATCACCACTTCCCCGGCGCCGTACTCGCCCGCCGGGATAATTCCCTCAAAAGCCCCGTACTCCAGCGGATGGTCTGGGACGGCAATGGCCAGCCGTTTGTCACGGGGATTCATCGACGGACCTTTTGGGATCGCCCAGGACTTAAGAACTCCGTCGATCTCCAAACGAAAATCATAGTGAAGATGAGAAGCGTGGTGTTCGTGGACAACAAACCGTAGGGATTGGCTGCGCCTCATGGTTGTGCACCTGTCATATTCGTCCAGCCTCCACCCAACGCTTTGTACAAGGCGATCACATTGGAGGTGACTTGTCCTTTACTCTGCGCCAGCTGGTCCTGAAACGACAACACCGACCGTTCGGCGTCGAGCACAGTCTGGAAGTCGATCAAGCCGGTTGTATATTGATCGCGCGCGAGTTCTGCGGCCCGCTGCGCCGCTTGGGTAGCCTCGGTGAGCGTATCTCTCCGTTCCTGTTCTTCCGCGTATGCGACCAATGAATTTTCGACTTCTTCGAGGGCGGTGAGAATCGTCGCCTCATACTGTTTCAAGGCCTGTTCCTGCAGAGTGTTTTGCACTTCGATGTTTTGCCGGATGGCGCCGCCCTTGAAAACCGTCCACGCAAAGCTGCCCACTAGACTCCACGCCCGGTTAGCAGTGGAAAACAGATGATTGGCCGCTAAAGCTTCGAGTCCGATGGAACCCGGCAACGAGAATTTAGGATACAGATCCGCGATAGCAACTCCGATGCGCGCCGTCTGAGCCGCTAGTTGGCGCTCGGCGCGCCTGACATCCGGCCGTCGGCGCCTGCTGTTTGCCTTTGGAATCCGCCGTGTCGCGCGGCCTCGAGACGGGCGGTGGACGCGGAAAGAGCCGGCTTATCAGGCTACCGCTGGTTCGCGCCGTTTCCTCTGCCACCGGTGGCGAAAAACGCAGAGCAACGCTTGGCACCAACGTAACATTGGCGGTCCTTTTGACTGTGACATTTGCAGTGGCGGTCATGCCGGGCCGTAAGGCAAGATCGGAGTTATCGACCGACAGCAAAGTCTTGTAAGTGACTACGCCCTGAACGGTCTCAGGACCATAACGCACTTGCTTGACCACAGCGCTAAATGTTCGGCCGGGATACCCATCCACCGTGAAGGCGGCCTGCTGGCCTACTTTCACTTGGGCTACGTCTGCCTCGTCGACATCGATCTGGACTTCCATTTGCGCGAGACTCTCAGCGATGGTGAAAAGTACCGGGGTTTGCAGTGACGCCGCCACCGTTTGACCCGGCTCCACTTGCCGCTTAAGCACGACGCCGTTTATCGGCGAGCGGATCACCGCTTTGGACAAATTGGTTTGATCGATACTGAGCCTCCATTTCGCTTCGGAGATTTGTGCCTTGAGTGTCGCCTCGTTCGATAGCGCGCGCTTGAGTATTGCGTCTGCGGCGTCATATTCTCTTTGCGACGGAACCTTTCCGCCGCTCATCTCGCGCACGCGCCTGAAGCGCTCCAGATTGTCGCGCACCTCCACGACGGTCGCCTGCGCTTCGATCAACTTGGCTTGCGCCGATTCCAAAGTCGACTGAGACTGCAGCACCTGCGCTTGCAATTTATCGGTATCGATCCGCGCCAGTACCTGGCCGATTTTGACTCGATCATTGTAATCAACTTCAACCGTCCTGATGGTACCGGAAATCTCGGTGCCGACGTCCACCTGATTGACCGGTTGGACGGTGCCGGTCGCCGTGACAACCACGGTGAGATCACCGCGGGTGACTGGAGCGGTTTTATACTGAACCGCGGCGCCGTTGCGTGTCATGGCATACCAAACGACTGCAACAACCATGACCACCAGCGCTAACACCGAAACGGTAAGCGGCACGCGCCTGCGCCCGCGCTGCACCTCGTCGAGACCCAAAACCTCGCTGATATCCGTAGAGTTATTATCGCTGGCGCTCATCGGCGGTTGCTCAAATCTGCCAGCTATATTTCGCAAGCGACATGCCACCCATCGATGTATCAGGCCATCGAGAAATACGGGCTAATTGACAGGAGAATCGAGTTGATTCGCAGGAATGCAACTGGGACCGAATCCAAGTCGCAATTATGCGATAAAAATTGTCTCGGCGAGAAATATTCCGCGTTGCGAAAGTCCTTTATTCGCGAAAGTTCGGAGGCAGCAACTCTGATCGCCTGGAGCCGGTCGCCATTTCCCTGCGATGGTTTCGAGGAAAAGTAATGCCCTTACCCTCGCGCTCTTGGCGCGGCCACCGTTGTTGGATCCGTTCCCTGATCGAGGTTTTCGGCATTCCAAGAAGCTTACCAGGAAATCGATTATTTTTCGCGAAGTGTTGAGATCGTCCCAAAATGTTTCGCGATCCTGCGATGACCGCTTTAGTTATGGGCGGAAAACGATAAACAATTTGTTCGGCATAACATTTGCCTTTGGACTACGATGGGAAAAAGGGGCCGTGTCGAAGCATCCGTATAGGTGTCAGCGGTAAAAATGATAACTTTGAGAATCTCTGAATCACAGGACGCTTGGCTTCAATGTGGGATTTCGCTGCACCTTTCGAATAAGCGGACATCTCAGTTCAATCGGGCGAGAATTGCACAGTAGGAGATATCAAAAGATAACCCTGCAAATTTTGGACGTCGTCTTTTCACTGGCAGCGAGGATCACACCTGGGAAGGACTCTGCTAGAATAGAACTGGGAAGCAATGTTAGCCAGGTTCTTTCAAACGAGCGCCGCAGGTTACCTCTCAGCCGTACTCGGCACCGTGCCGGTGACAACTATTGGCGCGCCGTTTCACGACCAGATCAGTGACACAAATGTCGCCCTCGCGTTGGTTCTGGTGGTGCTCTTCATTGCGACCCTGTGGGGGAGAGGTCCAGGCATGCTGGCTTCGCTGCTCGGCATGCTTTGCTTAAACTTCTTCTTCTTGCCGCCGCTTTACACATTTACCATCCCCGATCCACAAAACTGGATCGCGCTCGCTGTCTTTTTCATCACTGCATCGACGGTCGGCCATCTTTCAGTCACCGCAAAACGGCGGGCTGCAGAGGCAGAGGCCAGCAGGAACCAAGCAAGGTTGGCTAGCGTCCACAACCGAAGCTTGATCGAGGCCAGTCTCAACCCGGTCGTGACCGTCGGTTCTGACGGCAAGATAACTGACGTGAACGCCGCCACCGAGGCAGCGATCGGTCGCTCGCGAGCGGAACTCATCGGCACGGACTTTGCCAACTATTTCACTGAACCGGAGAGGGCACGGGCAGGTTATCAGCAAGTGTTGAGCGACGGCTTGGTTCGAAACTATGCCCTGGAGCTTCGCCACCTCGACGGACACGTCACTTCCGTGCTCTACAACACGTCGGTCTACCGCGATGACGAGGGAAACGTTATCGGGGTGGTCGCGGCGGCCCGGCCCGTCGGTACCTATGCTGAAAAACCTTTGAGCGTCCTGTCGGACCCTCGTGTGGTTAAGGGCCTGAACCGCTTCGTTAGTTTTACCAGCTTGTTTTCGGTCGCCGTCGGACTGCTGGGGCTTGTGGGTTGGAGGTTCCGCACGGCTGTTCTAAAGAGCGTGTTACCAGGGCGCATGGTGATCGAGCCGAACAGCACTATCTGTTTTATCTTGATCGGTTTCGCTCTGTGGTTGTTGCGAAAAAAGGACAACCTGCCCTGGCCCAAAACCAAGAAGCTCTGCGGTCAAGTGATGGCAGCGATCACCGCATTGGTGGGGCTGCTGAACTTGATGGAATATAGGCTAGGTTGGAATTTGGGTATCGATCAACTGCTGTTCCACGAAACCGCCGCCGTAGTCGGAACCGTTCGTCCAGGACTATTGGCCCCGATTACCGCTTTGGATTTTGTTTTACTCGGGCTGGCGATGCTCTTGCTGGACTGGGAGGTATCGTGGAGATCGCGGCGTTATTGGCCGGCTCGGTGCTTCGCCTTCCTGGCGGGAATTATTGCTATCGTTGGGCTCCTCGATTTTATTCTTGGGTCTCGTATTTCTTTCACGCACATAGCTCTGCAGACCGCTGTTACTTTGTTACTGCTTTCCGTTGCCCTGCTTTATGCCCGTACCGACCAGGGGTTGGGAGCACTGCTCGCGAGCTCGACAGTCGGTGGCGCGCTCACAAGGCGGCTGTTACCCGCTGCCGTCAGCATTCCGTTCGTCATAGGCGTGCTGGGATGGCGGGCGTTTTTCGCTGGCCTGTATTCCGAATGGAGTGGGGTCAGCCTGATGATTGTTGTGTCGATCAGTCTGCTGGCCGGTTTCACAATTTGGAACGGATACAGAGTCGACCGCAGCGACGCGGAACATCGAAGAGCCGAAGGAATCATCCACCGAAGGGAAGAGGAACTGAGAGAGGCACAGCGCCTGGCGCAAGTGGGTAGTTGGTGGTGGTCGCCGAAGTCCGATAACGGCGCATGGTCTGAACAGTTTTGTCGTATCGCAGGCCGTGATCCGAAGCTGCCGCCGCCCAGCTACACCGAGCACCGCCGTTTTTACACGTCTGAGAGTTCTGCGCGACTCGATGCCGCCGTACAAAAGGCTATCCAGACGGGAACCCCTTATGAACTCGACCTGGAGATGGTCCGCACCGACGGAGCCATCAGATCGGTCACCAGCCGGGGCGAGGTGGAGCGCGATGCCGATGGCCAAGTCGTGCTGGTGCGCGGCACCATCCAGGACGTCACCGCGCGCAAGCAGGCCGAGCGCGAAATTAAACTGCTCGCGCGCCTCCAGTCCGTGGTGGCGGAGCTTGGGCAGCGGGCGCTTCGAACCGGCCAATCCGGCGAGGTGCTGGACGAAGCGGTCGCTCTCGTCGCACAGAATCTCGATGTCGAGTATTGCAAGGTGCTGGAGCTACTTCCGGATGGCGAAGGGCTGCTGCTTCGGTCGGGCGTGGGCTGGAAGGAAGGGTCTGTTGGGAAGGCGACGGTGGGGAGCGGCGCAGATTCCCAGGCTGGCTACACCGTGCTTTCTAACCAACCCGTGATCGTCAAAGATCTTCGGACCGAAAGGCGTTTCAGCGGGCCGCCACTGCTTCACGAGCACGGTGTTGTGAGCGGAATGAGCGTCGTCATACCCACGAGCGAAGTCCCTTACGGCGTCTTGGGAGCTCACACGAAGCAGCGGCGGACATTCACTCGGGACGAAGTCAACTTTCTACAGGCGGTGGCGAATGTGCTTGGCTCGGCCATTGAACGTCATCGTGCCGAGGCGCAGTTGTGGCGAGTGAATCAAGCCCAGCGAGCGCTTAGCAAGTGCAATGAGGTCTTGGTTCGGTCAACCGACGAAGCTACGTTGCTTCAGCAGATCTGTGACGTCGTCGTGGAAGAGGCCGGGTATCGCCTCTGTTGGGTGGGTCGCGCAGAGAATGACGAGGCAAAGACAGTGCGGCCCGTGGCGCAGGCAGGCTTCGAAGCGGGTTACTTGGCTACCCTGAATATCACCTGGGCGGACACCGAGCGCGGCCAGGGGCCCACAGGCACGTGCATCCGCACAGGTCAGACAGTGCTTTCGAAGCGCATCGCCACGGATCCCAAGATGACTCCCTGGCGCGCAGAGGCACTAAAACGCGGCTATGCATCGAGCGTGGCCATCCCGCTGCTCGTCGACTCGAAGGCTTTCGGTGCCCTGATGATTTACGCCGCGGAACCGGATGTCTTCGGCCCTGAGGAAGTCAGCCTGTTGACCGAGCTCGCCGATGATTTGGCGTTCGGGATCGCGGCGTTGCGCACGAGGATCGAGCGCGCCCGGGCGGAAGAAGAAGTCCGCACGCTCAACGCCGAATTGGAGCAGCGCGTGAGTGCCCGAACCGCCGAGCTACAGGCCGCGAATAATCTTAAGGACGAACTCATCCTGCGCGAACAGGCGGCTGCGGCCGAACTCGCACAGGCCCGGGAGCGCGAAGCCGAAATCGGCTTCAGAATTCAGCAGACTTTGCTGCTTGATGAGCCGCCGAGGGATGTTCCCGGGCTTAGAGTGGCCGCGCTGACCGTCCCCTCACAGCGAATCGACGGCGACTTCTACGTTTTTTTCAAACATCCGGATCAGCGTCTTGATATCATTGTCGGGGATGGGATGGGCAAGGGAGTTCCTGCCGCGCTGCTGGGCGCTGCTACCAAGAGTCATTTCATTGAGGCCCTCAGTCACCTGACGGCCCTATCCAAAAACGGCAAGCTTCCGGAACCTAAAGAGATCGTAACGCTGGCCCATGCGGAAGTGGCGCGGCATCTGATCAATCTGGAAAATTTTGTGACTCTGTGTTATGCGCGATTGGACTTAAATAAACGCAACCTTGATCTGGTCGATTGCGGACATACGGGGATCATTCACTTGCACAGTCAGACCGGCCGGTGCGAGATGGTACACGGGGACAATCTGCCTCTGGGGATCCGCGAAGGAGAGATCTACAACCAGATCTCTGTTCCTTTCGAACCCGGCGACCTATTACTCTTCTACTCGGATGGCGTGACGGAAGCCCGCAACTTCGCAGGAGAGCTGTTTGGCGAGGACCGCCTGCTGAGTTGCGTCACGACCAACAGCAAACTCGAGCCCGAGGCATTGGTGGAAGCCATCCGTAAAGCGACCATCACTTTTTCCGAGTCGGGCCGGCTGATCGATGACCTGACCTGCGTGGCGCTCAAAATCGAAGAGCCACAGCTGACTCTCGCGCGTGCCGAGATCGAGATCCGTAGCGATCTCAAAGAGCTTAGCCGAGCGCGCGAATTCGTGCGCACTTTTTGCCGTCCTCTTCCCTCGCCGGTCAACGAAGATAGCGTCGGGGCCCTCGAGCTGGCGGTCAACGAGGCCGCGAGCAATATCATGAAGCACGCCTACCACGGCCGTACCGACCAGTGGATCCGCGTCGAGGCCGAAGCGTTCCCCAACCAGATCTCGTTCCGGCTGCATCATCTCGGGGACCCGTTCGACCCGTCGGCGGTCTCTCCCCCCGCGTTAGATGGCTCGCAAGAGTCCGGATTCGGCATCTACCTCATCACCCAGAGCGTCGATGAAGTGCGATACTATCGCGATGAACGAGGAAGAAACTGCATTGCTCTGGTAAAAGTCCACAGGTCATAGGCAAATGGAAAGGAAGACACGATGGAAATAGCGGTCGACAAGATGGGCGACGTGGCCATTGCGGAACTGCCGGTGGAGGAGCTTGACGCCAGCAACGCGGGAGAGCTCAAGCGCGACATCGCGCCTTTGCTGGAGGCCCATGCGAAGCTGGTGGTCGATTTGCACCGATTGCGCTTCGTGGACAGTTCCGGGCTCGGAGCCTTCATCTCCTGCCTGCGGAAATTGAACGCCAAGGGCGGCGACCTGAAGCTTTGCGGCATGTCGAAACAGGTTCGTGCGGTCTTCGAACTCGTGCGCATGCATCGGATATTCGACATTTTCGCCACCCGAGAGGAAGCGCTGCGCGCATTTCGGGGTGAAAAAAACGCAGGTATCGAGTGAACCATTACGGAAATCCGACGATCGATTCGGTCTCTGACGTCCAGGATTCGATCTGCCGCCATGCAAAATACTCGCTCGGCAAAGCGTGGCGCGACCTTTCTCCGCGCGATCTGTTCGCCGCAGTGGCGCTGACGGTCCGTGACCAAATGGTGGACCGGCACATTGAAACTGAAGAGCGCTATCAGCAAAAAGACCCCAAGCGGCTATATTATCTTTCGATCGAGTTTCTGATCGGGCAGTCGCTCCGCAGCAATCTTTACAACTTGCGTATACGCGAGCTATACCGGCAGGCTCTGCGCAATCTCGGAGCGGATTTGGAAGCAATCGAAGAGAGCGAGGCAGACGCCGCTTTGGGGAATGGGGGCCTGGGCCGGCTGGCCGCTTGTTTCCTGGACTCCCTTGCCACTCTGGGGATGCCTGGATACGGCTATGGCATCAATTATGACTATGGTCTCTTCAAGCAGGAGATCGACGATGGATATCAGCGGGAGAAGCCGGACAACTGGCTCGCACAGGGCACTCCCTGGGAAATCGCCCGCCCCGATGAAGCCTGCCTGGTTCCCGTCTATGGCCATATCGAGCACAGCGTCGATCGCAAGGGCCTGTACAACCCGATGTGGATGGACTGGAAAATCCTGATCGGCATTCCCTATGATATGCTCATCGCGGGCTACGGCGGGCAGACGGTAAATTTCCTGAGGCTTTATTCAGCGCGCGCCTCCCGCGACTTTGACATGCAGATCTTCAACGACGGCGACTATTTCAAAGCCGTCGAGGCAAAGATTGCCTCGGAAACCATTTCCAAGGTGCTCTATCCCTCCGATGCGATTCTCGCCGGCCAAGAGCTGCGTCTGGTACAAGAGTATTTTCTTGTCGCCTGCGCCGTCCGGGATATCGTTAGGAGATTTGAGCAGAGCCACGCGAGCTTTCGGGACTTCCCTGCCAAGGTCGCCATCCAACTGAACGACACGCACCCTGCTCTGACGGTCGCGGAATTGATGCGCATCCTCATCGATGAGAAAGAGCTCCCCTGGAACGAAGCCTGGGAGATCACGCGGGCGAGTTTGAGCTTCACCAATCACACGCTCGTGCCGGAGGGGCTGGAGAAGTGGCCGGTGCCTGTGTTGGAGTCGGTGCTGCCGCGGCATCTGCAGATCATCTATGAAATCGACCGCCGCTTCCTGGAGGAGACCGCGGTCGCTTACCCGGGAGACAGAGAGCGGCTCAAACGGATGTCACTGATTGAGGAAGCCACGCCCAAACAACTGCGCATGGCCAATCTGGCAGTCGTCGGTAGTCACTCGATCAACGGGGTCTCAGCGATTCACACCGGATTGATAAAGACGTCGCTGGTGCCGGATTTTTACCAGCTCTGGCCGGAAAGATTCAACAACAAGACCAACGGCATCACGCAGCGGCGCTGGCTTCTGCAGGCCAACCCGGCGTTGGCGGAGTTGATCTCCAAGACCATCGGCGACGGATGGATAACGGATCTCTCCCAGGTGCGGGAGCTGGAAAAGTGGGCGGCAGACGCAGACTTCCAAGCCGACTTTCGCAGGATCAAGCGGTCGAATAAGGAAAGGCTGGCCAGAGTCATGCGAGACAGCGCACACGTTAAAGCGGACCCTGACTCTCTGTTCGATATTCAGGTCAAGCGGATTCATATGTACAAGCGACAGTTACTCAACGTCATGCATATCGTTGACGACTATCTGTCGCTGACCGAAGATCGCCGGCAACCCACGGTGCCCCGGACTTACATCTTTGCCGGCAAAGCGGCGCCCGGTTACTGGGCGGCCAAGCAGATCATTAAATTGATCCATAATGTGGGCCATGTGATCAACAACGACTCCCGGGCCGGCGACTGGATGAAGGTGGCCTTCATCCCCGACTACCGGGTATCGCTGGCGGAAAAAATCATTCCCGCCGCCGATTTGAGCGAGCAAATCTCTACCGCCGGGAAGGAAGCATCGGGAACCAGCAATATGAAGTTCGCTCTCAACGGCGCTCTCACTATCGGTACGCTGGACGGCGCCAACATCGAAATCCTGGAGGAGGTGGGTACGGGCAACATCTTCATCTTCGGACTAGAGGCCGGCGAAGTGCAGGCGATGCGCGCACAGAGGTCCTATCATCCATGGGACCATTATAATCGCGATCATCGCGTGAAACGGGTGGTCGATGCATTCCGTTCCAACTTGTTCTGCCCGCGTGAACCCGACCTCTGCGCCTGGATCTATCAAAATCTCCTCGATGAGAACGATGAATATTTGCACCTGGCGGACCTGACCGCTTACCTGGAGGCACAGGAAAAGGCCGGCACAGCTTTCGATGATCGAACAGCTTGGACGCGGCAGGCGATCCTCAACGTAGCTCGCATCGGTAAATTTTCCAGCGACCGGACCGTCGCGGAGTACGCCCGCGCCATCTGGAACATAAAGAGAGTATAGAGTTGAAATTGGCTATTTCAAAACCGCAAGCAGCTTCGTGAGGCTTTCCTTCGCATCTCCAAACAGCATCATGCATCTGGGGTTGTAATAAAGCTCATTCTCCACGCCGGCAAAGCCTGGCCGCATGCTGCGTTTAAGAACGATAATCGCTCTGGCGTTCTCGACTTCCAGAATCGGCATTCCGTAAAGCGGGCTCGTCTTGTCGTGTTTGGCCGCCGGGTTTGTCACGTCATTAGCCCCCACGATCAAAACCAGATCCGCTTCCGGGAAGTATGGATTGACCCGCTCCAATTCGAATAGCCGATCATAGGGAACATTCGCTTCGGCCAGCAGCACGTTCATGTGACCGGGCATACGGCCGGCCACCGAGTGAATAGCGTATTTGACGTCAATGCCGCGCTTCAATAGGAGGTTCGCTAGTTCCGCGACCGCGTGCTGAGCTTGCGCCACCGCCATGCCGTAGCCTGGAACGATAATCACGGAGCGGCAACTGTCCAAAAGCGCCGGCACTTCATCCGGCATGATCCTGAGCACAGGCCTCTCTGCTCCCGCCGTCGGTCCGCTGGGCGGCTGTTCGATCTTGCCGAAGGCACCAAACAAAACGTTCCAGGCCGACCGGTTCATGGCCCTGCACATCAGAAGGGAAAGAAGGAATCCGGAAGTCCCGTCGAGTGAGCCGGTGATGATCTGGATTTTATTCATGAGGACAAATCCCATGGCCGCATCGGCGAGACCGGCGTAGGAATTCAAGAGAGAAATAACCACCGGTATGTCCGCCGCGCCGATAGGGAGGACCAACAGAAATCCGAACAGCAAGGCCAAGCCCGCCATGAGGAAAAAAATCGCCCAATTCGAAGGCACGAAGATCAAGTAGATCAAGCTACCGAGCACAACGGTTAGCAGCGCGATGTTGGAGCTGTTCTGCCCTCGGTACGTTATGGGTACTCCCGGAATAAGCCCTTGCAGCTTCCCGGCTGCCATGAGGCTACCTGTCGTGGTTAAGCCTCCAATGACGACCTCTAGGCCGATGGCTGTCATCAGTACCTTGTCGAGCCTGCTACCGTGACGGACGTACTCGGAAATTCCGATCAAGGTGGCCGCCAACGCCCCCAAGGAGTGGGACAGAGCCGTTCGTTGGGGCACGGCGGTCATCGGTATCCATAGACCCATGGCGCCTCCGATGATGGAGCCAAGAGCGAGACCTAGGATGATCCATTGGTATGTGACGATGTCGTGATGGAGAAGTGTGCCCACGACTGCCATGCCCATGCCAGATTCAGCAAGGAACATTCCCTTTCGCGCGAACTTCGGTGAGCTCAAACCTTTGAGTCCCAGGATGAACAGTGCTGCCGAAATGATGTAGAAAAATTTTAACGCCTGAGCGGCGTCAATGATGCCGGCGGAACTTCTTTGTTTCACAAAGCCATAGAGGAGCAAAAACAATAACACCGAGAGCATGATGCCAAGGAGCAACGATCGTCTATGAAGTGGCGTCCGCCGGTCGTCGTTGCCTCGATCGCGTTCTGATTTGAACATCTTGAGCATGCGATCCGTGATCAAAAAACCGCCGACTACGTTTGTCGAAGAACATGTCACCGCAATAAAACCGAAAAGCGTGCTCCAGGTGCCGTAGTCCGCCCCGGCAACCACCAGGGAACCGATGAGGGAAATCCCGGAAATCGCGTTAGTCGCCGACATCAGCGGCGTATGAAGCAAGGGAGGCACTCCCGATATGAGGTGATAGCCGAGAAAGGCAGCCAGCATGAATATATAGAGGCCAATTTCAAGATCCGTGGTCATGCGGGCCTCCTGCTAGCTCGTTCTCGTCTGTCGTGGCGTTATGAAATGCGGGGCCTGACAGCAAATGCGGCCTTAAGCGCGTCGTTCACCCATTCTCCGTGGTGGGTAACGAGCGTGGCGTGAGTCAATTCATCGTTTGGATCGAGGCGGATTTTACCGTCCGGAAAAAGGTGAAGGAGAAAATTCGTCACGGTCCGGGCGTACAGCTGGCTTGCGTGAAACGGCATGGTACTTGGAAGGTTCGTAGGTCCCATAATGACGACGCCATATCGTACCACCTCCTTGTCCGCCTCGGTGAGAGCGCAGTTTCCTCCCTGAGCCGAAGCGAGATCGACAATGACCGAGCCCGGTCGCATGGCCCGAACCATCGCTTCGGTAAGGAGGATAGGGGCATGTCGGCCTCGGACAAGAGCCGCTGCGATAACGACATCGGCCCTCGCCACATGCTCAAACATCATTGCCTGTTGCTTCTTGTAAAACTCCGGAGACTCAGCTCTGGCATAGCCACCCTTTTCTTCCGCGTCTTTCGTATCGAGGGTTAATTCGACAAACCTCGCGCCTACACTCTGCGCCTCTTCCTTAACTGCGGAACGCGTGCCATACGCCTCGACGACCGCTCCGAGCCGCTTCGCAGTGCCGATCGCTTCCAAACCGGCAACTCCTGCCCCAACGACGAAAACTCGCGCGGGCGTGATCGTACCTGCGGCGGTCATGAGAAGGGGAAAAAATTTTGGCAGCCGGTTTGCCGCCAGGAGGACTGCCTTGTAGCCCGCAACGGTGCTCATGGCGCTCAGAGCGTCCATCGGCTGCGCGCGCGATGCGCGGCATCAGCTCCATGGCGAACGCGGTCACTTTACGCGCGTCCAGGAGTCTAATTTGCGCATCGCTCGGGTAGGGCTCCAGGAGACCTATAAAGACGGAGGCTTCTCTCAGTTGCTGAATTTCGTCGGCGTTCGGCGGCCGCACTTTCAGGAGTACGTCTGCCTTAGCGAAAACATCCGGCGCGAGACGGGCACCCTTTTCCTCGTAGTCATGATCCCCAAATCCGGCTTCCACGCCGGCGCCAAATTGTACATAGACTTCCAGGCCCGCCGCGGTGAGCTTGGAAACCAGTTCGGGAACCAGCGCCACGCGTCGTTCACCGGGGAAACTCTCGGCCGGAACGCCAACGATCATGCCGTCTGCCTTTACGATCCAGCCCCGGGGCGCGCTCTCGCCTGCGCCACGGTTGGCGCGCTCCGAAAATTAACCGCGCGTTGGCGTCGCTGTTTTTCCGCAGGGCTTACTGCCGCTTTTAGACTTTTCGCCACAAAGGTTTCCGCCTTCGACCCATGGTTCTTTCCGTGCGCGCCCTTGAGGAACGGCCATCTCTCAAGTTGCGGAGACATCCTTTCAACATGCGGCGCCCGACAAACCGCCGCCCAGTTCGCTCCCCGCGGCGACGGCATCGCCGCCTGCGGTTTGCCGCTCCTCGACGTGGGGCTCGACGCGAAAATTCAGGCCGGCGGCTTGAGCCTCTTTATCGGCAACCACGGTGTCCCTATCTTTCACTTCGCCCTTGAGGATCAGCCGTCCCAGCGGGGTTTCGATCTCTTTTTGAATCAACCGTTTTAGCGGCCGCGCGCCGTAATTGGGATCGTAACCGGCGACGGCGAGATGCTCGCGCGCGGCGTCGGTGAGCGTCAGCGTGATATGCCGCTCGACCAAGCGGGCTTGCAGCCGCTCAAGCTGGATCGCCGTGATCTGCTTCAAGTGCTCGCGCGTAAGGTTGTGAAACACCACAATCTCATCGACGCGATTTAAAAACTCCGGTTTGAACTCCCGCCTGAGCGCGTCCAGCACCTGCGCCCGCATCGGCGCGAAGGCCCTGGCGTCTTCGCGCCCGCGGTAGTTGACGATCAAATGACTGCCGATGTTGGAGGTCATGATGACCACGGTGTTCTTGAAATCGACCGTGCGCCCATGGCCGTCGGTGAGCCGGCCGTCGTCGAGAATCTGCAGCAAGACGTTGAAGACGTCGGTGTGTGCTTTTTCAATCTCGTCGAAGAGAACTACGGAATAAGGCCGCCGCCGCACCGCTTCAGTAAGCTGCCCGCCCTCCTCGTAGCCGACATAACCCGGCGGCGCGCCGATCAGCCGCGCCACGGTGTGCTTCTCCTGGTACTCCGACATATCGAGGCGCAAGACGTTGTTTTCATCGTCGAACAGGAACTCGGCCAAGGCCCGCCCGAGCTCGGTCTTGCCGACCCCGCTGGGACCCAAAAAAATGAACGAGCCGATGGGCCGTTTGGGGTCCTTGAGCCCCGAGCGGGCGCGCACGACGGCGTCGGCGACTGCCTCCACGGCTTCTTCCTGTCCGACGATGCGTTTATGCAGGTGGTCGGGCAAGTGGAGGAGCTTCTCTTTCTCCCCCTCCAACAATTTGGCCACCGGTATACCCGTCCAGCGGGAAACCACGGCCGCGATATCATCTTCGTCGACTTCTTGTTTAAGCAGTTGCATGCCCCCGCGCTCGCTGAGTTTCTGCTCCTCGGCGGCTAGTTCACGCTCGAGTTGGGCTAGCTTGCCATACTTAAGCTCCGCCATGCGGTTGAGGTCGTATTCCCGCTGCGCCCGCTCCATGGCGACCCTGTTCTGCTCGATTTCCTGCTTGAGGCCATGCAGCCGGTCGATGGCCTGTTTTTCGACTTCCCAACGCGCCCGCAGTTGTGTCTGCTCGGCTTTCAGCCCCGCCAGTTCGCTTTCCAATTTTACCCGCCGCTCGCGCGACGGAAGATCGGTTTCCTTGCGCAGCGCTTCCCGTTCGATTTCCAGTTGCATGACCCGGCGCGAAACCTCATCGAGCTCCGTCGGCATCGAGTCGATCTCGGTGCGCAGCTTGGCCGCCGCCTCGTCGACCAGATCGATGGCCTTGTCCGGAAGAAAACGGTCGCTGATGTAGCGATGGGAAAGCACGGCAGCGGTGACCAGGGCCGCGTCCTTTATGCGCACCCCATGGTGCACTTCGTAACGCTCCTTGAGGCCGCGCAAGATCGAGATCGTCTCCTCGACGTTGGGCTGATCCACCAACACCGGCTGAAATCGGCGCTCCAGCGCCCGGTCCTTCTCGACGTATTTGCGATACTCATCCAAGGTGGTCGCGCCGATGCAGTGAAGCTCTCCGCGCGCCAGCATCGGCTTGAGCAAATTGGAGGCGTCCATGGCGCCTTCCGCCGCGCCAGCGCCGACCACCGTATGCAATTCATCGATGAACAGAATCACCTCGCCTTCGGACTCCTGCACCTCCTTGAGCACAGCCTTAAGCCGTTCTTCAAACTCGCCGCGAAACTTGGCTCCGGCGATGAGCGCGCCCATATCCAAGACAATCAATCGCCGGTTCTTGAGACTTTCCGGCACGTCGCCGCGCATGATGCGCTGGGCCAATCCTTCGACGATCGCGGTCTTGCCGACACCCGGATCGCCGATGAGCACGGGATTGTTCTTGGTGCGCCGCGACAGGACCTGGACGATGCGGCGGATTTCGTCGTCGCGGCCAATGACCGGATCGAGTTTGCCTTGACCCGCGAGCTTGGTCAGATCGCGTCCGTAGCGCTCCAGGGCTTGGTAGGTGGCCTCGGGGTTTGGCGAGGTGACGCGATGGCTGCCACGCACTTTCTTGATCGCGCTCATGAGTCGCTTGCGGGTCAATCCGAGGGAGCTGAACAACCGGCCGACCGCGCCGCGCTCATCGTCGAGCATGACGAGCAGCAGATGCTCGACGCTGACGTACTCGTCCTTGAGCGCTTTCGCCTCGTCCTCGGCCTGAGTCAACAGGCGCGTCAACCGTTGGGTGAAATAAGTCTGCTGCGACTCCATTCCGGGTCCCGAAACCTGGGGTATGCGGGCAAGCTCTTGCTCGACTTTTTCGCGTACGGCGCTAGGCGCTATCGCAGCAGCGGCAAAAATTCCCGCCGCCAGCCCTTCGGGCTCTTCCAGGAGGGCCGCCAGCAAGTGCGCGCAATCGACTCCCTGGTGATTGTGTCGCGCCGCCAACGCGTGGGCGCGCTGAAGCGCTTCTTGGCATTGTTCAGTTAGGCGCTTTGCATCCATTTCATTCACGCCACAACGGTGGATTTCTCACGAATGAAGATACAGATTTCTAGGTTTCCCATGCCTGCAAATAGCAATAACGTCGAGAACACGCTCACGGGGAACTGCATCATTCGTACCAAGGAATCTGAGCGGATTCCTCTCCAAGCGGTTTGCTCGCCGGTGGCACAAGCCTTGCCTTTAGATAGAATTGATTTCTTTCCGAGAGGTAATGTCATGGACAAAACACTGATGGAATCGCTGGCGCAGACCCTCCACGAGCAGCGCAAAGGCTTCTTGCAGGAGTTTCGCCGGGCCGAAGAGGATTTGGTCGTGATGGCCGAAGAGCGGGAAAGCGAGCTGGAGGAGCATGCTCAGGAAGAGCAGTCCGCCCGGCTGCTGACTCGATTGGATGACCGGACACTTGAGGCGGTTCGAGAAATCGACGCTGCTCTTGAGCGGATTCTTAAGGGCGCCTACGGCAAGTGCGAACGGTGTCGGAAAGCCATTCCGATTGCTCGCCTGCGCGCCCTCCCGGCGACCCGCTTCTGTAAGAGTTGCGCCGGGCGCACCGAGGGCCGGCCGGTAGTCGCCAGTGGCGCGCCAGAGACCGTGACTGCCGCTTCGGTTCCGCCGGATCTCAGCCTGCTCAACGACCGCGAGATGGCCGAGGCTATCCTGGAGCATTTAAAGGAAGACGGCCGCATCGACATGGAAGAGTTGCGGGTGCTCGCCCGAAAGGGCGTCGTTCATCTATCGGGCGCGCTTCCCAGCGAAGCGGAGCATCAGATCCTGTTGCAGACTTTGACCGACGTGCTCGGCTTCAAAGAGATCGTCGACCATATCGAGATCGAAGAGCTGCTGTGGGAAAACGACCGGCGCGCAAGCGAAAAACCGCCGGAGGAGCAGCCGAGCTGGGAAGATTCCGCCGGGACCGAAGACGTTGTTGAGAGTCATGAAGAGGGCAAGGAATTTGTCGCGCCGGCGAAACCGACGCCCGAAGAACACTGAGCGCCGTTCGGCGGGGCAAGACCGCCATGGAACACGACGCAACCGACAGGCAACTCAACCTGCGAATCGCGCGGCGCCTTGAGGAAGTGGCGCAGTTGTTGGAGGCGCAGGCGGGCAATCTTTACCGCGTTCAAGCCTATCGCCGTGCGGCCGAAACTTTGCGGCGCCTGCCGCGCTCCGCCGCGGATATCGTTCGGCGCGAGGGCGAGCCTGGCTTGCGCCGGCTCCCCGGCATCGGCGAAAGCCTCGCGCGATCGATCGCCACACTGGTGCTTACGGGAAAGCTTCCCATGCTCCACCGGCTGCGCGGTGAAAGCGAAGCGGGATTGCTGCTCGCCTCGGTGCCAGGAATCGGCAAGGCTCTCGCCGCGCGGCTGCACCACGACCTCGGCATCGAAACCCTGGAAGAACTCGAAGCCGCCGCCCGTGACGGCAGGTTGAAAGAAACCGCCGGCATCGGCTACAAACGGCTGGCGACGATCACCGACTCGCTTTCCGCGCGTCTCGGCCGCGTTCGACCGCTGCGGACAATCCGCAAAACCGCCGAGCCCGCGGTTGCGGAGATCTTGGACGTCGACCGTGAATATCGTGAGAAGGCAGCCGCCGGCGCGTTGCGGATGATTGCCCCGCGGCGTTTCAATCCCAATCACGACGCTTGGCTGCCGATCCTGCACGCGGTTCGCGGCGAACGCCACTACATGGCGCTCTTTTCCAACACCGCCCATGCCCACCAGATGGGAATGACAAGGGACTGGGTCGTGCTCTATTACGACGGCCGCTACGGCGAACGGCAATGCACCGTCATTACCAGCCAGCGCGGCCCGCTCACCGGCAAAAGAATCGTGCGTGGGCGCGAAATTGAATGTTTAGATTACTATCGCGACACCGAGGACGCTTCGGCGCCAGCCGCCGAGGATCGTGAGCGAGAGCCATCGCTGGGCCGCGAGGCTTCGAGGTAACGATGGCCCAACGAAAACGCCGCCACCGAACCGTCACCGTGCGTGAGATGGGCGTTAACGACATACCAGCGGTCTACCGTCTCGGTCACCGGCTGTTCAGCACCCAGGAAGCCTCGACGTTTTACCGCACTTGGGACGCCTACGAAGTCACTAACAATTTCAATCAGGATCCTCACCTGACTTTGGTGGCCAAGACGCGCACAGGCGCGATCGTCGGCTTTGCTTTAGGCACCACCTACGAAAACGAGTCGGGCGGCTGGAAGTACGGCTACATCCTATGGATGGGCGTAAGGCCACGCTGGCAGGGCAGCGGCATGGGACGCGAACTTTACCACGAGATGGAGCGGCGCATGCACGAGGACGGCGTGCGCATGACTTTCGTCGACACCGCCCGCTCCAATACCGGCGCCATCAAATTCTTCAAGCGCATGGGATATGGCAAACCGGAAGCGGAGGTCTGGATGAGCAAGCTGATCCAACGGACGCGCAAGAGCAGGAACAGTGAGCACAGCGCAACGCCGGTTGCGCGGCGGTCCCATGCCAAACTACGGCAGAAGATCGCAAGACGGCGGCGCAAGAGGAAACCGCTGCTAAAGTAATTTTCACTCGCTATCGGCAACCGAAGCTAACCGACAGCGGAGACCCTTGCTTCCTGGCCTGCGAGAATCTTGATGACGTCCTCGTCGGTCACCTGCTCGAATTCCCGGAAGAACTGGCCGACGGCGTAAAACTCCACCGGCACCTTAAGACAAACCAACGCGTCCGCCTCCTCGCGCATCGCCCGCGCCGCTTGGGCCGACGCCACGGCGACGGCGACGACGAGCTTCTTCGGTTGGCTCGCGCGCACCGCCCGCAGCGCAGCGGTCATCGTCGAGCCGGTGGCGATGCCATCGTCGACCACGATCGCGATCCGATCCTTAGGATCGATCGGCGGGCGATGGGGCGTGTATTGGGCGCGCCGGTTGCGAATGATCTCGAGCTGCCGCCTTTTTTCCGCTTCCAAATAGCTCTCGTCGATGTCGTAGGCGTAATCCGAATAAAACACCTTGCCGCTTTCATCGATCGCGCCGATGGCCAGTTCCGGCTGTGACGGATGGCCAAGCTTGCGCACCAAGACGACGTCCAACTCGCCGCCCAAGGCATCGGCGATGATCTTCGCCATCGGCAGGGCGCCGCGCGGGATACCCAGGACCAACGGATGCTTGTTTCGGTAATAAGCGCTTAGCCTTCGCGCCAAAAGCCGCGCCGCCTCTTCTCGGTTTTGGAAAATCATGTTCATCGCTCCTAAGATTTAACGTTCAAGCTTTAATGTTCAACCTCCCCGCCCCACACCTCAGATTTTGAACGTTGAACCTTGAATATTCAAGCACGGCCCCACGGCAAATGCCGAGCGAGTCGTTGCCGCCGCGCCGATAGTTTCGTCGGGCGAGATCTGTAGGACGTTGGGGACCATGACCTTTTGGAGCTTCATGCCGCGGCTTCCTCGTTCTGCTCAATGAACACCCGGAGCAGATCCATGACCGAGATCATGCCGACCAGTTTCTGCCCATCCAGCACGGGCAAAGCGCTGATGCGGTAGGTTTCCAGCACCTTGGCGGCTTGCACCAGCGGCGCGTCGGGAGAAATCGACATCGGATCCGCGGTCATCGCCACCGTAACCGTTAAGTTCTCCGTATAGCGGCGAATCTCCTCCTCGTCGCGAAACAGCGGATAGGCCGGCGCCACCTGACGGATATCCCGGTCGGTGACGATGCCGACGAGCCTGCCCTCCTCGATGACCGGAACCGAGCGAATATCCCGCCGGCGCAGCAGCTCGATGACTTTTTGCAACGAGTCCCTGGGCCCCACGGTCGCTGGGTCGAGAGTCATGCAATCACGAACGCGCAGCTGGGACGCCACCTTTTGTCTTCCATCGGACAGGCACGGGAATCCCATAAGCATCCTTTTGCGTTTATTGTTTCCGCTCGGCGGGCGATCCCATCCATTCGGGATCGATCGCCTGAATCGCCTCTTCCCTGAGCTTCCCATAGGACTCCGCGAAACCCGGGTGATGGCGCTCCATGTACATCTTGAGGATTTCGATCTCGATTTTCAGCGAGTCGATGGCCGTGGTGAGATCGATTTTCGCCTCGCGCATGAACGAACCCGCCGCTTCGAACTCCCTTTGCATCAGATGAAACCGTCGCTCGATGTCCGCGTCCTGCATGGAGCACCTCCCAAACGATTCAATGTCTCTCCCTGCTACGAATCAAAGCCGTCGAATGCCGTTCACCGTCGGAATTCAAAATCAGCGAGCTACGACAGCGCCTTTCTCTTGGCATCGAACTCATCCTTTTCGATTTCGCCGCGGGCATATCTTTGCCGCAAGATTTCCAGCGCGGAATCGGCAGGCGCGCGCGGCCCTTGAGTCATGAACCAGCGAATGCCGACGATAAGCGCGACGATGACAAGCGCCCAAAATATAAACATCATGAACATCATGCCCACGCCCCAACCCCACATCGGATGCATCCGCCATCCCCAGTCGTAAGGAGCCTGCGCCGTTAGAAACGAAACCGTGAAATCCCAAGGCTCCGAAATCATCGACAGCATTTTTGTATTCATGAAAACGCCTCCGCCGTCACTTGTAGAGACCAACACTAAGATCTTTAGATCGCATACGCCGTGCCATCGGCGGGGCTCGATTAACGTCAGCAAGACCGCGAGAAGGTCCAGGCTCGTAATGAAATTTTCGCGATGGAGGGAAATTCGGCCTGTGAAACTTCCAAAAACGCAAAAGCGGTTTTGATGTCTCGCGCGGCTGGGTAGTATTCAACCGGCGGCAAGCGTCCCACAGGGCCGGCTGGGCTATTTCGTGTTGTTACGCTTCGATACCCAATTTTTCAATCTTGCGATAAAGCGTCGAAAGGCTCAATCCCAAGAGCTCGGCGGCGCGGATCTTGTCCCCCGCGGACTTGCCCAGGGTTCGTTCAATGTGGCTTTTCTCATAGAGCTCGACGGCCTTGAGCAGGTTGTCTTCGCCGATGCCGTCGTCGGATTCGGCCTGCTGCCCCGGCAGGTCGGGGGGTGAAATCCACTCGCCGTTGCCAAGGATCATCGCCCGCTCCAGGATGTTGTCGAGCTCGCGAATGTTGCCTTTCCAGGGCAGCGACATGAGAATTCTCATCGTCGCGCTGTCCACCCCTTTGTAGGTCATCTTCATCTCGATGTTATGCCGGTGAATGAGATGCTCCACCAGGCCCGGCAGGTCGTCGAGCCGCCGGCGCAGCGGCGGAATGTGAATTTCAAACACGTTGAGCCGGTAGTAGAGGTCGTCGCGGAAACGGTTCGCTTCGACTTCGGCCTTGAGGTCGCGGTTGGAGGCGGCGATGATGCGCACGTTCACTTTGATCGGATTCGTCGAGCCCACCGGCAGAACTGACTTCTCTTCGAGCACGCGCAAGAGCTTTGGCTGTAGTCCGAGCGGCATTTCGCCGATCTCGTCGAGAAAGATAGTGCCGCCGCGAGCCCGCTGGAACAATCCCTCTTGCGTAGCGATCGCCCCGGTGAAAGAACCTCTCACGTGACCGAACAATTGGCTTTCCAACAGATTCTCAGGAATCGCGCTGCAGTTCACGGGAAGGAATACATTATCCTTGGATAAGCTGCTGGCGTGAATCGTGCGCGCGACGACTTCTTTGCCCACGCCGCTCTCGCCGGTGATCAACACGGTGGTCGGCGTCGGCGCGACTTTTTTTATCATCGCCAGGATCTCATGCATCGCCTGGCTGCGTCCCAGCGGCCGATCCGGACTGAAATGAATGTCAACTTCTCGTCTTAATAATTGATTCTCCCACGCCAACTTCCGATGTGCCATGAGGAGCTGCACTTTGCGCAGCACCTCCTCGAAAATCAGCGGTTTGAGTAGATAGTCCTGGGCTCCCAGCCGTATCGCCTCAATCGCCGTTTCCACGCTCGCATGGGCGGTCATGATGACGACTAAAGTTTGCGGCGAAACATCGCGAATATGCCGCAGAACGGCGATCCCGTCCGCCCCGGGCATGGTCAGATCTGTCAGCACGATGTCGAGATCGAGCTGATCGACAAGGGCGATGGCGGCCTTGCCGTCGGCCGCCTCGTGGACTTCATACCCTTCCCCTCTCAACAGCTCGGCCAGACTCTCTCTGGCCGACTCTTGATCTTCGACAACTAGGACGGTTCCAGTCAATTTAGTGGCCCTGCCCTATTTATTTTGCAAGAATGACAACTCCACGGCCAAATATTTCCACCTCTGAGAAGCTTGCTATGCATATCCTGTAAAAATCCCCCCTTATCTCTGGATTAGCAATATCAAAGCCACCGAGAAACTCAGCGAGTTGGCTAATGTCGCGGCAATTCGATGCGGAAGCTGGTGCCCTGCCCCGGTTGGCTTCGATAGGAGATCCCGCCGCCATGAGCGGTGACGATCTGTCGAACGATGACCAACCCAATGCCAGTTCCTTCTTTCTTGGTCGTCATAAAAGGTTCGAAGGCATCGACGTCCAGAGGGATGCCCACGCCGGTATCGCTGATCTCCAGGACGACGGTATTCTGAGTCGCGCGCGCTTCGATAGTGATCTTCCCACCCCCCGGCATCGCCTCCACCGCGTTTTTGAGCAGGTTGAGCAGCACCTGCTTGATCTTGTCGCCGTCGACAATGAGGGCGGGCACGTCCGAACAAACAACCGCTTCTACTTGAATGTTACGCTCGACGAAGTCGGGTCCCTGAAGCTTGATAACGTCATCGATCAAGTTGCGCAGTTCCGTAGGCTGAAAATGGTATTTCTCCTTGCGCACAAATTCTCGAAATTGCCGGGTCAGATCATTGAGACGGGAAATCTCGTCTTTGAGTCTCTTGACCGTCGCGTGGGTCTGATCGTCCGGCGGACTCATCTGCCTGCTCAGGCGTTGTTCCAAAAGGTGGATGGTCAAGGACATTCCGTTGATGGGATTGGCAAGCTCGTGACCGATCTTGGCCGCCGTAGCGCCGATGGAAGCCAATCGTTCGCTTTCGATAAGTTGGGCCTGCAATCTGTCCTTTTCCGAGACGTCGCGAATAAGCGCGGCATAGGGGATATCTTCTTCCCCTTCCATTTCGGTCACTGAAATCTCGATGGGAAAAAGCTCGCCGCTCTTTCGCTTCGCGGTCACGCTGCGAACCCGGCCGATCGCGCGCGCCTCGCGGTTTTTCTCGTAGCGCTCGATATATTCATCATGCTCCGAGGCGTAAGGCTCCGCCATCAGGACGTTCACTCTTTGTCCGGCGATTTCCGCTCTGGAATAACCGAACATCCGTTCCGCGGCCGGGTTGAACATGACGATCCGTCCCTGCCGGTCGATCGACACCAGCGCGTCCTGCGTAGTCTTGATCAAGGTGCGCCGCCAAGCCTCGGCCTTGCGCAGCTCGGTAACATCGCGAAATATGACCTGGACGGCAGTCCTGCCTTCCCAAGTTACCGGCGCGGCCACCGTTTCCACGAGCACGATTGAGCCATCCAGACGAGTTCTCTCCTGAGCGTCGACCCGGCCCGGCAGCCCGGATTCCAAAGTCTTCTTATTCAGGGCTTGGATCTCCGCCCGTAAGTTGACCGGAACGCAATCAAACGCCGAGCGGCCGATCAAATCTTCCCGGCGGGCCACGCCGAAAAGTCGCAGGGCGGCGGTGTTAACATAAACGATCCGCCCCTCAAAATTCACCAACACGGCGTCAGGACTAAAGTCGACGAGGTGGCGATAACGCTCCTCGGCCGCTTGCAGCCGCAACTCGACCGCTTTGCGCTCGGTCAATTCCGCTTCCAAATCACTGCGCGCCGATTCGATCTCGCGCGTTCGGCTCTTGATACCCGACTCAAGGCGGGCATCGCGAGAAGCGATAAGGTACGCCAGCACACTCAACAATAGAACCGCGCTGAGAGCGCCCGCGTCGAGAATCCTCAGTTCCCGCCCAATGGCGCCCGACCAGCCGTTGCTGGGTATCGCGGCAAGTTCCCAATGGGCCTCCGGTAGCCCGATTCGATGGATGATCGGGTCGGACTGAAACACAGCGGGTTCGCCGAAAAACACATCGCCTTTAGCGTCGCGCAGGGCCATCTGCAGCTTCCCTTTTTCTGTGACCCCAACTTCTCTTAGAACGGCTAGAACATCGACAGCGATGTTTATCAGCCCCCAAAACTCGTCGCGACGGTAAACGGCGAGCCGCCCGATAACGCCAACACCGCCGCGGCGTAAATCCATAAGAGTGCTGATTACAATTCCGCGCGACTGGATCGCGCGAGCGACATCGGCGCGAACTTCCTGGCGGGGATCGTTCATGAGGACGTTCCCAAGATTCTTTTCATTTTCCGCCTGAGGATAAACAAACCGCATCACGCCTCCAGGCGCTATTGCCGCACCGTAAACGGCGCCGATATTTTCAATTCGTTCCCGCGCGAACGACTCGAAATCGGCGCCCAACGTCTTCGACGAGGCATGAGTGTCGATGAATGCCTTCAACGCATTAAGAAATTCAAAACGGCGGTTAAGTTTAATGACAAGCTCGTTGGCATAAAGGTCTAGCCCAGCCAGCACTTCTCCGCGTTTTTCCGCCAGTAGTTTTTCGCGATGCCAGGAGTGGCCGATCCACCAGGCCCCAGCCAAAAGTACCGACGCCAACACTGTCACAGACAGCGCTTTACGGCGGGGAACAGTAAGAAGAGCAGTCCACCAATGGCTGATCATGGATGCGTCATGTCCAACAGCGTCTTTTTCCCATTCTCGCAAGCCGATTTCAAATCGGGAAGAATGCGGGAAATTCCTACAAGTGCGGAAAACCCGACCGGAATAGTACGTCCTCAACCGCGCCACTTCAACGTAACGTGCCGACATCATTGAAAACCAGAACTCGACGCTATCCAGAAATAGACAGGTGTAATGGCACCGACTTTGCTCGTTTGAGTTCTAAAGGGGGAGGTCCTAGCGACAGTTGAAAGGAGGACTTTATGGCATCGGAAACCGAACTCTTTTACCTGGTGCTCCTCATCTTCCTAACGTTGATCATCCATTTGATTCTTTCGAGGGGGGACCACCACAGAAACGGACAGTCGCATCGCTAGCAAACGCTGGAAAAATTGTAGGGCCATTTATTCGAAGCGTTACTATTTTTTTCATTGGCGGCCCCTTCGACCGTGCTCAGGGTATGCTTTGTGCCTCTTCCCGGTTCTCACCCACCGCCGCTCGCGCAAAGAAGTCCGTTTCATCAGTGAGCGTTAGCTCACGGCGCAATCGCGCATGGGAGCGAATCTCCTCCGACGTCATGCGCCTCAACTCATCGAGAGCTAGAATGACCTTGTTGACTTTCGATTTCTCGTGAACCGTATTGGCAGACGCAGCAGGGGCACGCGGTCCTTGATCGTCAGGTCGACGGTTTCGCGCAGGGGTTGCGGCAGCTCCTTGACCAAATGGCGGCGCATGGAATTAAAGTCGGCGAAAGATTTTTGGACGGCAAGATCTCGCCAAAAAGACGGATATCGAGCATCAAATAAAACCTTATACAATGAGTATAACGCGCCGTTTCAAAGAGTCGAAATGATCCCAACATGATTTTCTCAATCGCGCAAACGACAGCCATCGGCCTTGGCATTTCTGAAAAGGAGGCTCGTCTCGCATCTATCGCGCCTGAGGGTTTCAACCGGGTTCGAGATTCATCCTGAATGGCATGAGTCCTGCAGACTCCACGAAAAGGAAAGGCTTATTATGCGGAGAACTCGTCAGATAACCCGCAGTAGGACGCCAACGATGATTACGGAAAGCAATAAGGGGTATCGTCAAGAAGGGATTCTGACGAGCATTCACGCGGCCCTCGAAAAAGACACGCGAATAAATCTGCACCGCTATCCCATTAGCTTATCCTTCCAGGACGGAGATCTGGTCGTCGAAGGCGAGGTCGAAAACATTATGGCCAAGAAGCTAGCCTTGGAGATAGCGGGAGGAGTTCACGGATTTCATCCTCTCGTCGACCGGCTGAGAGTTACGCCGGCTGAACCGATGGGCGACGCGGAAATTCGCGATCATGTCATGAAGGTTCTACTCCAAGAATCGGCATTCGAGCGCTGCTTCCTCTACAGCCGCGTCAGCGACGGTCTCGAAACTCTCCACCGGGACGTACCGGAGGCAGCTGGTTCCATCGTCGTGGAAGTCAACGACGGCGTGGTGACGCTCAACGGCGACGTGCCCAGCCTCTCTCACAAGCGCCTCGCCGGTGCTCTCGCATGGTGGGTGCCCGGGTGCCGCGACGTTGTCAACGGACTCGAAGAAGTGCCGTCTGAGGAAGATAACGACGACGAGCTGACGGATGCGGTGCGCCTGGTCTTGGAAAAAAACCCCTTCGTCAACGCCACCAAGATTCACGTGCACTCGAAGGACTGGATCATCACCTTGGAAGGCCTCGTACCCAACGAAACCATGAAGCGCATGGCTGAACGCGACGCCTGGTGCGTTCTCGGCGTAAAGCGGGTGGTGAACAAAATAGCAGTCCGATGGTGACCCTGGGGAGGGGGCGGCATGCCGACATACGAGTTTCGCTGCGAGAAATGCAAGAAGGTTTTCGAAGAGATCTGGTCGCTCGCCGAGTACGATAAGCGGATTAAGGAGAAGCGCAAGTGTTCGGGGTGCGGCAGCACGCGAGTCCTCCGGTCGCTCTCGCTGGTGCAGGTGAAAACCTCAAAGAAGAGCTGAGGCCGACCGTTCTTGCATTCCCGGAGGATCACGAAGCAATGGATTCCCCCACAAGCGCAATGACCCAGGACAAAACCGTGGCAGAGGTCATGACCACCGATCTCGTCACCCTGAAACTGAACGACACTCTTAGGCTCGCCGATGATCTGATGAATCTCGCCAAGCTGCGCCATTTCCCGGTTTTGGATAATGCCAAAGTGGTCGGACTCGTGAACCAGACCGATCTCCTCCATGCTTCGATGCGCTCGCTGGCACGTCATCCTAAAAACACGCTTCGCCACGTTCTTGGCATGGTGGCTGTTAAAGACGTCATGAAACCGGCGAACACGGTGTCGGTCAGGACAAGCATTCAAGATGCCGCCGGGCTCATGGTGGAGAAAGGAATCGAATCTCTACTGGTGTTGGACGGAGAAAGGCTGGTCGGGCTTGTCTCGCGCACCGATTTGCTGCGCCAGCTGGCCCGGCGATGAACGGTTGAGCGGGAAAAGGAGAACGTCATGCTAGTCGGTAACCGAATGACCAAACATCCGGTCACTATCACTTCCGAGGAGCTGCTGAGTCAAGCGAAAGAAATAATGGCGGCGGGCCGTTTCCGCAGGTTGCCGGTCGTGAGCGACGGCAAGCTGACGGGTATCATCACCGAGCGCGATCTGCGGCAGTTTGCCGGAGTTCTCGATCGCACCAAGGTCAATGCCGTCATGACTGAAAAGCCGATCACCGTAGGTCCCGAGGCAATGTTGGAGGACGCCGCCGACATCATGCTCAAGAACCAGATCGGCGGGCTACCGGTACTTCACCAGGGGCAACTCGTGGGAATCATCACGACCAGCGACGTCATGCAAGCCTTTCTCGACGTGATGGGGGCATCGGAAGGCGCCAGCGCGCGCATCGATTTCACCCTCGAAGGGGAGGAACATGGCCTCGTCGAAGCCTCGCGAATCGTCGCTCGAGAGGCGGGAGAGATATTGGGGGTCGGCACTTATCGGGAGAGATTCGGCGCCAACCCGGTTTGTTACCTGCGTGTCCTTTCCCGCAACGCCGAAGCAATCGCTAAGGCGCTGCGGCAAAGCGGCTTCGACGTCTTGGGGGTGCACCGGACGGGAACGGAAACAAGGATGAAGGCGGCGGGATGAAGGCCGAGAATACGCAACGTCTATCGATATCTAGGCTGGGCCTGTCTACGTTCGTTTATTGAGGAGGGGAAATATGTCCTTGGTCAGTTTTTGCCAAAAACCGGTGGTTAGAATCTCGCCAGACGGTGCCATTGCCGAGGCCTGCCACTTGATGGAGCAGAATAACGTCGGCTGTCTGGTCGCGGAGCAAGACGGCAAGCTGCGCGGCATCGTGACCGATCGAGACATCGCGTTGAAGGTCGCCGGGGCGCAACGAGACCCGCGTACGACCAGGGTAAAAGACATCATGACCCGCGATCCGATCCGGATTTCCGTGAACTCGGACCTGCATCATCTAACCGCACTGATGCACGCCTATCACGTGAGACGGGTGCCGATCGTCGACGGCTCGGATACCGCTCTGGGCATCGTCACCATGGACGATCTGATCGCCCTGCTGAGCGAGGAAATGTCGGAAATCGGCAAGACCATCTCGGAGGAATTTTCACGCGGCAGCGCCTAGCGCGCCGCAGAGGAATAGACGGCGACGGCCGGTAGGGGACCGGCCAAGGCAATAAGGGACCGTTCAACCACTAAAATGCTTCGCGGCGAAAAACCCTCGTTCAATAAACTGGTCCGCATTCCTGTCAACGGGGTTGAGCTGGAAGGCGCGCTGGTCGTCCCGCCGGCGGCTCGGGGCATCGTGCTCTTTGCTCACGGCAGCGGCAGCAGCCGCCACAGCCCGAGAAACAACTTCGTGGCAGAAACGCTCAGAGCCGCGGGAATCGGCACCCTGTTGATGGATCTCTTGACGAAGCAGGAAGATACCATCCACCAGACCCGTTTCGACATCGATCTCTTGAGTTGGCGTTTGGAGCGCGCGACCCATCTGTTTGAGGAGCCGGGAACCTTGCAAGAAGTGGCGCGCCTGGCTGCGGCATGGTTTCGGCGGCACCTCGGAGCGCAGCGGGCCGCTGATCGGACCGTGGAGCGGAAAGCTTCCGTCTGAACTTGACGCGCGCGACCAGCGAAGCTAGACCGGCCAGAGCGCCTGGGGATCGCTTCTCATCAACATGTCGCGGATTTCCTTGCGGTGTCTTTTCCCGTCCTCATGAATCCGCTCTAGCATCTCGGCCACTGCGGGAAGCTCCGGGTGGATTTCTCGGATCTCCTCCTCGAGATCCGCGGCGCACTGCCGTTCGGCTTCCATATCCGCCAGCAAGTACTGCCAACTATTTTTTTCGCTGGCCGCGACTTTAGGCACCGCGGGCAATTGGCCGCCAAAGGTTTTAATTTTATCCGCGATCCAGCGGGCATGTTGCGCTTCTTCCGCGGCGATACGGAGCAGCTTTTCGCGAAACTGCGGGTACTGTATTTTTTGCGCATGCTGGGTAAAGCGGGTTACATGCCGGCTCTCATCGACGTAGCGCTCGCGCAGGATCTCCACGGCTTTGTGATAGCCGTCCGGCGACAAGCCGAGAAATTTGCGCCACCATCTCGACCAGCGTTTGGATTGAACCATAAA
>Ga0214472_10000342_pt1 | contig 59268 bp, 70 predicted proteins | sample RVTome_6_FD_207662 | JGI IMG/M metagenome (GOLD analysis project Ga0214472, IMG submission 207662) | Soil microbial communities from uranium-contaminated site in the Upper Colorado River Basin, Wyoming, United States - RVT140D175 | ecosystem: Environmental > Terrestrial > Soil > Contaminated >...
TCCTCGTCGTCACGCGACCTTCTCTGCGGGCAGCCTCTCCAACTCCTCCAATACGATCGCGCGGATGCGCTCCCACGCATGGCTTTTGGCGCCGTCGGCGGCGGCGGAGGCGGCGGAGGCGGCGGCGCCGCGCGCGGCGGCGGAGGCGGCGGCGCCGCGCGCGGCGGCGGCGTAGGCGGCGGAGGCGGCGGCGTAGGCGGCGGAGGAGGCGGCGGCGGAGGCGGCGGCGGAGGCGGCGGAGGCGGCGGCGCCGCGCGCGGCGGCGGAGGCGGCGGCGGAGGCGGCGGAGGCGGCGGCGGCGGAGGCGGCGGCGGAGGCGGCGGCGGAGGCGGCGGCGGAGGCGGCGGCGGAGGCGGCGGCGGAGGCGGCGGCGTAGGCGGCGGCGGCGGCGGCGGCTCGACGGCGCTCGGTGCGGTCCGGACCCACATACCGCAGAGCATCGATGACACCCGCGATTGCGGTCCGCACGCCCCAACGATCCTTCCGGACAGCTGGCAGCACAACATCCTCCAGGATGCGTAACAGGATCGGCGCGAGCGCATCGTCGGAGGCCGCGCCCTCGGCGATCGCGCCGAGCAAATCCTCGGTCCACCGGACGTCGAGTCGACGTGCATCCCGCTGCAGGGCCTCGTAGATCCGGTCCTGGAGGTGCGCGAGCCACACGGGGAGACCAAGCTCCTCAGGGTAACGCGAATGGTCGTACGTACCCACAGTACACGCGACCGAACATCCCCGCTCACCGAGGGACACGTTGCCCGTCGCTCCATGCACGAGCAGGTCGGCTGCGATGTGCTCACGCGCGCGCGCGATGACGTCGGCCTTGGCTTGCTTGCCGCGCCAAGCGCGGAGGGGGGTAGTGGTGGTCATCTTCGATCCTTTCTTCTAGCTTCCGCCTTCGCCTCGTCCTGCAGTCGCTGCACGAGCGCGGCGAGCCGCTGCAGGTAGTCGGTCGCCTCCTTGACATGCCGCTTGTTCGTGCCCTCGATGAACAATCGGTGTCCCTTGAGCCGCGCGCCGAGCTCGCTGATCGGCGGCTGTAGGCCGAGCACGACGTAGCCCTTCGCGATCGGAGGTTCACCCCCGAAGGCACCGTAACGCTTCGCGTCTCGCCAATCGAGCACGTACGAGATCCGCCGCAGGAGACGCGCGCCGGTGTAGCGGCCGCGCGTCGCCTCGGCGATGCTCGGCGGCTCCCACTCGCGGATCTTGAGCCAGTCGCCGACCTGGTAGTCTCGGTCGTTCTTCCGCAAGTCGAACAGCCTCGCGTTGCCCTGGAACGCGGCGAACAACTCGGGCCAGCACTTGATGCCGTGCGAGGTCATGACCATCCCAACAAGGGTACCACCGCGACGCCGAAAAGCCAACTACCCCCCGCCCATCCGCCGCTTGAGGTCGGCCAGGTCTCGCCGCACGTCGGCCAGGCCCGCCCGCTCGACCCCAAGCTGGTGCTGCAGCCTGGCGAGCGCGGTCATGTGCTCGGTCTGCGTGATCGCCATCCTCCGGACGAGAGTTGCGAGCGCGACCTGCGCAGCCTCGAGCTCCGCGGTCTTCACGTGCAGCTCGACCCGCAGTCCGGTGTTCGCGGTCTGCGCGTTCTCGAGCTCTCGCCTCGCCTCGGCCAGATCGTCCATGCCCCCATCGTGCAGAGGGCGGGCCCGCCGCCGCAACGACGGCCCCACCTGTCGTCGGAACGAGGGGTCGAGCTACGCCGGCAGGGACGTGACCGTGCCGGACTCGCGGTCTCGCAGGATCAGCATCCCGTCCGCCTTCACGATCGAGGGCAGCGAGCCGATGGTATCGCCGCCGGGGGCGAACGTGTCGCCCGTCGTTGCCGGTAAGGTGCCGATCGTGCCGTCGCTGCCCTCGTCGGTACCGGGCTCCACTTCGTCTTCGCACTTCGTCTCGCTCATGTCGATCCAGTCGCCGTTGTCGTTCTTCCACTGGACCTCGCTGTCCTTGATTCGGTAGCTCTCGGAGCCGACGGACGCCGTCGAGCTCTCTGCGCAACCTCCATCGGGGTCGGGCGTGCCGGTCGCAGCGCCGGATGCATCACCCTCGGTGAACGTGACCTCTTGGTCGCCGTGGACCGTTCCACGGACGTCGACCTCGACCTCGTTCCCGCTGTTGTTCTTCCAGCACGTACCGTCCTCCACGCCGGGGGTCCCGTTCGGGGCGGACGATGCATCGGCTTCGCTCTGCGCGGCCGCAGCCGCGGTGAGCGTCACCACGAACAGCGCGACGATCGCGCTGGGGAGTAGAGACTTCATCGGTTGGGAATCCCTGTCAGGGTTTCGACCGCGGCATCGAAGGAGGGTCGACCTGCTCGACTGAGCGCGCGCAGCAACTCCCACCTGGAGTCGACGTCGTCGCGCCGGTCGGCATCGTCGCCCTCACCGCGGATCTGCTCGGCCACGTCCAGGTCGTAGCGCTCGACGAGCGACCACACCTCCTCGACGTCACCGACGTGCCGGTCGAGGAACGCCCTCGCCGGCTGCAACTCGGCCCACAGCGGGACAGACTGCTCTCGGTTGCGCCACCGCTCGAGCTCGCGCTCCTGGTGGCCGATCGTGAACGCGCGCAGCGCTTGGTGCTGACGGCATAGCCCCCACAGGTAGCGCACATCCTCGTTCCACTCGACGCCGCGGCCCTCGAGCTCGGGCACGCTGGCGACCCACGCCTCGAGGCTCTCGCAGGTCGGTTCGTACTTCGCTCTTTCCTCCGGCGGGAGCAGCGCCGCAGGTGTGCCCGGTTCGGGCGACCACGCGCCCGGCTCGCTCGGCGCGGCGCACTCGGACAACTCAACGTCGGCGAGCTCGCGGCGCTGGCCTGCGTCGACGAGCTCGGCCGGCGCGACCTCGAGGTCGGAGGCAGGCGCGGCCTCGGCCGGCGGCCGCTCGAGCGGCCTCGAGTCGAACAGGATCGGGAAGGCCCCGCCGGCGAACAGGGCGAACCCTCCGCCGAGGATCAAGGCCGCGAGGACGGTCAACACGCCGATCAGCACGTTTCGCATATCAGGAATCCTACCCCGGTTCGGCCAGCTTGGGGTTCCCATTCCCGTTTCCGCTGGCCCCGGGCTCCCGGCGGCCCTCATCGGCCCGCTGGGCGGCCTCGACCCACTCCGCAGGGCCGATCTCAGCCGGAGCCACCAGGACCCCAGCCCGCAGGTCGACCTCGACGTGCTGCGTCTCCCGCCAGCCCATCCGGGCCTTCGCCCAGAAAATCGCCGCCGAGGGTACGCGCCGCGCGCCGTTGCGGCCAGTCGCCATGGCGAACAGCGACTCGGCCACCTTCCCGTTCGCCTGCGACGGCCCCATGCCGAGCTCGAGCTCGAAGTGCTTGCGGAGCGTCGACTCGTCGATCGGCGCGTTAGTCCTCGGATTCACGACCTGCAACGCGATCTCGTCGTGCCGCAGGCCGAACCCGGCGAGGGTGAGCACGCGGACCCGGTCCTCGGACGTCGGCGTGAAAGCGGGGAACGGAGCCGATTCGCGCGGCTGGCGCCTCCAATCCGGCACGCTCGGCACGGCTGCCTGCGTGCCGGATTGATTTCCCGCACGCGTGCCCTCCCTAACCGCCGCGGCCTTCGCGAGCTGGGCCTTCACGGCTTCCTTCGCTGCGCGCTTGGCGCGGCGCCGCTCGCGCTCACGCTCGCACTTCTCGAGGCGTTTCGCCTCGCGCTGCTCGGGCGTGAGCCGGGGTCGTCCTCGCTTTTTCGGCACGGCCTGAGCATCGCCCTTCGGGTGGTAGAGCGCAACCCACGTGCAGCTCGAGGAAGCGTCAGGCACGCAGGTGCTCGAACCTGTCCGCCGGCCCCGCCGTGGTCGATCGAGGAGCGCACGGCTGCCGGACGAACCGAAGGCCGAACCCTCTCCCACGCGCGTCCCGTGCCCGTCGCTCAAGGTGCGGGCTTCACCTCACCAGCGCCCCGGCCCGACCTCGCGTGGCGGCCGGCCGATGGTCGGGGTGCAAGCTGGGTCGGATCCACCCGCGGTAGGACATCCTAACTGTTCCACGTGGAACACGCCAGGAGGCGGCCTGGGAAGCCTGTAGAGCGATTCGTACGCTGGGGCGTGTGGGATGGGGGGGTGCGGCGGCCGGGACGCCGGAGGGACGGAAAGAGGCGACCCCCAGGGGTCATCCCCAGGAGGCCGCCACAGAAAGCCCGCAGGGGCGCGCAGGGGCGCGCCGGCTGGCGCGCGTGGCGTCAGCCGTAGAACGAGCGCCCCGGCCCGCGGGCGTGCTGGGAGCGGCCGTAGGTGTCGCGGGGCTCGACCACGCGGGTACGCAGGATCGAGACCAGGCTCTCGCCGGCGGCACGGCGCCGTCGGAGGAACGCCAAGAGGGCCGCGGCGCGCCGGTCGCGCTCGAGCTGGGCCGGATCGGCCGGATCGGATGGCAGAGGCACGGGGAGCTCGAGGCCCAGCGCCTCGGCGCGGGCGGCGCGCCACTCCTCGAAGCTCGGGCGGGTCATCTCTGGTCCTTTTGGGCCTCGCGGCCTTCGGCGGCCGCGACGAGCACGCGCGCCGCCGCGCGCGCCACGTCGGCCAGCGCGCGCTCGAGCTCGGAGAGCTGCGCCGGGAGCACCCCGGCGCGCTGGCGCTCGCGACGGAGCACGTACTCCGGGGCCACGTCCCCGGGGTCCCAGCCCGTGGCCGCGTGGAGCACGACGGCGACCGCGCGCTCCGCGGGCGCGGACCCTGCGAGGATCCACTCGCGGGCCTGGCGGACCAGTGCCCACACCGGGTCCCAGGCATCGGCCCGGTACGGCCCCGTCGGGCCCAAGACGACCCGGCCCCCCGCGAGGACGCGGGTGAGCTGCGGCGGAGGAACAACGCGGCGCGCGCTCACGGCCGCACCTCCACGATCTCCGCGATGGCGTCCTGCCCGTCGTCTCCGACGGACTCCTCCTCCGACTGCCAGATCAGCGCCCGCTCGAGGTCCGGACCGCCAGCGGGGTCGGGGCGGTACGGCTGGAGGCCGTGATTGTAGCTGCCGGGCCACAGGCGCTCGGCGGCGGCGGCGCACTCCACGTACATGCCGCTGGCGCGCTCGTCGCCCGTGGGGCCGCGCAGGATCCAGGCGCTCACGACCGCACCTCCGCGTCCTCGCCCTGGCTGTCCTCCCACTCCGCGACCAGCTCGGCCAGCTCGGCCGCCGAGATGACGTCGAGGTCGTGGCTGTGGCACACGTCCTCGTCGGGCATGGCCTGGCACTCGTCGCACTCGTCGATGATCCAGGACAGGATCTCGCGCTGCCGCTCTGTGGCGCTCACGACTGCACCTCCCGCTCGATGGTCGGCTCGCCGCCGACGACCTGCGCACACTCACGCGCGCTCGCCTCGGCGGCGGCCTCCGTGGCGTGGGGGCCACTCCAGCGGCCGAGCCCCAGCAGGGACCCGCCGTGGTAGACGGTCCATGTCGTCTCGGGCGCGCTCAGTGTCGTTCCAGTCGTCTCGGTCATCTCTCGTCTCCGTTTCGCGCGCCCTGTCCGCCGGGCGCCTCGCGTCGCGGGGCTCGTCCCCGCTCAAGAGTGTGATCGGCCAACCCTACCCCGGAACTTGAAGCCTCGGCGCCGCATTCCCAAGGTGGGACACAGGTCGTAGGGCTGTCCACAGCGCGGGCGGCTGCGCGCCATGAGGCGCGGGAGGAAGGGCCGTGAGGTGAAAGAGACGGGGCCGCCGGGTTGCGGTACCCGGCGGCCCCTGCGCGCAGGAAACTCTCGCCTCGCACGAGAGGATCCCACGGGCGGCGGAAGACCGGAAGGAGGGAGTCCGGATTTCTTTCCACCCCCCCATCCGTGGTTCAAGGATCGAGGGCGTCGAGGCACGCCCGGCAGAGCCGGAAACGGTGGAAGCTCGCGCGCTCCCGGCCGAAGAAGGTCGCGCCGTTGCTCAGGCGCTCCGGATCGCACAACAGCCGCCAGGTCTGCCACGGCGCGATGAAGCGGCCGCCGCTCGATCCGCGCGCCACATGGTAGACCGCCGACCCGCCGCAGCAACCAAGCGGCTCGCTCGACACCGACAGCGAGGACACCCCCTCGATATCGATCGTCTTCCGGTCCCGGCCCGGCATCAGCGAGCCTCCCCCGCGTAGCGAGCGGGCCGGAGCTCGTCGCCCTCGACCTGTGGCAGCGCCACGTCGAGCGGCCAACCCCAGCCGACAGCGACAGCGCGCGCCTCGCCGGCCGACAGCGGAACGTTGATCCACTGCTCGGCTCCGTCGTCGTAGAGCATCCACGCCTCCTCGTCGACGTCGGTCCGCCGGAGCAGCCGCATGGAATGCACGCCACAGATCGCGCGCGCGGAGCGATGCGCGATCTCTGGCGCGCACTCATAGGAACACCAACGCCACGGGTCCGGGCTGTTCATCGGGCCGGCACGGTGCGTCGCCTTGCAGGTCTCGCAGATTCTTCTCACGATTCGCCCCTCTCGTCCTCTTTGATCGCCGAGCGGCGCGTTCGGCCGCCCGGCGCTGCGCGCCACAGCCTCGACGAGAACGAGCTCGTCTCGCTGAACCTCGTCCTCGAGCGCCTCCATGCGGGCGACGCCGTGCGACACCGTCGAATGATGGTGCCCTCCGACGCCCGCGCCAATCTCCTCGAGCGTGAGACAAGTCGCCTTGCGAGCGACGTACATCGCAGCGTGCCTCGCTCGGACAATCTTCGCCGAGCGACCGGCGCCGGTAACTGCCTTCACCTCCACGCCGAAGACGCGCGCAGCAGCGGCCACAATCGCCTCGATGGTCGGTGGCCTGCCTGCCTCGAGCTCGCGTTCGCGGTCGCGCAGGTAGGCGTTCTTTCCAATCATCGGAAGAGCCCTCCAAGGGTTCTCGGTTCTTGCGGGTACTCCCGGACGATCTTCCCGTCGAGCTCGATCCCGAGCTCGGTCCGGTACCCCGCGGACTGCTTATGGAAGAACGCCACGCCGGCGTCAGCACACGCGCGGTGCATGTCGCGCGCCCATTGCTTGTCTTCCCGGCGGAAGCCCAGACCGGACTCTCCGCCGTAGATCACCCACTCGACGCCGGAGAGGTCGATGGCGTGCGCCAGTGGACCGATCGCGGGCTCGTAGCTGACAAAATGAACGACCGCTGGGACAGCGGTCAGGTGCCGCACGCGATCGGCCACGCGCGCGTCCTCGATCGACGTGCCGAGCCAGACGTTCGGCCAGCCATCGCCCCAATCGTTAGGGAGCTCGTCGGCGTATCGCTCTGGGCGCTTCGTGAGGAGCTGCCAGTCGAGGTTCGGCGTCGCGCGGATGACGCCCCAAACGTCGGCGCGCCACTCGTTCGGTTCCGGCTGGTCCTCTAAGACGTCGCAGAGCGACGCACAGAAAACGCGGAGCGATCGACCGAGCTTGGCGGCCTCGCGGTTCCAGCGGGCCGGCTTGCGCCAGTAAGCCGCGGACGTGCGCTTGCGGGGGTTGTGGTCACCCCACACGTCCAGGCGCATCCGGACTCCGGTGAGGGTCTCGGCGTAACAGTTGGTGCAGCCGGCCGACACCTTCGTACACCCCATCCAGGGATTCCATGTGTTGTCGGTCCAGGCGATGATCGACTCTTCGGCCATGCTCGTCTCCTACTGCCAGATGCCGGCTGCCTCGTTCTCGGGGAGCGACCCCGTCTGTCTCGTCAGCGCGGGAGCGACCCGCGGACGCGCGGCCGAAGCCGCGCGTTTCGACAGCCCGATCTACTTCGCGATCGCCAGGACCGCGCGCAGCGCCTTGTTCTTGTCGCGGTGCGACACGCCGAACAGGTTCCCACGGGTGCGGGCGGCGCTGTCCTCGTCCGTGAAGCCGCGCTCGTGATCGTGCCACTCGGTCACGGCGTTCAAGGCGGCCCACGCCGTGCCCTTGATTCCGGCGAGCGTCTGCCGCTCGTTCTCGAAGTTGGTCTCCCACGCCTCGAGGATCAGCTGGCGACGGGCGCGCAACCTCTCGGCCATCTTGCTATCGATGTCGTTCGGGATCTTCCCGAAGGTCTTCTCGTAGATCGCCAGGAACAGGTCCTTCGCGCGCTTCACGGACAGGTTCGTACGGACCATCGCGTCGACCTGCTCGCGGAACCGCTCGGTCTCCGCACGCAGCAGGCCGAGCGCGGTCTGCGCCGCCTTGAGTCGCGCTTCCGTGGGCGTCTTGCCGTAGTGGATGAACGACAGGCCCTTCGCCGCGTCGCGTTCACTCCACCGCAGCGTGTTCGCGCAGACGACGCGAACGCTCGTCGGATACACCGCGAAGCTGCCGGTCCCGCCGTGGCCGTTCGTCACGAGCATGTACGTCTCGACGACGTCCTGCTCGGTCGCGCGGATGACCTCGGGAGCCTTCGCCAGCGCGAACACGGTCTTCCCGTCGCGGAGGCTACCGGCCGTCTCGAGCGACGCACCGCCCTCGCCGACCAGGTCGTCGGTGAACTGAGCCAGGTCGAGGTTCTGCACAATCGGGTAGTCGTCAGCGACCACACCCAGCACCGAGCCGGTGTCGTCGCGCATGTGCGCCGCGCGGCCGGGCACCTTGATCTTCTTGCCACCGTAGTCCGCCGACAGCGGCGCGAACGACGTCTGCCAGTCGAGGCCGATGCGGCGGAAGCCCTCGACGGCACTCAGGCCGTCGGGGATCTCGATGCCGAGCCGGTGCCACGCCCGCTTGCCGTTGCTGCGGACCTCGCCGAAGCGGTCCGTACGGTTGATCTCGTGAGCCATCTTGTCTCCAGGTGTCGAGTTTCGGAGTCGGGGGCGAAGTGCTCCCCGCGTACAGAGTCTATCGGCATCAGGGGATCCTTTGCTAAAAGGACGCCGCAGAAAAGCCAACTCGGCCCAAAACGAGACGCGAGGCCCCTCCGGGGGACGGAGAGACGGATCAGGGGGCGGGCTCGAGCCGGAGGCCGAAGTAGCGCGCCGAAGCGCCCCGAGCGCCTTCGACCGCCTCGACGATCCGGACGCCAACAAGCTCGGCGCGCGCGATCATCTGCGGGAGCATGACGTGCGCCAGGCGCAGCCGCAGCTTGTGCGGCGTGTGCGCGTACAGCCGGCCGATCCCCAGCGCTTCGGCCTCGGCGATCGACAGCGGACGGTTCGAGCGCGCCGACTTCAATCCGATCGTGAGGTAGACCGTCGTCGGCTGCTGCACGCGCTTGAGGAGCGCGAGCCAGTGCGCCCACGGCGAACCGTATGTGTCGGCGTCGATCACGTTCTCGTCGAGGCCGGCGCGCAGGATATCGACCGAGTCGCGCGTCACACGTCCAGACCTGCGCTTCATGTCGACGCCCCAGTAGGTCGAGACCTTGAACTCCTTGCGAAGCTCCCTCCAGATGACACCCGATCCCTGGCACGCGTCGAACACCCGAATGTCGCCGTCGCGGTGGTAGCGCTTGAGCATGTACCTGCGCACGGCGAGCTTCGCCGGCAGGTTGTCGTTGTCCGTCTCGCGCACCTTCACCGCTCCACGTAGTCGTCAGAGACTTCGACAATCGAGCCATCGATCTCTGCGACAGCGTCGATCAACGCCTGCAGCTCGCCCATGTGCTTGATCGAAACGCCGATCAGGCCCCACACGAAGTTGACGCCCTCGGGCACGTCGATCTTCGCCACGCCCTCGTCAGCGCCGGCGACCGGGCTGTCGAATCCGGTCAGCGTGACGTCGAAGCCGAGCGAGTCCAGCTCACCGAGCTCGAACGAGAGAACATCACGATCCCAGCCCGCCTCTTCGGCCAGCCGGTTGTCGGCGAGGATGTACGCGCGTTTCTGCGCCGGCGTCCAGCCGCGCGCGATGACGACCGGAACTTCCTGGATCCCGAGGCGCTGCGCAGCGAGGACGCGACCGTGCCCGGCGATGATGTCGCCGTCTTCGCCGACCAGCACGGGGTTCGTCCAGCCCCACTCCTGGATCGCCGCGGCGATCTTCGCGACCTGCTCCTCGCTGTGCTTCCGAGCGTTGCGAGCATAGGGCACGAGCGAATCGACCTCGCGCACCTCGGGGTTCGATGCAGGCCACTGCTCGCGCTGCTTCATGGCGTGACGATCGTCGAGTGTAGGATGTGCACGCCCTCACTCACCACGACCGGGGTCGCGTCGAGTACGCGTAGCTGGAACTGGTACTGGCCCGCGCCGATCACGGTCTGCGACTCGTCCGTGTCTGTCGAATCGAGGTTGACGTCGATCTGACCGTTCGGCAGGTCGACGTCGGTCATGTGTCCCGGCGTGCCGTTGTTCTTCACGAGCACCGGATCGCCGAAGTCGAACCCGCCGGTCTGGGGGTTGATCAGCGCGAGCGCGAGCTCGACCTCGCGTCCGGTCAGGTCGATGTTCGCGACCGTGAAGCCCCACACGTGAGCGTCGCCCTTGAAGGACGAGTCGGTCAGTCCGCGGATCGCCATTGGTCAGTCCTCGAAGTCCCCCGCGAGCGGGGTGCGGGTTGAGCCGTCGCCGGCGAGCACGGTGCGGTTCTCCGCGTCGCCGGCGAGCGCGGTCCGCAGATAGTAGTCGCCCGCGTGGTCAGCACGCAAGCCGTAGTCGCCTGCGAGCGCAGTACGCAGGTCGTAGGAGCCCGGAAGCTCGGTGCGCGGCGCGACGACCGGGATCGACGCCGTGAAGGCCGGCGTCGGAGCGAGGAGCTGCACGCCGAAGGTCGCCGTGAACTCCTGCGGGACGTGCAGCGCCGTGAAGGCCGGCGTCGGAGCGAGGAGCGCGGTTCCGAACGTCGTTCGGAACTCGAGCAACGCCGCAAGGGTCGGCGTCGGCCCGAGCATGACGACGCCGAAGCTCGCGCGGTATTCCAGCGCGGACACGAAGATCGGCGTCGGACCATCGAGCACGACGCCGAAGTCCGCGCGGAACTCGAGCGCGGCAACGAACACCGGGGTCGGTCCAACCAGTGCAACGCCGAACGTCGCTCGGAACTCGAGCAGCACGGCGAACGCTGGAACCGGACCATCCAGCGTCACGCCGAACGACGACTCGAAGACGAGCTCGACCGCGAAGTCGGGCGTCGGTCCGTCGAGCGTGACTCCGAAGTCAGCCTCGAAGACGAGTTCCGCGGCGAACGCCGCGGTCGGCCCGTCCATCGTGACACCGAAGGTCGCTTCGTGCGGCGCCTCTTCGATGAGTAGCAGCCCGTACCTGCGCTGCACGCCCGGCAGCGTCTCCCAGCTGATCTGGATCCCGTTCGAGAGTTGCGTCTGTCCGTCGGTTGCGACGAGCTCCGTACCGCCATGGGCGAACAAGCTGCAGAAACGAGAGTCAGCGAAGCTGCCGGCGTTCGTCGTTGCGACGTTGTCCTCGTCGTGCCCGCAGACCGACACCGCTTCGGCGAAGTGCGTCGCTCCACGTCCGCCGCCGGCGCCCGCCGTGAAGCTGTTCTCGGTGGGGCGCGCAGAGAAAGCGACCGCCGCGAAACCGGGCTTGAAGCCCGCGGCTGTGATCGACTCGGGCGAAGGCGGAGACGGCGGAGTCAACCTGCCGACGTCGAGATGCGTACGCACCGATCCCGAGCCGTCGTTGCACTTCACCGCGAGGCCGATGAGCGTCGGCCCATCCGCCGGGCCGCCCGTGTCCTCGCCAGCGACGTCGAAGCCGGTCGAGGTATAGTTCTCGATCCGGCTCCACGCCTGGAAGACGTCGGGCGTCGGATCCGGGTTGATGATTATGAGCTGCGACAGCCTGTCGTTGGCCTTACCCCTTCGCGTCTCCGACGTCGAGACGTTGTCCCCGGAGTAGAGCTGCGCGAGCGACATCGTACCGTCGTCGGGAAGCAGCTGCGTGTCCACGCGCGACATGCCGAAGCTCGAGCGCTGCTGTCGAACAAAGGCGTCGTCGTTGCTCGCCTGGTGCTCGGTAACGTTGAAATCGACCGCGAATCCAGTCGTCACCGTGGTGGGCGTGGACGTGCCGGCCTGCCGCCACGCGAGGCATTCCGCGTTCGAACCACCGAACAGCCAGACCTTGATCCGGTATAGGTCGCCAGCGCCACCCACCGTCGTGAAATTGAGGCGGATCCCGCCGAAGAGGCCCGACTGCTGGAAACTGTCGAAGGTCGCCGAGAGCGCGACTGCGCCGCTCGCCGGGTCGAGTAGGTGGACGACCTTGGTCGAGCTGCCGCCGCTGTCGGTCACCATCGTGGTGACCGCGTCGCGCGCGTACGACCAGGCGTTCCGCTGGTTCGTGCCGTCGAGGAAACCGATCGACTTCGAGTAGCCGCCTCGCAGCGTGTCGTCCGCGATCGCCCAGGTCACCTCGACGACCGCCCCGACGCAGCTCTCCATCCCGAAGGCCAGGAAGTCCTTCGTTCCGGTGCTGGTCGGGGCGATGCCGTTTACGACCCGTGCGACCCACGGGAGAGCCATGCGGTCAGCCTCCTACGTTTCCGCGGACGCCAGCACCACCAGCGCCCGCGTCGTCACGCCAAGGTCATCATCTGCGCCACGCGCAGCTTCGTGATCGTCGAGCGGTACCTCTCGCCGAGACGGAGAGCGGCTTGGATCTGACCAATGGTCCTCGTACCGGCAACCACGACGGCCACGATCGCCTGCGCGTCCGCCAACTGCGTGTTCCCCGGATCGAACGACTGACCGACGAGACCGAACGCCGTGTTGATCTCCGCGTCCGTCGGCGCGCCGTTCCATCCTCTGCGGTTGGCCTCGAGCGCGTCGACGAACTGGTGGATGGGCAGCTTCGTCTTCCCGGCCGAGTCGTCGACCTCGTAGCCGCACAGACGGTCGAGCAGGTGGCTCATGGTCAGTTGCTCTCGGCCTGCGTGATCGAGCCCGCGGTGATCTTGACTGCGGCGCCCTGCTGGATGGCCAGGCTGTTGATGTTCATCTCGCCACCCGAAGTCAGGACGGTGTCGAACTGGAAGTGCTCGACGCCGGTCGAGTCCTCGAGGCGGGCGAACAGCGTCGGCGTCGCGGTCGCGGTGTTGTCCGCCGACGAATCCTCCGGCTCCGGCGTGACGTCGAGGTCGATGCGCGCGCCGGGGCCAGCGTCGACGAAACCCGCGAACGAGGGATCGTTCAACGGGATGTCGGCGAGGAGGATCTGCGTCGTGATCGCCACCGAGAGGTCGGCGGGAATCCCGGCGCCGTTCTCGTCGTAGATTTTGCAGTGGCCGGCGGCCGGTCCGCCGTCGATCAGCGCCGTGATCTGATCCGCTTGCGCCCCCGCGAGCGCCAGGCTGATCTTCGCCATTGGTCAACCCTCCGTACGCGGAGCAGGCCGCGCAGCCTTCTTGGGCTTCTCGGCCGCGACTGCGGCGTGCCGCGCGCGGCGCGCCTCTTCGCGGATCCCGTTCACCAGCTCGGTGACGAGCGCGTACGCGTGCGCCACGTTGCGGTACTTCTCCGCGATGGTCTCGCAACCGTCCAGGGCCACGGCGAAGAACTGGGCCGCTGCAGCTCGGCACTTCTCGACGTCGGCCGTGAGCGGCGCAATCTCGGGTTGCGCCTCCATGCTGGCGCGTGCTACCTCGACGACGTCGCCGAGACGAGTCGGATCCTGCTCGGGTTCGGTCATGGCTGCTGTTCTGTGGGCGTCCCGGCTGCACCGCTGCCGTCGAAGTTGAACAGTGGCCCCGGGCCGAACCGCTGCTCATGGATCTCGTTCTCGAGGCAGTCGCACGCGTCCCCGTACTCGGCCTTCGCCGCGCGACGCGCCCTGCTCGCAGCCTCGAGCTTGACCTTCTTATGCTCGACAGCCTTCTCGAGCTTGTAGATCGCGCCGAGCCGCTTCCGGGCCTTCTCGCGATCGAGCGTGTCCGGGTCGATCTCCTTCGGCCGCGACTCCGTGCCGGGCTTCGGCGCGGCCGAGGGGGGAGAGGCGGCCGACGTGTCGCGCTTCCTCGACACCGTCTTCTTGGCCGCCTTCTTCGCTGTCTTCTTCTTCGCCGTGGTCACAGGCTTGTCTCCCTTGCTTCGCGGTCAGTCCGACGGCCAGTCCCAGCAGGGTTGCCCCGAGGCGGCCTTGCTCTTGTGGTAGATGCTCGTGAACGCGTGCGGCTTCGCCTCGGGCGTGAAGGCTGCCACGTTGAGCACGACCGCGGGGTCGCCACCGGTTCCGAACACACGCGTGACGTGGCCGACGTAGCCGTTCCGCTTCGTGTCGCCGTTCGGATAGCACATGACGACGTCGCCGAGCCGGGGCAGGCGAGGCGGAGTTGTCGGTTTGGCTTTCGCCTGCGGGGGGGTAGGGTCCGTCATCGGATGGTCTCCTGTTCGTAGTTGCGGCCTCGCCGCGGGTTGTGGATCAGGTTCTACAGGCCCGAAAAGGGCAAAGCAAGGCACCGCTCCTCCGGCGGGAACTAAGGAGAGGCCAGGGCCGCAGGGGGGCTGAGGCGCGTTCGTGGTGCGCCCAGCCCGTCGTTTGGCCTTTCGGCGGCGGCGGCGGCGGATCCGACGACGCGCCGCGATCGAGAAGCGGCCGCGCGCCACGGCACGGATCAACTTCCCGGATCGGCGAGGGTCGCGCGTCCGTCCTCGATCCACACGCCCGCGCCGCTAGGGTTCGAGTCCACGACCTCGAGCCACAGCTGGAATCCACTGGACTCGGCAATCTCGGCGAGCTGCACCTTGCTCTCGTCGTCGAGCAGCGAGCCCTCCCGCGCGAACAGCACCCTGATCTTCGGCGAGCCCGCCATCGCCACAGCAGCGGCGAGCTTCAAACGCTCGGCCTGCGACGCCTGAGTGAAGGGAATCGTGCCCACCCGCAACAGGCGCTCGTCCGGATCGTAGGTCACGCCCTTCATCGGGAAGGGCGTCTCGGCGAGCAGCTTGCGGAGCTCGGCGCGCGTCTCCTCGAGCGCGACGACGGCCGCCTCGTGCTCCGACTGTGCGGTGTCCCGCTCGGCCGTCGTCGACGCGAGCAGCTCGTGCTTGCCGGCGTGCTTCGCCGCGAGCTCGTGCGCACGGATCGCCTCGCGGATCGGCTCGGCATCGACGGGCTCGCCGGCGTCGACGACGGCTTTCGCGGTGTCCTTCCAGGCGGCGCGAACCTTCTCCTGCTCGGCCTTCAAGAGCTCAAGCTCCTTCGCCAACTCCTCGCCCCTCGTAGCGAGCGCGGCCATCTTCCGCCGACCTTCGCCGATCGCGGCGTTGGTCCGCTCGGCCTCCTGCAGCCTGGCGGCGCACTCCTCGAGCGTGCCCTCGGTAGGCGGCGAGGGGAGACCACCGAGCTCGGCCTCGAGAGCGGCGACGGCCTTCGCGAGCCGATCGGCCTCACGGCCGAGATCCCGCCGGCGGTCGTACTGCGCCTGCGCCTGCTCTTCGAGCTGCTCGACCTGGTCGCCGAGACCGATCGCGGCCAGTGCCCCCTTCACCTGCTCGTCGGCCTTCATGCCGAGGAAGGCGACGGGATCTGCGAACTCGCCCACGAGGGCGTCGAGGATCGCCTGCGGGCTGCGCAGCGACGACCCGTCGGCTGCCTGCACGGAGAGCGACGTCTCGGCCTTGTCGTCGCTCCCGCGCTTCCAGTGGCGCCGGACGACGATGGCACCCAGGTCGAGCACGACGTCGGCGCCGGCCTGTCCCTCGGCGATCGGGAGCGCCTGCGCGCCCTTCCGGCCGAGGAGCGCGGCGAGCATCGACTCGATCAGGCTCGACTTCCCGGCCGCGTTCTTCCCGCGGACAGGGATCAGGCCCGTGGGCGACGGCTGCAGGTCGCAGGCGACCAACTTCTTGAAGCTGTCGACGGTGAGGCGGACGACCGTCATCGGGCCGTCGGGGAGCTGCTCGGACATTCGGACCTCCTAGGGTTTCCTGGTCGGCAGGGCGTAGGACGACCCAAGTCTACCCCCCTCCCGGGGAGCACGTCGGCGGGCCCCTGGTGAGCTTCGGCAGAGTACCTGGCGTAAAAGATGCGTAGGCCGCGAAGAGGGGGGGGGGAAATCGACCCTGTAGTAGAAAAAAGGGGAGTAGTGTACGCGCGTGCGCAGGGGCGCGCGCGCCTGCGCCCGCGCGCCTGCGGCTCATTTCATTTTTTAGGCGCTGGACATTTCCCCCTCCCCTCCCCTGCGGGCTCCCCTCCCCTGCGGGAGTCCTCCCTACGCCGGCGACCATGTCTCCCAGGTCTGCTGGTCGACCGCGGGCCTGACGGGCTGCCGCTGCAGCGGCCGCGAGAACGTCCAGCGCAGCCGGCCCTTCGACGTCGACGCGCACTCGACCGTGAAGCCGGCGGCCTGGACGTACGCCTGGCCGTCCAGGAGCCGCTCCTCGAGCTGCCCGGTGCGCAGGCCGTAGGTCACAGCCTCAGGAGCGTTGAGCGCCTTCCCGGCCGTCCTGGCGAGCCTGGCGAGGTGGGCCGTCCGGAGGGATCCCAGGTACTCGATCCCGCCGGTGGGGTCCTCGACGTACTTGCCGCCGAACGCCTTGCGGAAGTCGGGCTCGGCCACGTCCTTCTCGGCCACCTCGGAGCCGTGGGCGAAGACGTAGCGGAGCACCTGCACGCAGAGCTCCTCAGCGATCAGCGAGTCGAGGGCCTTCCCGCTGATGATCTCGAACGCGTGGGTCCACACGCCGGCGATGGCCTCGAGCGCGCGCGCTCGGTGCGGGTCGGGGAGAGCGGCGACCCACGCCAGGTACATCATCCGCAGGTAGGCCGACATCCGCCCGATCCGCGTCGCGCCGAAGAGCCCTTCGATCTCCTGGCCGAGACGCTCGCCATGCTCGCGATCGAGCTCGAGGGCGCCGGCGCACATCCGTGTGGCCTCGCTCCAGAAAGCATCCCGGCACGCACCGATCGCCTGCATGAACGTTGAGGTGTCGCGCGGCGAGTCGCTGCGCACGAACCCGGTCTCGCAGCGCAGCGGAAGGATGCGACTGGCGAGCTCTGGCCGTCCGTCATGGATCGGCTCGATGCCGTTCATGACGAGCGCGCCGCATACCCGCTCGAGGATCGTCTCTGTGTCCGAGTGCTGCTTGCGCTTCTCGCGCGCGCCCAGGTGCGTCGCCTGCAGGAGCGTGTCGTGCAGCATCGGCGTCACGCCGACGGTCTCGCGGTTGTCGTCGATCGTCAGCATCTCTCGCGCGAGCCGCGAAGCCATCGCCGCCGCCGTCGGCACGCTCGAGCCCTTGCGACCGTTGACCAACTGACCAATGCCCTCGACGGCGCGCGTCTTTCCGGAGCTCGAGCCACCCTCGATGCGCACGATCGGAATCTGTCCGATCTTCCGGAGGATCGGCAGGCACACGAGCCAGTAGATCAGCACGAGCCGGTGTTCGTCGGAGAGCGACGTCCACCGGAACACGTCGTAGGCCCGACGAATGCCACCGCCCTCTTCGGTGTAGCTGAACGGGCGGAACTCCGCGCCGGCGACGGCGGGGACGCGCGCCTCGCTCATGCGGATGATGGAGACGTGGCCCGGAGCGATCCGGATCAGCCGGCCTTGCGCGTCGCCGGTCGGGAAGAACACGCTTCCGTTCTCGGTGACGTGCGACCACGAGACATCTTCGACGCGTCGTGCACCGCGCGCCAAGTGGAACTCGACCGCTGCGATGTAGCCCCCGTGCGAGGACTTCCGAGGCGAGAGACCCGACACCATGTAGAGCACTTCGCGGAAGACCGAACCGCGGTCAGTCGTCACGGGCACGCGCTCGTTCATCCGGACGAGGATCACCCCCTCGCGGGTCACGAAGGGCATGAACCCCATCGTCCGCTTGAGCACCTCGGCCACGTACCGACCTACGTGCTCGTCGGGCAACCTCGCCTCGACCGCCTTCGCCACGTTGGCGCGCGTCTGCTCGAAGACGTCGTCGGCGGTCCGCGTCGTTTTCAGCGCGGGCGCCGGCGGCGCGCTGGGCTGCGGCGGAACCGAGGGAGACGACGGAGCGCTGGGCTGCACGGCCGAGTGCTCGACCGGAGGAGGGACGACTAGCGCCTGTCGGATCTCGTCCTTCGTCTCACGCTCGCGCTTCTCTGTCTGCTTCGCACGCTTCGGTCCCACGACAGACCGACGGGCCTCGGCGATCGCGGGCTCGACGTCGGCCTTCTTGGTCACGCCCCTGCCGGCAAGCTCGGCAATCAAGGCGGCCGCGTCGGCGCGGTGCTGCCGCACGTCGAGATGCGCGACCAGCTCGACGAGCTCGGCGAAGGAGGCTAGACGTACGAACGGCTCGTCGGCCGGATCGAGGCCGCGGGCGATCCGCTCGGCCTCGAGGCGCACGACCGACTTCGCGGTGGGCTTGAGCTTGCGCCACTCTTCCATCGCGGAAGCACCATGCATCGCGACCCACTCCGCGCCGTCGATCTTCGCGGCAGCGAACTGCTCGACGAGCCAAGCGTGCTCGGCTGGATCAGGCACCAGCCCGTCGAGCTTCCGCTTCCGCTCAACAGGCTCGCACTCCTCGAGCTCTCGGAGCTTCCCTTTGCCGATGCGCTTTTCGATCTCTTCGCGCGCCGCGATCTGCGAAGGTCCCGGAGGAAGGGTGATCACGCGGACGTCTAGACCACCCTCGATCAGCTGTTTCCCCGCGCGGATTGCAGCGAAGTAGCCTGCGCCGGAGAGTTCGGTGTCGAAGAGGATCCAGACCATCGAAATGCCGTGCTCGTGGCACCGTTCGATGAAGCGCTCGAGGTCGGGACCGTTGAAGTTGATCGTGACCGGTGAGACGACGTCGACGCCGATGTGCGAGAAGGCCACCGCGTCGGCCACACCCTCGAGGATGCCGACCTCGTGGCCACACGTGCGCAGCACCGGCTCATTGAACAGGTGGTGGTTGGTGATCGACGGGCTGACGTAGGGCCGGGTGTCCGAGTGCACAGACAGCTTGTGGTACTTCGGTGCAGGGATCGGATCGCGTCCTTCGACTTCGATCGGCGGCGTCCAGGGCGTCGCGCGACCGATCAGGTAGACCGGGCGGCCGTGCTCGAGGTAGGGGAACAGCACGCGACCCTCGAAGCGCGTGCGGAAGCGGCCGTTCTCGTACCAGCCGAGCCCGGCCTTGCGGTACCTCGCCTTGTTCTTCGCGGCGTCCTGTGCGATCTCCGGCAGGATCGGCGACGGCATGAACCCGATTCGGTAGGCGTCGACGGTGTCGCGGTCGAAGCCCCACTTCTGTTCGACCCACGCGAGTAGGTCCTCGCGCTCGAGCAGGTGCACCGCGGCCGCGAGCACGAACGTCTCGAGCCCGATCATGGCCTCGTCGAACTCGACCCCGCGACCTTCGTCGAAAGGTTCACCGAACTGCTCGCAGAGCCAGCGCAACGCATCCATGCGTTGCGTACCCGAGCCGCCACCCTTCTCTGGTGCCCGCCCGCCCGTCAGCGCGTACTCGACCAGGTGGAACAGGTCGCCGCGCATCCCGCTCGACTGGCACGCCTTGCAGTTCCACGCCCCGGTGTGGAGGTTGATCTGTAGCGATTGGCCCGAGGCACTTTTGTGGCAGAGCGGGTTCAGATATGCCTCGCTGCCTTGCCGCCGAACGACCTCGAGGCCGAGTCGCGCGCAGAGGTCGAGAGGGTCCAGGTGCCTCCGCAGGCGATCGTGGATCGAAGGGCGATCGGGTAGGCTCATCGCGCGCTCGTGGCCCGCTGGGCACCGGCGCCCGGAACGTCTCCACGGGCCACGGAGACGAACAGGCGCGCGTCGACAGCAACTCGGCGCGCGCCGCCCTCTCTACTCCTATGCGCCGCGAGAATCCACGCGCGCGCCGCCGCTGGAGCCCTCGCGTTGTGTTCTACTCGAGCGCCTCTACCACCGCTTGTGGAAGTCGCATCGCGGGCTCCCAGCCGTGCATCAGGAACGCCCCGAACGTTTGCCGCGCTTCGCTCTTGCGCTCCGCGGCGAAGTGGGCTAGGCCCGGCCGGTCGCCGAGGATCATCAGCGACTCGGAGGCGCGCGACGCGCCAGTGTAGAGCAGGTTCCGGTCGTGCATGTGCCAGTGGGCCGAGCTCGCGACGAGCAGGACGAACGGCCACTCGCTGCCCTGCGACTTGTGGATCGTCATCGCGTAGGAGACTTCCGCATGGATTCGCTTCGCGGCAGGGATCGTCACCTCTCGCCCGTCCTCCGTGAACAGCTCCATCGCACCGCCCTTGGCGAACCCGAGCACGATCGCCTGCGTACCGTTGTAGAGGTCGAGCTCGTAGTCGTTCTTCGTCCAGATGACTCGATCGCCGACGAGCGGCCTGGGCGGCTTGTTCTCTTCGGTCGGATCTGGGTCAGGGTTCCCGAGCAGCCGCACGCGAAGCCGCTGCAGGTGGACGTTCAGCGCGTAGGTGCCCATCGGGCCTTTCCGCATCGGCGCGAGCACCTGCACGTCCCAGTCGAACGAGAGCTCGCGTCCGAACGGCTGCAGCGGCTCGGGCGCGGTCACGATCATGTCGACGATCGTCGCGGCAAGTGCCGCGCATCCGTCCTCGTGTCCGCGCTCGACGTGGTGGAGCTGCCACGTCACGGAGCCTGGAGACGGGGTTGCGACGAGCCCCTGCAGGATAGCCGTCGTGTTCCGCGCGAGCTCGCCGGCTTGCCGAACGATTTCGGTCAGCACGTGGATCGCCTGCGGGTAACGCGCTCGAGCAGACAGCAGGTCGCGCAGGATCGCGCCTGCCCCCACCGGCGGGATCTGGTTGTGGTCGCCGACCAGCAAGAGCCGGCAGTCGTCCGGGATTGCCGAGAGCAGCGCGCGCATGAGCTTCACGTCGCACATCGACACCTCGTCGACGACGACGAGCTCGAGCTCGACCGGGTTGTTCGGGCCACGCAGGAAGTAGAAGCGCCCGCTTCGCTCGTCGAACTTCGGCTCGAGTAGACGGTGAATCGTACAAGCCTCTCGACGCGTCGCGTGTCCGAGCTTTCGCGCTGCCTTCCCGGTGGGGGCGCAAAGGCCGACACGGAGTCCGTTCTCCTCGGCCGCCTCGCAGATGCTCCGCATCGTGAAGGTCTTCCCCACGCCGCCGGCCCCCGAGATGACCGACGCGTAGAACGAGAGCGCGGCCGTGAGACCGGCATGCTGACCTTCGTTCAGGGTCGCGGTCGCCTCCCGCGCGCGCGGACCGTCGACGGAGAGCGCGGGCGCGCGAGAACCGAGCCGACTGCGCAGGCGGTCGAACACTTCGAACTCGGTCGCCGCCATGTAAGCGTCGGCGACGAGCTCCTTGCCGGTAGGGCTCGTGTCAGCGTGCACGAAACCGAGTCGGATCAGCTCGTCGAGCGCGGCGAAGATCAGGTCTTCCGCCGACAGCGTGTCGGGCCGGAGCTCCTGCGTCGCGTGGTCGAGCAAGCCATCGCGGGTCGTCCACGTGTCGCCCTGGTTCGCGATCTGGTCGAGGCAGTAGGCGACACCAGCCTGCATCCGCGCCGGGTCGATCTTCGACACGCCCATCTTGAGCGCGACGGCGTCGACCGTTCGGAACCCGAACCGCGGGATCTTGCCGATGAGCCCGTATGGATCGCGGCGAACCTGCATCGGCGCCAGGTCGCCGAGGTGGTGCACGATCGCCGACGCTTGGCCGTTGGTCCACCCCATGTCGACGAGAGCGGCCAAGGTCTCGTAGTGCGTACGCTTCTCGAGCCATACGCGGGCCGCGTTCTCCACCAGCTCGGCCGCGACACCTGCGCGCTGCGCGATCTTCGCAGCATGGTGCTCGAGCGCGGTCCCGAGCTCGCCGTCCTCGGAGAGCTCGAGCGCGACCTCGGCCACGCGCCGCGCACGAACCCGGCCGAGCCCGCGGAACTCTCTGCCCTTCGCGAGCAGCTCGGCGAGAGCGTCGGCGCTCTCGTCCATCTTAGTGATGCCGCCGGCGACGTCGAACTGGCGACCCCACTTCGGGTCGTCCTTCCACTCGCCGCTGAGCTCGACCAGGTCGCCCTCTGCCGCGACGATCTTCCCGGCGAAGTTCTTCTCGCCGGCGTCGGTCTTCACGACGCCGACCGTGAACGGGGACTCGGGGTTGCAGTACCGGACGCGGGTCACGCGCCCACGGAGCGTCTCGGGCATGTTGTCCTCCTGTGGGCACACCTTGCTCGTGTCGACGAGCGGCCCTTAGGCGGTGGGGTTATCGAGCGAGCTTCTTGGAAGCCATCTTGAGGAACGCCCCGGCGAGGATCTGCGACTCGGCGCGGGAGCCTCCGAGGTAGACAGGGACGGATTGCGCGACCGCGATCTCGGCGATGAAGCCGAGGATCGCAGCAGGCGAAGCCTGGCTCTTGTAGCTGCCCGACATGATCTCCCGCACGCCGCCCTCGATGATCACGCACCGGAAAGCGTACGCGCGCAGCCGCTCGAGCTCGCGGTAGAAGCGGCCGCGCGAACGCATGACCGTGCCCGTCCAGTCGTCGAGCGACTTCCGCTCGATGGCGACGCGCTGCTCGAGCCCCGGCAGCGAGTAGTCGCCGGTCTCGAGGCTCGCGCGCTCGACGACGATCCCTTGATCGTCGAACGTCCACGGGGTCTGCTCGCGCGTGTCGGCCAGAACGATCATTCGGACATCCTACGAGTGCGGCCGCGCCGGTGCGAGACCGACGCAGCCGCGGCTTCGTTTCCCACGCGAGATCCGCGTGGGCTCCTTCCGACCTAGAACGGCACCTTGTCGGGATCGAACTCTTCTCCCGCATCGTCGGGCGGGGACTCCTCTCCCGGCGCTGCCGGAGGCAGACTGGGATGGCCCGAGGGCGTTCCGGAGCCCCACTGCGGGGGTTGGGGGGGGGCGCCAGGCGCGGCGGCAGAGGGGCGCGGAGGGGCGGCCTGGGGAGCAGGCGGCGCGACCGGGGCCGGCGGTCCGCCCGTAGGGGGCCCGGAGGCCGCCGGAGGGGCCCCAGGTTGCGCGGGCGGGGCCTGCGCGGGGGAGGGGGGGGTGGACGCTCCGGCGGGCGTAGGGGGCGCGGAGGGAGCCCCGGTCGGGGACGGCGCGCCCCCCCCACCGATGGCCCGGGTCTTCGCCTGGTGCTTCGCCCGGAGGGAGTGCAGGAGGTCCCGGTCGACCGGCGCGAATGCGCCTCTCGGCTTCGGCTCGTCGGCATCCGGGTTGATCCAGTTGACCCGGTGCCGGGTCACGCCCTGGTACTCCTCGCCCTCGATCTCGATGAGCACGTAGATGCTCGGCGGCGGCCCAGCGAACGCGTCGAAGTCGCCGTGCCACAAGCCGCACGCGGCCAGGTTCTTGATCGCGCCCTCGGAGAGCGACCCGTCCTGCCCGCGTTTCGCCTGCTCCTCAGTCGGCTTCTTCACGATCCAGGTTCTCCCTTCGCTGTACCAGCCGAGCGGGTAGTCCTGCGACCAGCCCGTCTCCTTGCCGTGCCAGCGCCGCACGATCGCGAAGCGGATCGCGATCGCGATCGCGCCGCTGTCGGCCTTCTCGAGCGTCCACGTGACCGGGAACGCCCGGTACGTCCCGTCTTCCTCGATCGGCTGCTTGGTGTAATCTTCGATGGTCGGTTGGCTCATGGCGTCTTGATGGCAGGGATCAGACGATGCCGAGCGCCTGCCACACCGCGCCCGGGTTCTCGATCGTGAAGGGTTCGGCGATCTGCGCGGTGCGCGACTTCGCCATGTGGGTCGGAAGCTCGATCGTGTAAACGCTGCGGGTCGACGACCCCTGCGCCTTGCCTTCTTCGACGTGCACGTCGTACCCGAAGTAGACGAGGTGCTCGCACCAGTTCTTCAACAGCGCGCGCACGTTGTAGCGCCCGCGCTTGTCACCGGCGTGAAGCAGGGGCTCCCACCGCGGGTAGTCTTCACCGGCGGGGTTGGGAAAGACCGTCGAGACGTCGTGCGCGATCAGGCAGACGTTGAAACCGCTGTCCGCGACGCGATCGAGGTCGGCGAGCAACGCCACGAACTCGTCGTAGACGTACTGCCACCCTTTCTGCCAGCCGAAGCCCTCGACCGAGTCGACGCGCTTGCCTTTGTCGGTGCGGCGCGTCGCGACGACGTGATCGACGGCGAGCTGCTCGGCGGACGTCACCGTGTCGATCACGAGACTGCGCGCGCCGGCCGGAGGCGAAGCGGCGAACCCTGCGACCTTCGACCGCAGCATCGGCCACGATGCGTCGCGGTAGAGGTCCATGTCCTTGCGGACTTGCAGCTTCTTGGTCGAGCGCTCGATGTCGAAGAACACCGGCGCCGGCATCCATGCCGCGGCGGTGCTCTTGCCGATTCCGCCGGTGCCGTAGGCGACGATCCGGTCACTACCGGAAATCGTCACCGGCTCGGACAGGTCGAGCTCGAACGGCTCGGGGATCGTCGCCTTCGGACTCTGCACCGTTGCAGGCGCAGCGGGCGCGGGAGGAGGGGCGGGTCTAGTTGCCATCGGTGTGAAGCTCCGGGTGAAGATGCTCGCGGCGCGCGAAGCCGCCGGGCACGGTGTCGTGGTCGGGGTAGTCGTTGTTCGAACAGAGCCCGAAGAAGTCGCACAGGCCGAAGCGTGCGCAGGATTCTGGGTTTCTCGGGAAGAACGGCGCGCCGCTCTCGAGGTGACGGATCATGCCGACCGTGTGCGCGACGTCGGCTCGCGCCGCACGCATGTCGAGCTCCGTGCGTGGCACGAACCGGCGCTGGTAGTAGAAGTCCGGTCGATCGCCGATGTCGGCTGTGAGTCGCGCGCCGTACAGCGCCGTCGTTTCGGTGCCGCCATGCAACGCGGCCTCAACGACGTCGGCGGAGAACTGCTGGCCGTAGTACGTGCCGACGCCCTTGCTCCGCAACTCCATCCGCAGGCGCTGCATGTCCTTCTTGACGAGGTTCTTTGGTCTGATCGTGGGCTTCCGGACGACGTCGTAGAGGATGAAGGCCGGCGGCTCGCCGACCAGTTCGCGGAAGGCAGCGGCGTAGAACGAGAGCTGCGAGTCCATGCGCAGCCGGTCCCAGTAGGGTGCCCCAGGCGCGAGGTCCTCGCCGCTCGTCTTCCGCTCGACGAGCCCGAGACGTCCGTCGATGCGCGCCACGGCGTCGATCTGGCCCTCCCCGATGAAGCCGTCGAGCTCCACACGGAAGACGCGCTCGGCTTGGACGATCTCCAGCGGCTCTCGCGACCAGCGCCATAAGTAGCCGGCGAAGAGGCGGGAGAGCTTCTCTTTCCAAGCGTCGCCGGGAGCATGCCGCTGGATCGCCTCGTAGGCCGCCGGCTGCGCATGAGCGGGATCAACAGCCTTCTCGAATGCGTCGTGCGCCTTGTGCCACGCGCGCCCGACCTGCAGCACCTCGCGGTCTTCGCCGTGCGGCGAAAGCCGCCGACGGTACCGCAGGTCGTACTCCCGCGGGCAGCGCCGGAAGCAACTCGTCGAGCTGTTCGTGTAGGTGATCTCGGTCATGTTGTCTTTCTGCACTCGGGTCCAATGCCGAGCCGAATCGACTCGGGGTTCGTCAGTCGTCGGTTGCAGATCACGCACCTGCCCTCGAGCAGCAGCGTGTAGCCTTGGCCGATCCAGTAGGACGTTCCGTCCTCGCGCGGCTTGAGCCCGTCTTCGGCGAACAGGTAGGCTCGCCGCACGAGGTCGAGCCAGATGGCGAGCTTCTTCTCGGTCGCCGTCCACTTCTCGCCCCAGGTGTAGCCGTCGATCGCTTGCTTGCGATCGTCCGACGAGTAGCGCCCCCACACGCGCGCGCGCCACTGCTCGTCATCCCAGAAGGCTACACCCCGCCAGTCGCGCTCATTGTTCGGGCCGCAGAGCAGAGCGAGGATGCGGCGTCCGGTGAGCTCGCTCGCGCCGCCGACGGTGTAGAGCTTCACCGTGAAGTGACCGGCACTCGCGTGCTCTACGGTGTACGCGCCGTTGTGAACGCGGGGGCCTTCGGCTGTCTTGCTCGTCATCCTGATCCCTCTCGAACGGGTTTCGAGGGTGGGGGCCGGTGCTGACCCCGTCGAGGAGAAGCCTACCACGGGATGCCGTCCCAAGTTGGGATTTCGGCGAAAGAGCCCCCCCGGGCGGTGCACCCGGAGGGGCTCTCGGAGCTTCTCCCGATGTCGTGGCGGGGCGAAGCTGGCTCGGATCAGCCGCCGCGGCCGGCCTGCGCCAGCACGAGGGCGCCCATGCGGAGCGCGCCGAGGAGGAGGCCGCGCCACTCGATGCCGGCCGCGTCTGCGCCCTCCCCGATCACGAGGCCGGCCTTCAAGGCCATGTTGTCGCGCGCGGCGATGAGGAACTCGTCGAAGCCGGGCTCGCCGTTCTCCAGGATGGCCGCGGCGCGGCTGCTGCGCTCGGCCGCGTAGGTCGCGAGCTCCTCGCGCTTCTCTTCGGCCAACCCACCAAGGCGGCCGGCCGCCTCGTCGAGCATCTTGCCGAACTCGTCGCGGATGTCGATCCTCATAGGTCGGTCCCCTGCAGCGACACGATCGTCGCGGTGAAGTTGATGGCCCGCTCGGTGAGCTCGTCGGCGACGGTCGGGCCGATCATCCCTTCGCCGAGCTTGGTCTGGATTCCTCGGTCGGCCCACGGGCGCATGACCGTCGACCACGGAACTCCGCGCAGCGCAGCCGAATCCTTCGCCGCGAGCGCTGCGCCGAGTGCATCGCCTTGGGCGCGCAGGCTGTTGGCGGCTCCGGGCAGGAGGTCACCCTCGCTCTCGCCGTCCACGATGCCGTGCAGGTAGTCGCCGCGCACGCCGGGCCATGCGAGCTCGGCCGCGGGAAACTGCGCGGCCTGCTTGACGCCGTCGACCTTCTCCTGTGATCGGCACGCGACGTTGCTGCCGGCCATTCCGAGAAGCCCGACCACCAGGCCGAGCGAGAGTAGGGACTGGAGGAGTCTCATCGGTTGCTTTCTTCGGGTGAAGCCGGCGGCGCCGGCGGGGGGGCGGCGCGTTCGATCTTGGCCCGCTCCTTGCCCACGTCGGCGAGCGCCTGCCCCCCGACGTACGCGAGCAGCGGCCCGACCACGAACGCGATCTGCCCGTAGTCCATGCCCCGCTCGAGGCCGAGGAACGCGACGACGGACGCGAGGGCCGCCGCCAGGAACTTCTTCGACTCTAGGATCGGCAGGACCGGGATCTGCATCGCCTCTCCATACCGAACACCACGGCGGCAAACAAGCCCACACCGGCCGAGAGCTCGACCAGAGCCCACCGCCAGTGCACCAGCAGCAGAAGCGCCCAGAAACCAACCGCGAAGGCCAGGACGGCGGCAGCCACCAGGACCCCCCACAGGGTCACGCGCTGGACTACGCCAGGCGTCGGCGTCGGCCGACGTCCGAATCCCAGGTCAGTGCCGTTGAGTCGCATCAGAGCTTTGCCAGGGTTGCGGCTCTCTCGGTCGGAACACCGAGCTCGATCTTACGCGCGTGCTTCCGCTCGGTCACTCCTCGATCGGCCGCGCGGAAGCGGCGGACGAAGTCGCATCCAGGACTCCACACCCCCACGCCGCCCGAGATGAACACGGGCGCCGAGGGACCCAGGTAGCGCAGGCCGACGGCCATCTCGATTCGATCTCGAACGGCTCGCGCGTCTCCAAGTGTAGCGCCGGGCAGGAGCACGACGAACTCGTCGCCCCCGATGCGGTAGACCGAGTCGGCCTCCTCGCGCACGAGACCCGAGACGACGACCAGGAGCTCATCGGCCCCCTGCATTCCGAGCACGACGTTCGCCGCCTTGAGGTTGGCGACATCGAGCACAACGAAGCCGAACCGACGGCGGCGGCGGCGCAGGCGCCCGGTGACTTCCAGCCAGCGCAGGCGGTTCCAGCATCCGGTCAGCACGTCGGTCTGCGCCTCGCGTTGGAGCCTGCGGATCGCGAAGAGGGCACCCCACAGGGTCCACAGCAGGAAGGCTTCGAACATGTCCCCACTGATCGGCAGGCGGAGCGGCCTAGCTTGAGCCTCGGACCTCGAGCTCGTACGCGTCCGGCGGCGCTGGCGGGAAGTCGATCACGTGGCACTCGCCCACGCGAGACGTGCGACGCACGGCCCCCTCGTGGATCTGCGGTCTCGGAATCCTCCTGGTGATCTCGATTAGATACGACTGCGCCGGCGCGAAAACGAGCGGCTCGACGCCAGGCACAGCGCGCTCCGAGAGTTTGTGTTTCTGCGCGAGCCGGCCAAAGCCGTAGTTTCCGAAGATCCGCTGCATGGCGGCTGCTGGACTCAGCTCGGGCTCGCTCCTGCCTTGCGGGATCCAGAGCACGAGCTCGGGCGGCTCGACGTCGTCGAAGCACACGAAACCTTCGGAGATCACGAGGATGGGATCGCGATAGAACGCCGCATCGCGGCACCGCACGTAGACCGGGACCATGCTCATACCGTAACCTCACGCATCACCGGCAGCTCCGTCGTCGTCGTAGGAATCGAGTGCGCCCTCTTCCACGACGACCTGAACATGTGGGATTGTCCTCAGCAGCAGGCGGCCCAGTGGATGGCCCGGCACCAGTTGGCCGCCGAACCGATGCTCGTTCCCCCACCAGACGCACTCCCAGTGCGTCCCGCCGCAGCCTACCCCCATCGCGCGGATCAGGTCGGCCTTCACGCCGCAACAATCGTCGCCGAGCTCGAACGGGCAGGGCGTGTAGCCGTGCTGTCGCTCGAAGTCAGTCAGCGGGCGGGGCATGGGTTCGGCGCGCTCGCGCGTTCGGGTGCATCGTGCGGTCGATTCGCTCGGTGAGCACGTCGACCGACTTCTCGATCGCCTCGAGCCGCACGCGGTAGGTCGACTGGATCGCGCCGGCTTCGGCCGCGTTGTCGAGCCTCGCGCTGCGGGTCGCGACGTACACGGCGAGGACAGCGGCCCACGCCGGCGCGCCGTTCCACTCGAGCAGGACGAGCGTCACGAGCAGCACGACCGCGTCGACGACCAGGCGCAGCTTCCACGCTTGCAGCCGTTGCTTGAGCTCCCATAGCCTCGGGCCCGTCATCCGCCGCGCTCCTTCCGCGCACGGCCTTCCGCGACGAGCTGCTGCTCGACCTCGAGGATGCGCCGGTAGAACTGCGCCTGCAGCTCGGCGTCAACGACGCGCACGTCCGGCCCGCCCTCGTCCTTCGAGAACGAGGCCGTGTAATGCTCGATCGCCTTCGTCTTATCCCCGTCGAACATGGGCGGCATCTCGACGCCGCCTTGCGGGCTGTCCCAGTAGCGCTCGACGAATCCGACGGCGAGTTCGTGCGCGCGTTCCTTGGTCATGTCGACGAAGATACGATCCCCGATGTTCGGCACGTGCCAGAGCGCCGGAATGTCGGACCCCCAGTGCGCGTGCTGCAACGGAATCGACTCGGCTTCGGCGATCTCGTCATCGCCATCGACGCGCGCGCCGACTATGAACGGCGCCACGCCGTCCCGGCTGGTCTCGACGGTCTTGCCGTTGTTCGAGACGTACTTCATCAGCATGAACGCCTCGGGATGCCGGAACGGACGACGCTCATCCTGGATGGGCCTCGACTCTTTCGTGGGGCGGATCTTCATGCCGGAAGGATACCCTGGGTTCGCCGAAAAAGCAAATCGCGGGCCGCCCTCATGGCTTGGACGGCCCGCGACGCGGTGCGGCATTCCCTCCGATCACTGGAAGACCGGAACATGATCCCGCCGCACCGCACACGCCGTCTCGGTCTTCGGTGCACCGGACAGCCTGCTCTTGTCGTAGGGCAGCGCCTTGTTCGGACTGCCCGGATCCCACGTGAGCAAGTCGAGCTCGCGCAGGTAGTCCTCGGTCTCCTGACCGTAGATCACGAGCTCGCCGAGCAAGATCCCGTTCACGCCCATGTTCCACGGGTCGTCGATCGACACCTCGGCGTTGTTCGACGCGATCTCGTTCCCCGGGTAGAAGTGCACCACTTCGGCAGCCGAGAGCGAGACCGCTCCGCGCTTCGCCGCGCGGCCCGCGCCCACGTTGGTGAACGTGTTCCCGTACACGTGGACGTTCCGGATCGGATGCCCCCCCGCATTCAGCCAGTTACGCGCGGCCCCCTGCCCGCTGATCGTGAGGCAGGCGTACCGCGCATCGGTGATTCGGTTCCCGAACACGTAGACGTCGGACTCGGGGCCCACCCAGGACGTGAGGCAGCCTCCACCGTCCTCGGTCTCGCCGCCGCTCCCGTGCGTCCACCCGTAGCCGTCGGCGAAGTTGTAGGCGATGACGATCGGGCCGCGCGGCCGCGGGTTGTCACCGGCCTGCGGGCGGACCTGGAAGCCGGTTCGGTTCCCGCCCAGCAGGTTGTTCTCGACGATCCACGTGCCGCCGCCGTTCTCCGGATCGCCGACGCAGCTCTTGAGGTAGCCGGAATGCTCGCGCACGAGCGTGCCTGGGTCGCCGGGCTTCTCGCCGCGGAACTGGTGCCGACGCCACACGAGCGTGTGCCACTGGTCGATGTGCATCCCGCTCGCGTGGAGGATCGTCGGCCCGAAGCTCTTGCTCGGGAGCCACCAGCACCCATCGATGATCAGCGTCCCAACGCCGCTGTTCGCACGGATGATGAACGAGTCCTCCGGCCCGCGCAGCCCGACGTTGAACGCGGCAACGTAGGAGCCGTAGCCCCACTGCGTCCCCCACCCGAGGCCAACTTCGCACTCGTCGTCGAGGCCGACGATCTCCACCTGCAAGTCGAGCGACCACGTGTCGCCGACGCGGCGCGTTATCGAGTGGCCCGAGTCGGGGTTCCACATGCCGCCGATCGCGAAGCGCCCGCCGTCGTCCCACACGCCGAACGTGATCGGCTTCACGTGACCCGCTTCGATCGAGGCGAGGTACGCGTCGTGCGGGTTCGCTTCGGCCGGAAGCCCGCGCGTCGACGTGAACACGCCGCCGGCGATCGTCCACTCGCAGTCGGCCAGGTCGGGGACATCGTACTCGGGGATCGGAGGCGCGTCGAAGGGCAGCGGATCGGGCCACGCGCCGCGGCGCGACGGATCATCGTCCGGAGGTTCGCGGTCAGGGGGATCTCGGTCCGGCGGATCATCGTCCGGCGGATCATCGTCCGGCGGTTCGCGGTCGGGCGGGTCGTCCGGTGGATCGACGGGACGATGACCGAGCACCAGCTCGAGCAGCTCGCGCTCGGCACGCGCGACGGCCTGACGCGCCTCCTGCAGGGCGGCCATGACCGAACGGATGCGCTGCACTTCGGCATCCGTCCACACGCGCTCCGGCGCGTCGTTAGGCGGCAGGATGGGGCGCGCCCTCTCGTCGACCGGGGAACGCTCTCGGATGCGCTCCTGCGCGACGGTCAGCGCGGGGACGCACAGCATCGCGAGCACGAGCAACAGCAGTCGGTGCATGGCAACTCCTTCGGAGGGGTGCCGGGGGGTCACCCTCAGCCTGCCAAAGCCCGGGCCGCCTCGCTACCCGGATCGGTCGCGGCGCAGCGCGACGTTCTCCAGGCCCATCTCCCGGAGCCTCTGGGCGTCCTTGCGCAGCCCCAACACCTGCGCCTTCGAGACGACCGACTTCACCGACCGGCCGAGCTCGCCGGCGATGGCTCGCGCGGATCGAGTCGGGTAGGCCGCGCGCAGCCTCTCGATCTCCTGCTCGGTCCACCGCGGCATCCGCTGGCCGGGGAACCGTCGCTTGTCCTTCGCGAGCGCGAGCTCGCCGGCCCTCGACGCAACGTCAAACGCCGAGCACCCGAGACGCTCGGCAATCCAGTCGTCGGCCCGCGACCCGTAGGTCCGCCGGAGAAGAGCCAGGTCGTCCAGCGACCACCGATGCAGCATGGGGGCCTAGGCGGCGCCCAGCCCCAGCTCCCGCAGCATCGCGTACAGCCTGCCGAGGCCCCAGGCCACGGCCGAGCAGAAACCGAGCAGGACGAGGAGGTAGGGCGGGCAGTTACGGAGGAAATTGGCGGCTTGCTTCATGGCACCCCCTGTATCGGCCACGCCCGGCACGTAGCCGTAGGGGTTTTGGGGGATCCTGCCCAGACCGTACCCCAGTTCGAGACGCCCCGCAAGCAGCAGGGCCTCCCCGCCTGTAGACCGCCTGAGAGGCCCCTGTGACGCACGCGGCGGTCAGGATGGGGGATCAAGGCGCGCCGGCGGGCCTGCGCGCGAGAGGGCCGCAGAGAGCCCGCGGAGCGGGCTGATTCCCAGTAGGACCGTAGGCGGTCGTCCGAAGCCTCGCCCGACTCCATCTGCCGGAGCCACCAGGCCGTCACCCCGAGCAAGCGGGCGAAGTCGGCAGCCGAGGCGCCGGCGCGCCGGCGCAGAATGAACGACACCTCGCGGAAGGCGAGGCGGCCGACGGCGACTCGCGGCCCCTCCTCCTCGTCGCGCTCCCAGCGGTTGTAGCGGTACAGAGTGACGCCGCAGGCCGCGGCCGCACCCTCGAGCGTCAGCCCTTCGCGCCGGCGCTGCATCAGCAGCCGCTCTCCGTTCGTGAGCTCCTTCGCAGTGATCATGCTCGCCCATCCTAGGACAAGTGCGGGCTCTCGACCACGACGACCGAGAGCCCGCGGGGAGACGACGGGGGCCGAAGGAAGCGGCACCCCCGCGCCTGCTCAACGCGGCGGCACCTGCAGCTCGGGATTGAGGTCCTGGAGCCGCTGAATGAATCGGTCGAACTCCGACCGGCGAAGCAGCTCAGTCCGGATCGTCTCGTCAAGCCGCTGGACGGCGACGGTGTTGTTGTTGATCGCCGCCTGGGTGGAGGACGTGATCTGCGCGACGCGCCAGACGGAGGCGGCGACGAAGGTGACGGCTACCACGACGGCAGAGACCGGGATTAACATCCGGCGGATGTCAACGACCGAAGGGGTGTTGTTCACGTGAACAGGACGGCGTAGCCGCGCGTGGAAGCGCCGACCGTCATCGTGAGTAACTTCTGAGCCCCCGAGTCGGACGACAGGTGACGGATCTCGATGTCGGTGCCGACCGACAGCGAGGCGTTGGGGATGCTCCCGGTGGTCATGCCAGCAGCGATCAGCTGGAGCCACGCCCCGCCGTCGAGTCGGTACTCGACGTCGCCAGCGGTGAACGCGGTCGAGAGCGTGAAGTCGTGGTCGGTGTTCTCGTCGCCTGCCTGGACCTCGTAGACCGGCGTCGAGCTGTTGCTGACGTCGTTCGTGTCGAGTGCGCCGAACGCGTGCGTCCCCACGAGCGGACTCGCGATCGTCGAGACCACCTGGCAGTCGGCCAAGTTGTCGTAGGCCGTCGACATGAAGGTGTGCCGCGCGCGCACCGCGAACGTGAGCGAGCTCGGAAGGCTCACCTCGTCTAGCCCCTGCAGAATGTCGAGCTGCCGCAGCGTTCCCGTCACGGCCGTGCCGATGTCCTCCACGTGCAGGTCGGTCGATCCGTTCTTCGCTACGAGCGAGTGCGCCGAGCTATGCTCGGCCGGGTAGTCGGCGAACAGGGTCGCGGCATCGTTCGTCAGCGCGAGGATCTCGTCCGTCGTCCGGAAGTCGCGGCGGTTGATGTTCTCGAATAGCACGCCGACGTCCTCGCCCGAGCCGCTGCCGTCCAGGTCGACGTTCGTCTTGTCGAGCCGCGTGCCGTTCAGGTCGAACTCGCTCGGGCAGTACGGCCGGAGCGATCGGCTGTCGAGCTGCACCTGGATCGTCGCCGCGTCGGCCTCGGCGACCTCATCGGAGGTCGATCGCGGCGTCAGCTTGACGTCGACCGTATCGCCGTGCACGAACGCGTCGTCGCCCATCCCGGAACCGGCAAAGAGGAGCCACACCGCGGTCCCCGAAGCGTGCACACGCTGGCCGGTGTCGAGGATGCTCCGATACACCCCGTCGAGGTCGACGTTCCCTCCGTTCGGACTGGCCCCGGTCACCAGCATGAACTCGCCGCCGCTCGAGTCGCCGACGAAGATCAGCGACAGGAGCTCGGTCCCGAGCTCCGGGATGTTGTTCACGACCGGGAATGCGTTCAGGATGTCGCCTTGCGTGTCCGGCGCCGGCACGACTACGATCGGCGTCGCCCGCGGATAGACGTCGGCATCGTCGATCTGCGACTGCAGCTCGCCGATGAACGCGAACTGGAACGTCTGGCCGAAGACCGTGAAGGCGCCGCTCGGAGCGGTAGGCGGCGTCGCGTGACGCTCGCGCAGTCGGTAGGTGACCTCAACGCCCTGCCGGCGCGCCGAAGCGAAGACCTTCGCCACGTTGGGGTCGGTCGTGAGCGGGTCACGAAGGTTGAGCCCTCGAGGCGCCTCGATCGCGAGCTGCTCGTCGGACGGGAAAGGCACCAGGTCGTCGGCCGGCGGATCCCAACCACTGCCCGGCGGATCGCCGAAGGAGCCAGCCGAAGCGCGGAACACGTCCTGCACGAGCTGCATCCGGATCTCGCCGTCGAGCAACTCGCCGTAGTCGATCGCCTGGACGCGCACCGGTAGCTTCACCGCGTTGTAGTCCGGGTCCGTGAAGGCGAGCACGTCACCCGGCAGCACGCCGAACAGCGAGCGATCGGTGATCGCGGTCATCGCGATGAGCGGCTGCGAGAGCGTGCGCAGTGCGCGCCAGGCGAGAGCGTTCGCGAGCGCGGCGTCCTTCACGCCGGGGTGACGCACCTCGGTCGGCGTCTTCTTGCCGACCACGCGGATGTTCGCGCCGTCCTGCGCGAAGCCGTACGAGCCCTTGTAGCTGTCGTTCCTCTGATTGAAGGGCGTCGTGACCTGGTTCTTGGTGTCCTCCCACGTACTCTGCGTGTAGCTCGTAACCTCTTTCACGTTGTCGACCGTGAGCTGCGGCACCAGGTCGATGTCGTAGTCGTCGCGCGCGAGCTTCGCCTGCCACTTGCCCGTGAACGGGTTCTGGAAAATGACCATGTCCGCCTGCTGCTCGAGGCGGCGAATCAGGTCGCCGACGTCCTCCTCGCGGTCGACGATCATCGAGAAGCCGTTGCCTTCGTCGAACAGCGTCGTCGCCACCGTCGTGAAGCTGGTCGAGTCGATGTCGGCCGCCGGGATCCCCTGCCCCCAGTCGGTGTTCGTCATCGCCTCGAAAACCACGTTCATAATGTTCGCGTCATACGTGTTGACGCGGTGCTTCCCTCCAGTGAGCCCCAGCGGGTTCGGCGTACGTCGAACCTCCCACTTCCAAGGTTTGATAGACGTACTGTTGCCGAGGTACACACGCTTGGTGTGCGGCGCGGTGTAGCAGTAGCCTCGGTACGCTGGCGTGTCGCCAGTAACCGGGGGGAATTTTTGATGCTGCGACAGGTAGCCTGAAACGTTCTGCAGCTGAGTGCCCGCCCAAAACTGCAGCCGTCCCTCGACGCCGCCAGAACCGAACTCCTCTCCTCCGAACAGATCCGGCTCGTCGATGGTGAACGTACCCTCGTGCACGACGGATCCACTCTCGAACGTGATCGACGCACCGGATCCAGACCCACCAGACAGCGACGCGGGCGAACCAGGAAACGTAGTGTAGTTGCCGGGCGACTTGAGCTTGATGCTCTCGATCCGACCAATAAGCGAGGTCTTCTTGACCTTCACCCTGGCAGCCGTCCCCACGCCGCCGACGACATCGAGGATGTCGCCCTCCGCGTAGAGCGTTCCGGCCGCCGAGATGTTCGGCGCGCGAATGCCGGTATCCGAGAGAACCTGATCCTCCTCGATCCAGACACCGACAAGTTCATCCACGGGGAGCTCGCCGCCCTCGCAGAGCGCTTGCTGAATCCCTAAGTGGTAGCGGAATCCCCTGGTGACCGTCTCCGACGAGAACAGCCCCGTCTTCACCTCTTCTTCGATCGCCTCTTGCTGCAGGTCGCCCCACCACACGACGTTCGGGCCGGCGATCCGCACGGTGCCCCACAGCAGCGGCACCTTGCGCTGCTCGGTCGCGGTCGGGAAGCTGAAGTCGCCGATGCCTGCCGGCTTCGCGTTCTCGAGCTCGGGCTTCGGCGAGAGCAAGTCCGACAGGACGAACAACACCGCGTAGATCAGGAGCGTGACGAAGAAGCTCATACGATCGACCCCACGAACGGATTGCGGGTGGGGACGAAGGCGAACCCGCCGAAGTTGATCACGTTGTCGAAGTCGTCGTGACATGCTTCGATCGTGTGCTTGCAGCCGCGGAAGATGTTCACGGCCGCAGGGGTCGTGGTGAACGGCGTCAGCAGCGTCAGCACGTTTCCGACCTGCTCGAGAATCAGACGGAAGTCGCTCGTACCCACGGCCTCGACGAAGCCGCTGTCGAAGTCGCCGTCGTTGAAGCCTCCCGAGACGATGCTCGTCACGGTGAGGATGTTCCCGACCTGGCTCACCACCGGATCGTTCGAGATCCGGTTCTCCGGGGCGGTGTCGTCGACGCGACAGGTGTCCGGCTCGTAGTGGATGTGCGAGCACGTGCTCGCGTAGGATCGCGACGGGATGAGGCGGCCGAGCGATGCGAGGGCCTGCCGCGCGGTGAGCTTGCAGAGCCGGCCCTGCTTGGTGAAGTTGGCCGAGAGGACGAAACCCTGGAAGGTCGTGATCACCTCAGGCCCTCCACCGTCGCCGCGGTGGTAACGCTTTACGACCACGGGCACACGCACGCCTGGCAACACGCCGAGGAACTTCTGCGCGAGCTCGTCGCTCGTCGGCAACTCGATCGTGAAGTTGGCGTTCCTCTTCTCCGGGCCGTCTTCGCGCTTGCCACGCTTGATGGCGCGGGGGTCGTAGGTGTTCGCTTGCACCAGGATCGTGTCCGGCGACGACGTGTAGAGGAACGTCTCGGTGCCGAGGGTGAACTCGAACAGCTCGACGGGACGCCCGCTCTCGACGCTCGTTTCCTCGTCGGAGAAAGTCACTCGAACACCGCCTTGACGGGTGCCGTCAGGTGGACCGTGCGCCGATCGAGGTTGTACTCGAGCGTCAGTCGATCCGAATCGAACCGCAGCTTCTCGACGTAGTCGACGCGTACGATGTCGGCGACTGGGATCGTCGACGGCCAGACCGTATCCACCGTCAGGCCCTCGATCGTCGGATCGCCGCTCACGACACTGTTCAGGATCTCGCGCAACAGGACCGTGCCGTCGACGAGCTCGATTCGGATGTCACTCTTCGGCTGTCGCTGCCGCACGTACTGCGCGTACCCGTCGTTCCGCACGTCCATCTGCGCTGTGCCGCTCTGCAGGTCCGCGACCACGTGCAGGTCGTCGAAGTCGCGCACGACGTAGAACGACACCTGTTCGCCTCGCAGCCCGCACACGAGCTGCCGCAAGTTCCAGGCTTCCTCGAGGCCCTGCGCCCGCAACGTGAGCCGGAACCCGCGCTTGTGTCGATCCCACGGCGAGGTCTGCTCGATCACGCCGGCGAGACCGTCCACGACGTTGAACCGCTGCGAGAAGGTCTCTTGCACGAGCCGCGAGCGAACCACGTTCCCGCTGTCGATCAGCACCTTGCCCTTGTAGGTCGGGAATGCACTCACGTCGGCGATGGTAGCCACGGTGTCGACGGCTGCGAGCCGCAAGCGCAACTCGGAAAGACCGAACGTGTAGCGGCCGCCGCTGATGGTCGAGGGCACGCGCAACACCGCGAGCGGATAGACCTCGGCCCCGGCAGGGAAGCTGTTCAGCAGCGGCGACTCGAGCTCGATGGTCGTCGAGGTGAACGAGGCGATCACGATCGCGTCGAACACGTCCTCGTCGTCGGGGTCGAAGATGACCACGAGCCCGCCCACACGGAAGTCCCGGAAGTCGGTCGATTCCACCTGAATCGTCGTGTCGGTCGCAGTGGCCGCAGCGCTCAGCCTCGTGACGAAGAACCACGTCGGCATACCGAAGCCGAGCGACTGGAAGTCGAACAGCCGGTTCTCGAAGAACGGCCGCTCGTCGTCGTCCATGCGGTACAAGAAGTCGAACGTCTGGCGCGGGTACTCGCGCACCGCCTGCCGCTTCTCCTTTCCGCTCTTGGCCACGATCACGTCGGTGTAGAACTGGAGCTCCTCGCTGTACCTGGACTCCGGGCGGATGTCCCACAGGATCAACCGTGTGATCGTGATCGGCACCTCGATCGTGCCAACGTCGAACACGAAGTCGAGCGTCGAATCGACGAACACCTCGCCGATCGTGCTCACCTCGAGCGCGAACTCGTAGCCCTGCTGCGCCGCGATCGCGATCGGAAGCGTTGGCAGGCCGGAGAAGGTCACGCCTGCGCCTGCTCCGTTGATCACGTCCGTCCAGGTGTGCGATTCGCGCCGGAAAGCCGAGTAGGCCACCATCGGAATCGACTGGTCCGCCAGCAGGTTCGGGAACTCGAACGAGCGCGGAACGACGTGCACCGTCTCGAAGAAGTCGTCGCAGCAGTGCAGGAACGACACTTCGTTGTTCTCGCCGGTGGTGATCGGACCAAGCTTGTTGTCGTCGCCGGCGCTGATCGTCTGCGCCTCGTCGAACGGCGCCCACGACGCGGGATCGTCCACCACGCCGACGACCTGCGGTGGAACCTGCGCGTAGATCAGGTTCCCGATCGCGTGGATGACGGCCAGGCCGCCATTCAGGCCGAGCAGCTCATTGTTCGTGCCCGGCATCGCTCACGCGTCCACTCGCTTGTAGGCGATTCCCGAAAAGCCGGTCGTGCCGGAAGCCGCCCCCGAGTCGCGTCGGTGCGCCGGGAACAGGTACCACGTGTCGGTGCCGATCGCGATCGTCTGGCCGCCGGCGAAGTGACGCATCCCGACGCCGCGCACGTCGGCCATGCGGCCCATCTGGTAGCCGAAGCCCGCCTCGCTCGTCGAGCCGAGGTTGCCGTGCCCGTAGAAGATCACGATCGGGTAGAGCGGCACGAGCCCGGTCTGCGCCGAGCCTGAGAAGTTGCCCATCGACTCGGCGATCGGTCCGGCACGGTACCCGCCCGAGAAGAACTTGCGGCCGTTGCCGGCGGTGTCGAGACCCTGCAAGGTCTGGCCGGCGTTCCCCCACACGACGGCCCATACGCTGCTCGCTGGCTCGGAAGGCAGACCCGAAGCGCGCATCGTCGCCGAGCGAAGCTCGTCGGTACCGGACGAGCTGTTCATGAACCCGTCCAGGACGAATGTCGAGGAAGCCGTGAACAACGTCGAAGTCGAGGCGTGGAAGAAGCCGTAGCAGTATTCGCCGCCGGTCCACTGGCCGTTCTTGCTGATCTCGCCGAAACCGAAGTGCACGTAGCTGCCGGTCGCAACCTCCACGACCACGTGCACGTACGCCGGGCTCGAGTCGTTCTCGAAGAACCAGTAGCCCGGGTACGGGCCGTTGCTCTCGAGGTCGACGTGCCGTTCGTTGTCCAGGTTGGTGATCAGGTGCGAACCGTCGGTGTTGTAGCCGTTGCCGCTGTCGCCGGTGTGGTCGCCTGGAAGAGTGCCCGTGCCGTCGAACGCCGTCGCCTGGTACAAGGAGAACAGCGACGGGCTCGCCGTGTCCCACCGACCCGAGACGAAAATCCCACCTTTCGAAAACGCGAAGTCGCCACCGACCGTGTCAAGCTCATCCTCGGTCCATCCGTTCGCCTGGATGAACGTCGAGAGCTTGGCAAGCAGGTCTTCCAGGTCCGTTGCCGTGCCGGTCTCGAAGGCCATCGCTCAGTCCTCCCGGATGCACATGAAGCTGTTGTCGGAGAGCTCGGTCCCGTTCGGGAAGATCCGGTAGCGATCGGCCCCGATGAGGAACGTCGACTCTGCGTTGAACGTCGGCGTGCCCGCACGCGGAATCCAAAAGACACCGTTCACCTCGCCCTCGGGCTCGTAGAAGATCACCGGCGTCTCGTTCCTCGTGGTCAGGAACGTTGCGGGCCAAAGCTGCCGCGCGTCGTCTCCACCGGAATGCGGCGTCGGGAAGAGGATCCAGAACTTCCCCACCGTGTCGGCGTTGCCGCCGATCGGCAAGAAGTCGCCCTTCGTCATCCCCAACGCCGCATCGTTCACGATGTCGTCGTTACCCTCTGGGGTTTTCCCCGGCGTGCCGACGGGCCACACGCAGAAATCGATGTTCGCAGACGCGCGCGTTCCCGTGGTGTCGCTGATGTGGCTGTTGTGGTAGCTCTGCCAGTCGGTCCCTGGCGACTCGGGGAAGTAGAACACCGGCCCCTCGGTGTCGCCGGTTCGCTTGTAGCAGTCGGTCAGTCCAGTGATCCGTCCGGTACCGTCGAGGTACCAGACGTTGTTCATGGTCGACGCGCCCATGACATACATCGGATACGGCTTCTCGACGCTCGTCCCCGCGCGGTTCAAGAAACCGAAGCTCATCTGCGGGTAGTGGACGTTCGACGCGTCTTCGACGCGGAAGATCGCCGCAACTCTGTTCGGGGTGACGCTGACCCACCACTGGATGTCGAACGCGGTCGACGGCTTCAGCGGGACGAAAGCACCGCCGTTCGTTCCCTCCTCGATCGTTCCGTCGAGCGGCGTGGTGTCGAAGCCGGGAGAGATCACGCTCTGCTCGAACAGCCGCAGGTTGTCGTTCCACGTGCGCAGTCCGAACAGCGCCCAGTTGCGCACGGTGTTGAAGCCGGTCGCGTTGAGACGGTCGTAGGTCTTGACCGCGGCGAGGATCTCGTCCGTGCCAGAGAAGCCCTCGCCCTGCAAGACGACGACTTGCCGGTCCTGCGACGCGGCGTCCTGGTACGTGACGTTCAGTGTGCAGCCCGTACCCGTTCCGCCCGACGTCGCGGCTGGGTTGGTCGGCACCTTCTCGTAGTTACCGGCGGTGACGAGCGAGACGGCGGTCACCACTCCGCCTGACACGGTGTCGACGTTGAACACCGCGTCGACGCCGTCAACGTCCTGCAACGTTCCCGAGTCGTCGACGATCGTCAGCTGATCGCCCACGGTGTAGCCGGTCCCGCCGTTGGCGACCGTCGCGCTCACGGCTTCCTGCGTCCGCCGGAGCGTGATCCAGCCCGCCGCCTCGAACGTGAGATCGAAGGTCGCTCCGGTACCAGTCCCTCCGCTCGCCGCGTTGCCGGTCAGCGTCGACGGGTTAACCGTGTACGCACCGGCCCGCCAGATGCGCGCGGCCGTGATCTCGCCAGAGCCGCCGACGGTCAGCACCTCGATCTGCGCGTCGTGCGTGCGCGTCGAGCCCGTGTTGTCGATGTCGAGGGTGTCGCCGACGACGTACCCCGTGCCGGCCGCGTTGATCACCGCGCCCGTCATGTGGTTGGACGTCATGAGCTCGACGAGCTGCTGCAGCATGTCGAGGTAGTCCGTCGCGGTTCCTGCGTTCCATCCCATCGGGCTACCTCGATGCCTGCTGCACGCGCCGCGGGTTGCGCGCGATGATGTTCAGGACGGCCTCTTCGCCCTCGGGCGTCTCCAGCGCCGCGGATACCTCGTTCGGATCGCTCACGTTCGTGATGTTCACAATTGGCGGCGACGTCGTCACGTTGACGACCGGCTGCATCATGCCGCGCGTCTCGGGCCCGGAGGCGATCCGCCCGGCGCCGGGCGGAATGAACAACTCGGGCTCCTGCTCGCCCACGAGGAACGCCTGATTCGGATTCACGTCGCCGCCGCGTTGGCGACCACCACCGAAGGCTGCGGAGCCGCCCGCAGCGGCCGGACCGCCAAGCAGCGCGAGCAACGCTTGCCGCACGAGCAGCCGCGCCAGGTCGTCGAGAATCGAGTCCACGAGCTTTGAGAAGTCGGCTTCGCCGGTGCGCACGAACTCCACGAGCGCGTCCTCGGCCGCGCCGAAGCCGTTCACGAGCGTCTGCTCGACCGCGCCGCCGACGTCGAGCAGCTGGTTCTCGATGCGCGAGAGCCCACGTTGCATCCCCGACGCGGCATCGATGCCGACGCCGCTCATCGCGATTTCGGCTTCGTTCAAGGCGAAGGCGTACTCCTGCGCACTGATCGCGCCCAGCGACAGGAGCTCGTTCAGCGCAGCCTGCGTCTCGGCGAACCGCTCCTGCGGACCTTGGATCCGCTCGAGCAGGTCGGCAGCCTCCGGCGAGAGCACCTGTCCACCGAACTCGGGCGGTTCCTGCACGGCGAGCCGCTCCATCTCGGCGTTGAACAGCTGCATCGAGATCAGGTTGGCGTCAAGCAGCGTCTTCAAGTCCTCGAGCCGTTGCTGACGCTCTTGCTCCGGCCCGGTAAGCTCCTCGAGCAGCTCGCGCCGACGCTCCTCGGCCGCAGCGACAGGATCGAGCGCGGCCTCGACCTCGCGCAGCGCCTCGGCGAGCGCCTCCTGATTCACCGTCTCGTCGCCGAGCAGGGAGAGCAGGATTTCTTTCCGCGCCTGGGCCTCTTCCTCCTCTGTCCGGAGGGAATCGAGCACACGGCGGCGCTGGGACTCGGCTTCGGCGACCTGGCGCTGCGCCTCGATCAGCTGGCGAAACTGCTCCAGGCTCGCGGTGAGGTCGACGCTCTCGGGTAGCTGCAGGTTGGACAGATCGACGTCCTTGGCGTCGTCCGCGAGCTCGCCAACGGCGCGCGTGAACTCTTCTTGCGTGATTCGGCCCTGCTCCAGCAACGCGTTCAGCGCCGCGACCTGCGCCTCGAACTCCTGTGCCGGACCGCGGATCGCGTCGAAGGCTTCGGCCTGATCCCGGAGCGCCTGCGCCTGCGCTGCGGCCACCTCGAGCGCCTCCCGCTGCGCCGGAGTCACCTCCTGGCCAGTCTCCTTCTCGATGCGCGCGACCGCCTTGAGGACGTCCTCGCGGCGCTCGAGCTCGCGCGATGTAGCGATCAGCGCCTCGCTCTCGGAGACGAGCGACTCGGCCGCCTTCGTCACGGCCTGCTCGAGCTCCCGCACCGCGGCGGACTGCGCGCGGATCTGCGAGAGACTCCGGCCGGTACCGTCCGTGAGCGCCTCCTGCTCCATTCGCAGATCGGCGAGCTTCTCCTCGAGCGCCGCGATGCGCTCGGCCGATCCATCCTCGGGGATCACGCCGCGCTCGGCCGCGTCCTGCAGCTTGCGCAGGTTCCTCTCGACGTTCGCGATCGTCGTCGTGACGAGCTCCTCGTCCGTGAGCAGGAACCCGTCGAGTTCCTTCTTGGTCTCGCGCGCGGCCTCGTTCACGTCCACGAAACGGTCGATCAGGAACAGGATCCCGGCGCCCGCAGCGGCCGTACCGATGATGATCGGGTTGAACAGCGCGCCCGTGGCGATCCCCTTGAAGATCGCCGACTGCACGATGAACGCCTTGAAGGCGACGATCGCGGCCGGAAGCGCGGAGAGCGCGAGCACCAGCACACCGGTCGCGAGTAGGTCGACGTTGTTCGACAAGAAGATGATCGTCTGACTCAGGATCGCCGACGTGCCCGTGGCCTGATCGAGCGAGCCGATCGCCTCCACGATGTTGTTTCGCAGGACCGTGAACGACTGTCCAAGCGTCGGCACCGCCTTGCCGAAGCGCTCATCGAGCTCCTCGCGCGCCTCCTCGAACGCCGTCAGGATGATCTCCGACGTGATCTTGCCCTCGGCGCCGAGCTCGCGCAGTCGACCGCGCGTCACGCCGAGCGACTTCGCGATCACGTCGGCGACGGCGGGGAGCTGCTCGAGCACGGACCGAAGCTCGTCTCCCCGCAGTGCCCCCGACGCAAGGCCCTGCGAGAGCTGGATCAAGCCGGCGCGCGCCTCTTCAGCGGCCGCGCCGGACAGGGTCACTGCCTGGTTCAGCGACTCCGTGAACCGGAGCGTCTGCTCCTGCGAGATCCCCAAGTCCTTCGCCGCGAGCGCCGTGCGGGCGTACACCTCGGCCGTCGCGTCGAACGCCAACCGCGTACGGTTGGCAATGTCGAACAGCTCAGAGGTGACCTCAGCGAGCGCAGCCTCACCCTCCACGACCGTACGGATGCGGTTCTGCACGTTCGTGAAGGCGTCGGCCGCCTGGCCGAGCTCGCGCACGAGCAGACCGACGCCGATCACGGCAAAAGCGTTACGGATCGTCTTCCGCAGCTTGTCGGCTGCGTTCTCCGTCTTGTCGATCTCGGCGCGGACTTTCTTGGTCTCAGGGACCGCCCGCTTCGGGTCGATGATGACTTCGATCCGGACCTGGACCATGACCTATCGCCTACGCCGCACTCCCTTCCGGCCACTCGCTCCGCGCCCGAACTTGCCGCGCGCCGCCGCTCGCTGCGCCGCGCCGCGTTGCCGCCTGGTCTCCCGCTCGTACTCCTTGTTCATCCACTCCCTGTAGACGCCGTCGAGCGCCGATATCAGCAGCCACATGACGTCGACCACGTCGCGCTCGTAGCCGAGGCGTTCGTAGTAGTCGACGCACTTCGACCACGGAATCCGCCCGAGACCGTTTGCTCCCGGCCCGCGCTCCGTGTCGAGAATCCAGAATCCCCGGAGCACGGCGGAGTCGCCGGGCATGAGTTCGGGCTTCTCGGCGATCCATGACGGATCCTCGCGACCCTTGACGCGGCCCTCGTTCACTGACCACCCGTCGCGGCGCCAGCGAAGCTCCCACGAGAGCCGCTCGGTCAGTTTCCCGCTTGGCGCTCGACATCCTCGTCATCCGGGATTGCATCGAGCGCGTCGTCGTCATCGTCGACGAAGTTGCCCGGGTTCTTGAAGAACGTCCGCACGCGGTCGAACAGCCACGCCGGCAGGTCGCTGCACACCTGCCGACACGCGGCACGAGAGAAGGGCACCTCGGCGCGATCGGGGCCACCTGGCATCCCCTCCCATCCGGTCAGCACGTGATCCGCAAACAACTTCCGGTCCTGATCGCGGTCCTCGACCGTGCTGTCGATGATGCGTTGCGGCGTGACGTTGCGGCGGCCGATGTTGCGCACCGCCTTGGTCGTCATGCGCGCGACGCCGTTCATGTAGGGCCGGTTCGTGTCGCCGGCGTGGTACCCGATCAGTACGGGTTGCTTCTCGACCATCAGCGGATCGCCCTCGCCCTTGAAGTCGGAGTCGGGCACAAGGGCCCCACGGATGGGGAGGTTGAATCTGGCCGTCTTCCCGGTGGGATCGTACGCCGAGAAGTCGATCGAGAGGTCGACGGGCGCCGGCTTCGGGTCCTGGGTCATCGGTTGCTTCCTTCGTTCCCGTCTACGGATTGGAGGGCGCGCGCCGACGGGCGAAGCGCGCGCCCCCCTCAGCTCGCTCAGATGACGTTGTTCTCGTCCGCCGGATAGACGGGGAACAGCGACACGGCGATCTGGTAGCCGAAGACGTTGTCGGAGTCGGCCTCGAAAGTGAGCGCCTGCCGCACCGAAGCGTTCTCCTCGAAGTTCTTGCCCTCGCTACCGAGCGTGCCCGACGGCAGGTCGGTGTCGATCGCACCGTCGTCGTTCCGCACGAGCCAGCCGAGCGTCACCGGGGTGTTCGCGCTGATCGCGGCCGTCACGAGCGGCGAAGTGAACAGCACCTCGCTCGACACGCCGACGAGCAGGTTCCCGATGTTGAGGAACTTCGCGCCGCGTCGGCCGAGCACCTTCTCCGGGGTGACCTGGTTGTCGATCGTCACCGTCATGTCCTTGAAGTCGGTCGTGAGCCCGTCTTCGTCGAGCTCGGTCAGTCCGAGACGAGCGAAGTCGGTCGACGTGTTCAAGGCTCCGGTGAACAGCGGCTCACGCGGCGTGTCCGCGTTGGTCTTCCGCGATGCGTTGTCCACCGGATCGTCGGCGTCGATCGCGACGAAGGCGAAGGTCGCCGTCGCCTTGTCGGTCAGCGCGAGGTTCCAGGTGAGCAGGTTCGCGAACGAGCCCTTGACGTACTCGAAGCCGTCGGGATTGGCCACCGGCGTCGGCGGGTCGGTCTCGAACAGGTTGGAGTACGCACCCTCGAACTGGAGCGGCTGCTCGAGGTGGTCGGCGTGGTCCACCGGCACGTCGCGGATGAATCGACCGAACAGCAGGTCGACCGGGATCAGCGTGCCGCCGTTGCCGTCGTCGCTACCGTCGGAGGGGACGAGCAGCGTATCCAGCTTGTCGAAGGTGCACGTGTCCGCGCTGATCGTGCGCAGGCGTGCCCCACCGAACGAGCGCGTGCCGTCCGCCGCGGCCGTCGAGCCGAAGCGGTTCGCGTCGGTCAGCCCGCCGATGTGGATTCGCTGGCCGACGGTCCACCCCAGCGTCGTGAAGTCGAGCTGCGCGGCGCCCGTCACGAGGTTGTTCCCCGACGTGAGCGTGCCGATCACGCCCGACACGGCGAAGGCGAGGTCGCCCGCGGTCGCACGGATGCCGCCGACGCTCACCTCGGCGTTGCTCGGCGGCGTCTCGACGACGAGCCCCGACACGGTGAGCTCGGTCCCGGAGAGCACGAGGTCCGCCTCGATCGGCTTCACCGTCTGCGGGCTGTTGTTCGCGCCGTTGACGTAGCCGGCGGCGTGCAGGAGGGTGATCGGGCCGCCGGCGTTGAACTGGATCTTGTCCGCCTGGTCCTGCGTCGCGGCCGGAATCGTGTACCCGGTCCCTGTCGCCGGCGGCGCACGGAAGGTCAGATCGGCGTTCACCGCGACCGAGAACAGGAACGCCTCGATGAAGTCGACGAACGAGTCGATCGTGATGTCGCCGTCGTACTCGGTCGCCGCGTCGACGTCGACGATCGTTCCGCGCCGGCGCGAGCGCCGCTTGCTGATCGGATCGCGCGACACCTTCGTGAAGCTCGCCCCGAAACTGCCGATGCTGTCGGGCTCGAGCGTCTTCCACTCGGGCGTGCCCGGTTGCCCTTGCTCCCCCGGCAGGATCCCGAGGGCGGCCTCACGAGCGTAGGCGATCGTCGTTGCGTTGGTAAGGACTCGTCCCATTGGAGTCTCCTTCGAGGGGTCAGTGACAGACGGTGGAGCTCAACCGCTCCTCCGTGGACGGAAGTTGCGGAGTGACACCGCAGCCTGCTCCACCGCGCGCTCGACGAACATCGCCGGCGCCTGCGCGGATGAACCACCGTTCAGGAACACGATGTAGGACGCGGGGTTCGTGATGAACGCCGCCCCCTGCCCGATGCGGTAGGTGTCCTGGATCTTCTTGGAGCGCCCTCGGTTCTCGGCCAGCTGCTTCGCGGCCGCCTGCCGCGCTGCCGCGTCCAACGACGGCTTCTCGATCGGCTGCGTCAGCGGAGAGCCGAGGGTCGGGAACCACGACGAGCGCGCGAAGCCCGTGTAGACCGGAGTCGCGGACACGAGCGCCTGCCAAGCGCGCGCCTGCAGGAAGCCGACCACCTCGCCGGCAATCCCGAGCAGCACTCGCTCGACCTTGCGTCCTTCTTTCGCCACTACGCCCTCCCCTCGTAGGCGAACGTGCCGGTGACGTTGGTCTGCGTCAGACCGTTGGAACCGATGCCCACCTCGACAGCCTGTGCGTCGCCGAGGTTCCAGACGCCAGCGGGGTCGCGCAGCTGGCGCAGGATCTTGACCGCGATCTCGCCGACCAGGTCGGCCAGCGCACCCCCGTCGCCCGGCGCCGTGAAAAGGTTCCCGGTAAAGCCGAGCACGTTGCGGAAGCGGCGCCCTCCGATTGGCCCCTGCGTCTCGGATTCTCCGACCAGGTGCGCGGCGGTCACGCGCATGTAGGGCGGCGGGTTGGTCTGTGCATCGGCCTGCGCGCTCGTGTCCTGGCGCACGTCGGCGAAGTGCAGCGGGATCGGCGACGTCGTCCCGTCGGCGAGCCAGGCCGTACGGAACGCGCCGATCAGCGCGTCGCGCGCCTCAGTGCGCGTCGTCATCGCTTCAGCCCCAAGAACCACAGGAGCGATTTCGACCCCGGCTTGAGCTCGCCGCGAACCTCGATCTTCCAGGACGTCCCGTCCTCGTCGATCACGCGGTCGTAGGTCGACAAGTCGGCATCTGCGATCGAACCCGAGGCGACGAGCCCGATCTGCTCGAAGGCCACGGCGAGGGTGCCCGCCGTCTGCTGAAACAGGCGGCCAAGACCGGAGCCCGACGCCGGCACGAAGCACGCGATCGCGTCGAGGCCAGGGTCGCCGCCGGCGCCCGTCGTCGGCGTTGCGACGTTGCCGCGCCACGGCTTCGTCGGATCCGCGGCTGTCCGGTTGTGCCGGATCAGCTGCATCGCGCGCCCGTTCTTCTCGACGAGCCTCTGCGCGGTCGCCGCGAGCTTCTCGAAGTCGGCCATCTATCGGAACGTCCTCCCGCCCGGCAGGACGTAGTCCGAGAGCAGCGCATCCGCGGCCGGATACGCCGCGAACACGCGGGGCATGGCGCCCTGCACGTAGTCGGTCCGCTCCTCGATCGGACCGACCTTCTCGGAGAAGCTCTGCACGGCGACGCCGCGCGCGTCGTGCGTCGGATCGGCGACAAGCGCCGCCTCGAGCGCCCGAACCGCGTACTCGGCCGTCGCCTGCTTGAGCTTGAGCGGGATACCCACGATGGGCTCGCCCTTCGGACCGAACAGGTTGGCCTTCGGGAACGCGAGGGGCTGCGCGCCGGTGTCGAGGCCCTTCTCGAGCGTGCCCGAACCGCTGATCGTGGCGCCGGTGATCGTCGTCGTGAACACGATCGCGTTGCCGTTCTCGCCGGCCATGCGCGCGGTCACGTTGAGGATGGTCGGGTCGTCCCCGTCGATACCGGCGCTGGCCTCGAAGTTGAGCCGAGTGTCCTGGTGGTACTTCTCGTCACGCCCCTCGCCGCCGACCACGGCATTCGCCAGGTTCACGAGCGTGTCCTCGACCGTCACCTCGATCAGCACGTCGTTCTCCTGCGCGATTGCAGCGACGAGCCGGTAGGCGATCTGCCCGAGCGTGAACAGCTCGGTGTCGAGCGGCAGTCCACCGAGCTGCAGCGTCCCCTTCGCCGCGCGCCCGTTGATCACGGTCGCGATCGGCGTCCCTTTGAAGCTCGGACCCCACCGCTTGTCGATGTAGTCCGTCGCGGCGACGCACGCTGCCTCCTGCAAGTCCAGCGACGTGGACAGCCAGTCGTTCTCGGCCTCGCGCCCGCGGTCCTGTAAGTACCTCGTCACGAAGGCCACGGTCACGTAGCTGTTCGCGTTCGGCGTTCCTGCGCCGGTCTCGACGACGAGGGTCGACGTCACGTGATCTGCCTCGGCCGCTGCTTGAAGTAGGCCCGCACCGAGCGCGTGACCTCGGCGTCGGTGAGCGCGACTGCTTGACCGACGGGGATACGGGAGATCACCGTTCCGGCCACGTCCTCGATCGCGCCATCGCCATCGTCGGACCACCCACCGTTGAAGTTGCCGGCGACTGCGAGCTCGCGGCCGACGAGCTGCCCGTCGACCCAGGCCGCGATCAGGCCCGTCCCCGGAATCGCCGTGACGACGACCAGGTGTCGCAGGTCTTCGCGCGGCAGGGCGTCCACGGCCGTGATCGTAACGCCGTCGTCCGCAACGCTCGATCCGGCACCCACGATCAGGTCGTCACCGTCGATCGCGGCCGCGATGCCGCGCGACGAGCTGCCGAACTCGAACAGGAGGCCGTTGGACGCCGGGTCGGTACGGACGAGCTCGAGCGCGAACGTGATCGGCTCGAGCAACGTGCCGGGAAACACAACGTCGGTGTCGATCGGGTTGTCGGCCGACGTGAAGACGTGCGTGCCGTGCAACTCGAACGACGGGTCGAGGTGCGAGCGCCGGCGTTCGCGGCTGTGGAACGAGGCCGCCTGTTCGCGCGCGCCGCGAACTCCGTGCCGCGCTGTCAGCAGGCGCCCCACGGTCAGCTCCCCATCGTCGGGCGGTTCGGACTCATGCCCGCGATCGGCCGAGGATCCGGACGCTTCAAGCCGCGATCGGTGCGCCGCCTCATGGCGAGATCGAGCCGCGACGCGCCGCGCAACTCCTTCGCCACGTCCTCGGGGCTCACGCCGGCCTCGATGAAGCGGCGGGTGCGGGTGATGCGAGCCTCGCGGTTCCGCTGCTGGCCTTGCAGGAACGCGCGGATGACGTCCGCCGGACGCTCCGGAGGGGCAACCAGCTGCAGCGCGCGTCCGCACAGCTGCGCCTTCGCCGAGAGGGCGCGCAACTCCTCCTCGATCCGCTGCTTCTCGCGGATGAGCCCCTGCGAGCGGATCTCGATCTCCTCGACGGCGCGTTGCAGCAGCTGGGGGTCACGCAGGAGCTTCGCCATCGGCACGTCGAGCGCCGAGAGCGCAGCGCCCGGAGGCGCTCCGAGAGCCCCGGAGACAGCTCCGGACGCTTGCCCTTGAGGGGCGGGAGGAACGGACGGCTGCGCGCCAGAAGGGACCTCGGGGCGCGGCTTGGAGGGCACGGCCGGGGATGCCGGAGCAGGCGGGCTTGAGGCGTCCGCCAGGATGGTCGGCTCGTCGTGCTCGAGCTTCCCCCCGGCCGTGGTCTCACCCGCCGCTGCGGCGATCGCTGAGTCCCGCAGCCGCTGATACTCCGTGATCCAGGTCGGAGCGGTCTCGCGGGTGAACGTCGGCGCCTGGTCGATGATGTCCTGGCGCTGCACGGGCGGATCGTTCCCTTCGTCCAGTGCGGCGTTCACGACATCGACGCGCACCTGTCCGTCGGTCGTCCAGTGGTCATCGTTCTTGGGATCGGCCGTCACGAGGGCGGCCGCCAGGGCGGCGGTGAGCTGCGGCATCGGTTGCTTCCTTCGCGGCGCTTCGAGGGTTGGGGGCAAGCGCCGCGCGCCGTTGCGGCTCACGCCCCGCCGGTCGATCAGTCGTCGCCGAGCACGATGTAGGCGATGTAGAGCTCGCCGACGAGCGTCGCCGTGACTCCGTCCGCGCTGATGTCGGCATCGTCCACGAGCACGTTCGCGTTCAGCTCGAGCGAGCCGTCGGTGTTGTCGAGGATCGCCGCGTTCGTAGCCGTCGCTCCGGCGCCGCGCGTTCGCGGCGACGCCTCGGCCGTGGCCGCGGCCAGCGGCGTCGAGTCGACCAGGTCGATGTCCCCAGCCGACAGCGTCCCGTCGCTCGCCGGCGTCGTGCCGATGCCGAAGTCCCCGGCCCACGTGTCGACGAGACCGGCCTGCCCGCCCGTGCCGACGACCTGCAGGTACGCGACTGCGCCGAGCAGGAGGATGTTCCCCTCCGGCAAGTCGCCGATCACCGCGGACCCGAACCCGACGCCGGTCGCGCCGTCGATGATGATCGGCACGCTGTCGATCACGAACGTCTGCTTGATGATCTCCTGCTGCTGCGGAGCGCCGCGCGACAGGGAACGGGGAAGTCCCTTGCTCATGGTCGTGGTTCTTCGTGGTCGGTTGTGATCGGTGCGGGGCGCCGCGCCCCTCGAAGCTCAGAGGCGCGGCGCTCGTGCGTCCTAGAACTCGCGGGTGACGAGACGCGCGAACTTGACCTGCTTCCGCTCGGGGCGGCGGCGGTCCCAGCTCGTCGCGATGTTGAGGTTGTTCGTCGTCGCGTCGTTCGACGGTCCGCCACTCGCCGGCGTGCCGATGTAGGCGTGCCCAGTCGGGTGGATCGTCCACTCGGTGCGGGTGTGCAGGATGTCCTGCCCGCCACCGTTGCCGGCGCTCGCCTTGCGCTCGATCTCGGTCGCGTCCTCGCGGCTCATGACGCCGAGCGCGGCAGCGCCAGCGCCGAACAGCCACGTCTCGAAGATGCCGGCGGCGCCTGCCGTGCCGTCGCCGCGAACCGCGGCCGTGCTGCTCGGCACGCCGTCGTCGATGATCACCTCGCGACCGAGGAAGGTCGGGATCATGATCTCGCCGCGCGCGTCCGGGATGAAGTCGATCAGGTTGTTCTTCTGCATCCGGTTGAACACGACGCTGTGGACCATCACGGCGACCAAGTCCTCCATCGAGTCGCCCATCGTCAGGGTCGCATCGAGGAACGCCTCGGCCGAGAAGTTGGTCACGCCGTCGACGAAGCCGGCGCCCGCGATATCCTCCGCGTAGTCGCCGGAGTCGTTCACGCCGTTGTCCTTCGACACGCCCTGCATGGTCGCGATGAACGCGGCCTGCAAACGGCGCATCCAGTAGAAGCCGACGCGGCCTCCGATCGCCGCCATCGGGTCGGAGCCAGCGAGCGCGCGCACGAGCCGCGCCGAGCTCCACGCCTTGTGCCGCTTGAGGCGCACGGCGATCTCGGTGTCCGTCTCGATCTTCGCGGGGATCGAGTCGTTCAGGGTCGTGGCGCCGGGGATGTCGGCGAACGTACCGCCCGCGCCTTGGCCACCGCTCGACATCGCGATGATGTCCGCCGGGTCGTCGGTCACGACGTCCTCGGCTTCGTTGTCGAGGTCGCGCCACGACGGCACGTTGAAGGTCAGGCCACCGCCGGCGAGCAGGCTGTCGAGGAAGGGGTCGCGCTGCAGCACGCCGGCTTGCACGATGCGAGCCTTCTCCTCTGTGATCTGCTGGATGTAGGGGCTGAAAACCTCGGGAACGATGACGTCCGAGACTTGCGTGATCGGTCCGGCTGCCATAGATGGCCCTCGTCGGGATGGTGCTTCGTGGGTCTTCCCTCGAAGCCGTCGACCATGCGGCAGCTCGCCGGGGCGCGCCCGTCTGCGGCGACCACGCGCCGCTCAGGTCCCTACGCTGCGGGAGCCGCGGGGGAGCGTCACGCGCCCGCGGCTCCCGAAACCTGAGGCTCTGCGAGGGCCGTGTCAAGCCCCCGCTTTGGGTGCTCCTAACCTTTCGGCTTGGGCGGCTCGATCGCGTGCAGGCTCGATCCAGCGGACCGCGCCGCCTGTTCGGCCTTCTCCTTGCCGTGCTCGCGGACGAACTGGGCCTGCTTGGTCTTGTTCCAGTGGTCGGCCCCCCACGGGTTGTCGCCCGAGATTCCGCCGCCCAGAGGACCGGAACCGGGCCGACCCGGGCCACCGCGCGAGCCCGGGAGCCAGCCGGGTCGCTTCGCCGCGAGCTCGGTCAGCCAGTCCTTCGGCGTGGCGCCGGGCGTCAGCCCGTTGAGCCCGTCCCGCACGCTGTACGACCCGTCGTCGCCGCGCTGCAGGTGACGCTCGGCGTAGAGCAACACGTCGTCTTCGTGTTCAGGCACGATCTTCAGCTCGCGCATGACCGGGCGAACGACGTCCTCGCGCTCGCGTCGGTGGACGACCTCGGTCAGCGAGCCGTTCGACTCCTTGAGCTCGTCACGCTCCTTCTCCAGCCCGCGGATCTGCCGCTCGAGCGGGGCCACCTTGGTCTTCGAGATGCCCTCGGCGCGCTTGTTCGCGAGCTCGTCGATCTTCGCCTCGTCGAGCTTGCCAGCCGCGGCGGCCTCGAGCTCTTCGATGCGGTCGAGCTTGCCTTGCACCTCCTCCTTGTTCCAGCCGTCCCACTCGGCGAGCTTGGCCTTCGCGTCCTTGTGGTCCTTCCGCTCCTTGTCGAGCGACGCCTGCACTCGGGCCACGTCCTGCGGCGTCTTCACGCCCTCGATCCCGGTCAGCTCCCACTTCCCGTCCTTCTCGGTGTAGAGCTCGCGGTACGTCTCGGGGATCTCCTCCTGCTTATCGTGGATCGCTTTCAGTCCACTCATGGTCAGTTGCTTCCTTCGTTCATGGTTGCGCGCTGCGCTGCAGCGACTTGGCTTCTACTCGTCTCGGCCGACACGATCAAGCGGCCGTGCTCAGGAAGTCGGCAGGGTCGAGACCTGCGGCGCGGAAGGCATCGGCCTCGAAACGCGCCAGGTCGGACAGAGGGAGCTCGTTCCCGGCCGCATCGACGAAGCGATCGAGCGAGAGACCGCCCTCGCGAAACAGCCTCGCCTTGGTGACGCCGAGCACGTCCTCCTGGAACTTGCGCGACTGCCGGCGCAAGAACTGGCCGTACGTCGTCTTCGCCGGCACCGTGCCGGTGAGCTCTCGCATCCGCTGTCTGGCCCACGCGTCGAACGAGCCCTTGTGACCGAGCGGCAGGTTCGCGCGCTTGGAGCCCTTGACCGGACCGAGTCCGTTCGCCTCAGCGTACTCGCGCACGAGGCCCTGCTGCGTGAACTCGCGCACCGGGCGATCGCCGATCACCTCGTCGTCGAAGACCATCACGAGCAGCGAGCGCTCGCCGAAGTGCAGCGGCAGGATCGGGATCGTCGGGTCGTCGACCTCCCACGTCTTCCCGTCTAGCGCGCGGCAGATGGGCGTCGTCCTCGAGTCGAGCGTCGCGACGAAGAGCTGCCGGCCGCCCATCTCCTGGTTCGCCAACGCCAGCTCGCGCCGCGCCTGCGCGCCGACGCCGTTCACCATCGTGCGCGTGATCGTTTCGGCCTGGCGGCGCGTAACCTCGGTCACGCCGTCGCGGCCCTTGAGCTTGAGGGTGCCGACGACGCGCCGGGCGATCTGCCGCGGGTGCTCTCCTTGCACCATGCCAATGCGGACCTGGCTCACGATGCGGTCGAGGTCGGCGCGCTGGACGCTCTCGGCCCACTCCGAGAGCGTCTTCCCGTGGAACGGCTGCGCCGTCACGATCGCGCGCAGCACGGCCGGGTCCGGCAGTACCATGCCGAGCTCGACCGGGAACACGGTGCCGGCGATGCCGGCCACGAAGCCCGGCTCGGCGAGCGCGAACGCGCGCAGCTCGGTGCGCCACAGGTCGGTGACCTCGGACCAGGCCTTGATCCGCGTCTCGCGCAGCCCCTTGAGCACGCGCTCCATGCGCCGCAGGTTCGCCGGCGTAAGCTCACCGGGCAGACCACGCCGAAGCCGATCGGCGATCTCCCGCCGCATGTCGGCCTCGGTCGCGTCGAGAATCCGCCAGATGCGGTTCCGCAGGTGGCCCGAGAAGCGCAGCAACCCGATCTGGTGGCGGATCATCGCGTCGAGGAGCTCTTCGTTGAAGGTGTCGGCCATGCGCTACTCGAGTTCGCACTCCTCGACCCACTCGACGTGACGTTGGCTATCCAACGTCCACACGATCTCGTAGATGATTCGCGGACCGCATTGGACCTGGATGGCGATCACGCGGACGCCCAGGTCGCCGCCGAGGCGGGCGCGCGATCCAATCGGCCGAAGCGACAGGCCATCGACGTAGACCTGCGTCTCGACGTGCTGCGCCATCTTCCTCGTGCCCATCGAGGTCACTTCCACCGCGGCTTAGGATTCTTCTTCCCCTTCTTCGGCATCTTCGCCTTCCTCGTCGTCGGTCTCCGCTTCTTCGGGTTCCTCGTCGTCTTCGGGGCCGTCCTCGCTCGTCGATCCCGCGGTGCCCCGCAGCACCTCGATCTCCTCCTCCTTCTCGATCAGCTCGAGCTCCTCCTCGAAGGTGAGGCTGGACATCCCGCGGTCCTCCATGATCCTGTGAATTGTCTCGTGGGCGATCGGCGCACCGAGCATCTTCGCGCCCATGAGCTCGGCCAGCTCCTTGCCCGTGATCTCGTCGTCGGTGAAGTCGAGGTTCGGCGTGACGATCACCTCGTCGGGATCCGCGCCGATCCAGCGCGCGATCTTGCGGAGGAGCTCCTGCAAGCCGAACGCGCCGGCCAGCGCAATCTGGTTCAGCGTCGCCGTACGCGCAGCGACGCGCACCTTGAGCGCGCCCTCGCTCTCGCGCTGCCGGGAGGTCTCGTCGATCATCTCGCCGGCCTTGCGCGACGCCTGCGTACGGTCGTTCTCGAGTGCCATGCGCATCTCGGGGAGTCCGCCGGAGTCCGCCCCGATGAACTTCGCGTCGCCGCCGATCGGCAGGTCGATCGAGGCGCCCGCACCGATGCGGTGCTGCGTCTGCCCGGGCGTCTCCGAGATGTGTCCGATCGTCACGAGCGTGTCCTGGCCCTGCATGAACAGCGCTTGCCGGTAATCGGCCTCGGTGCGATAGATCGTCAACGCCATGTTGGACAGGCCGAGCAGCACCGGCTCCTCGGGATCCGCGACGACGTCCTTGCTGTTGATGAACTCGAACGGGATCTCGTTCGCCACGTTGCCGGCAACCATCGGCGTGACGAGGCCGGACTCGCGGAACTCGAGCCCGCTGTTCTCGCCTGGCGAGAGCTGGCTCTCGACGCCGGTCGTCTCCCGGAAGATGCCGACGCGGTAGACGCCCTCACCCGCCGGCTCGTTCACGTCGGGATCTCCGAGCACGAGCACGCGGTACTTCCGCCGCCGCTCCCAGTCGAAGGTCCCCGAGCTCGCGGTGAAGCTACGCTCGAACTCAGTCTCGTCGAGCACGACCAAGTTCAGGTTCTCGAGCTCGATCCCGGTGCGCCGACCCTCGTCCCAGTTGATGATGTCCTCGGCGCGGTAGAACGCGATGAACGGAAGCTGCAACCCGGGGCCGTCCACCGGCTCGGCCAGCAGCCCGCACCGCGACGTCGTAAGCTGCTCTTCGTTGATCCTCCGCAAGAGCATCTCGAGCGACTCGTTCTTGAGCGTTGCCCGCTCGAGCAGCGGAGCCATCGACTCGGGGAGCTCGATCACCGGCGGCTTGCGGTGCATGACCCCGAGCATCGCCTCGACGGCTTGGCGCACGACGTCGGGGAAGACCGCGCGGCTCAGGTAGGCCATGTACGCCTTGAAGCCCTCGGCCTGCGTGTTCTCGATGCCGTCGGTGATCATCCCCGCGGTCGGCGGCAGGTACCTCCCTCGGGCCGCCTTCACGACCCGCTGTCCGCGGTAGGTGTCGCGCATCTGTCGCCAGTCCAGCTCGAACTCGGTGTAGAGGGGGTGCTTCGCGTCGACGCCCATTGGGAACTCCTGCGGCCCGGGGACGCGCAGAACGTACAGACCGCGAGCGCGCGGTGCTAGTAGTGGCCCGAAACGCGGCCCGACTTCGCGTGCATCCCGCGGAACCGAACCCGGTAGCGCGTCTCGTCGCCAGCGTGGTCCTCCGAGTCGGTGTCGACGTCGTCCATGTCTCGCTCGTCGCGCGGGAGAGAGAGCACCGTGCGGATCCACTGCGAGCACTCGTCGACGACGACGAAGAGGCCCGGCTGCTCGCGCGGAAGCCCGTCCCTCGGCTGCGCAGCCTTCATCATCTTCCGCATGAGCTCCCAACCGTTCTTCCGCGAACCCGGACCCTTGTCGCTAGGTAGCCAGGTGATCCCCGGGTACACGCGGCCGTCGATCCGCACCGGCGCTTGCATGTCGGTCGCGATGCACATCCCGTTCTCGACGTTGAAGATCGAGGAGTCGGCCGGACCTGGCTTCACGCGGCAACCGGCCGAGTCGCGCCAGCCCCACATGAGCTCGCGCTCGACGATGCCCCTTGTAACGTCGGCCGCCACCGACATGCCCTCCCTGCCACTGGCCAAGATACCTTCGTTCGCGCGACCCGTCCAGCCGTACCACTCGCGAACGCGGATCAGGTCACCGCGCACGGTCGAGTAGGCGCGACCGTCGGGCATGATCAGGTCGGAACCGTCCGACGTCGCCCACCATCCGACCGAGAAGGGCCTCGAGCTGCCCCAGTCGAACGCGCGGTCGATCCGCCAGCCGTACGGCACGACGAAGCGCGGCAAGCCGTTGTGGTCCATCGACCAGACGTCCGAGAACATGCCGCCGGCGATCAGCTTCCACGAACCGTGCAGCCACGCATCGGCCATCGCACTGTTCGCCGCGGCCGCGCTGACGTTGGCCTTGTAGTGCGGATCGGCGTCGAGCAGCACGCGGTTCTCGTCGATGTGTCCATGGATCGCGACGCGCGCCGGCTCGGGGTGGCCGCGCTCGTCCTTCGCGTCGGTGATCACGATCGTCTTCCACCACTCGCCGTGCAGTCGGAACCGCTCCTTCACCCAGCCGTGCCCGACGCCGTACGGGTTCGTCGTGGCCCTCACCTTGCGCGGCGCGTCCGGCGGCAGCGAGCTCGAGCGGTTGCACGAGAACATCGACCTGTAGCAGCGGTCGTCGGGCCAGTTGGTGAGCTCCTCCCAGCCGATCCATGGGTACTCGTGGCCGTGGTAGCTCCAGTAATCATCGGGCCGGCGCATGTGCCGGAAGAACAGCACCTCGCCCGACGGCCACTCCCACGCCATCCTCTGCCGGTTGAAGGTCGCGTTCGGGAAAATCTGCCGGAACCACCGCTCGGACTTCGCGACGACGTCGGCGAGCTGTGGGTACGTCTCGCGGAAAAGAATCCCACGCCAAGCCGCGCCGTAGCCTCGGCGCTCACCAGGCCGCTGCGCCGGACCAGTGTGCTGCGCGAAGTCCATCAACAGCGCGTCGGTCTTGCCCGGCCCCCTCGTTCCGTGAAACAGGCACTCCGGAAACGGGCAGCACATGAATCGCTCCTGCGAACCCGGCTGCGGGCACCAGGTCACGAGCTTGCCATCGACGTAGCGCTCGGTCGGAGGGCCTTTCGCGGCAGCGATGCGCGCCTCCTCGAGCGCGGCTTCGAACTCAGCGCGTTCTTCTTCGGTCGGCGTTAGGGCGGCGTCGGCCACGACAAGAGCGTAGTTCGACCCGCGTCAGTCAGTCGTGCTCGAATCCTAGTGCGCTCGCGACGATCTGCGTCCACAGCGCAAGATTGACGCAGTTCCACGTCGGACGGTCCTCGATATCGAGCAGCTCGCGGATCGTGTGCCAGTCGTCGCCCGCCTGGCCGCCGGTCTCGTAGCCGCAGCGCAGGCACGGTCGCTGCGAATGCTTCCGCAGCCGCGCGCCGCACGCCGGACAGTAGGCCGCGTCAAGCCGGTACTTCACAGGTCGCCATTGGTCATGCCCACCGCGTTGCCGCGGACCGTCACGAGGTACGTATCCCAGTCAATCCGACTGTCGTACGTGTAGTGGCGCACCTCGACCGTCGTGGGGTCCAGGTCGTCGATCTCGGTCGCGAGGATCTCGATCAAGCGCTGCCGCGTCGGACAAGGGCGGGCCGTCGTCATCGACTCCTGCAAGTTGCCGCGCTGCCATCGGAACAGTAGGTCGCCCTCGGCGTCCTCGGGCGGCTCATCGACCGCGACTTTCGCCATCGAGTGCCGCGCACTCGGGCGGTGCAGGTCGGGCCGGTCCTCGCCGATCCGGCCGTCCGGCTGCAACTCGATCGTCGCCGCCTGCTTGCGCCTGATGCCCTGCGCGAGCAGATCCCACCGGCGGCGCACGAAGTCGGCCACCTCTTCGTCGGTGCCCTCGGCGTTGGTCCCGTAGTTGGTGATCACGTCGCCGCCGTGCGTCGTGATCGTGAAGAACCGCACGGTGCCGAGCGCGGTCTTCACGAACTCGTCGTGGCCGGCCTGCGCCGGCGCAACCGGTGGCTCGGGTTCGTCAACCGCCTTCGGGTCCTTGCCACCCCAGTTCGGACGTGTACCGCCGAAGCCCCCGGGCACGACGTGCTCCTCGCTGCACGGCGCGGCGCACGCATCCTCGAGCGCATTGAGCAAGCCGTCTACGTTCTCGACACCGCCAGCGCGCAGCCCAGGGGTGCCATCGCCAGGCACGGGCAACGTGATCTCCTTCGGAGCACCCATCTGTTCCGTCCACTCATTCACAGCGGCCTGCGGGCCACGGCGGTCTTCGTCAGTCGTGTGCTCGTCGATGCGCACACGCTTGACCTTCTCGGCCTTGGCCGCCGCGAACAACTCATCGCTCAGGAAGCCCAGGATCGCGAGCATCTTCCCCTCGCCCACGCTCTCGGCCGAAACCGACACCTCCTCGAGAGGCACCCACGCCTTCCCATTCCACACGCCGACCTTCCAAGTCCTCGTCGTCACGCGACCTTCTCTGCGGGCAGCCTCTCCAACTCCTCCAATACGATCGCGCGGATGCGCTCCCACGCATGGCTTTTGGCGCCGTCGGCGGCGGCGGAGGCGGCGGAGGCGGCGGCG
>Ga0214472_10000343_pt1 | contig 59220 bp, 44 predicted proteins | sample RVTome_6_FD_207662 | JGI IMG/M metagenome (GOLD analysis project Ga0214472, IMG submission 207662) | Soil microbial communities from uranium-contaminated site in the Upper Colorado River Basin, Wyoming, United States - RVT140D175 | ecosystem: Environmental > Terrestrial > Soil > Contaminated >...
TCATGATTGCGGTGTGTCGGTCTCGACGTATCCCGATACCGAGAACTTCGAGACGGGGTTCGGGGATTGGGTCAACGCGACGGGGGACAACTTCGACTGGACGCGGATCAGCGGCCCGACGCCGACGACCGGTACGGGCCCGTCCGGGGATCACACGACGGGGACGGGGTTCTATCTGTTCACCGAAGGGTCGAGCCCGCAGGTCGGGGGTGACAGGGCGGTTCTTGAGAGTCCGTGCTTCGACCTATCGGGCAGGACGACGGCCGGGTTCAGCTTCTGGTACCACATGTTCGGCACAGGGATCGGCATCCTCGACGTCGACGTTTCCGAGGACTGCGCGACGTGGATAAACGTGTTCCGTGTCGTCGGGAACCAGGGCGACACGTGGTTGCAGGGCACCCTCGACCTGAGTGCCTACAGCGGGGGGACCGTGAGGCTTCGCTTCGTCGGCACGCGAGGGAGCGCCGCGACGAGCGACATGGCCATCGACGATCTCGTTTTCACGGCCTCCGGTTGCTTCGACGACGGCGATTGTGATGACGGGAACTCGTGCACGGTCGATGTCTGCAACGCGGGAAGCTGCGAGTATACGCCGCAGACCCTGGGAACGGTGTGCCGGGCCGCGGTGGGTGAATGTGATACTGAGGAGACGTGCGACGGAACGACGGCTCCATGTCCGAACGACGGGTTCGTGGCGTCCGGCACGCCGTGTACGGACTCGACGCCGGATGACTGTGACGATGCCCAATGTGACGGGAACGGGGCGTGTGACCAGGCGTTCGTCGTCGAGGCCAACGGCTACGTCTGCCGGGCGGACAACGGCGGGGGCTGTGACGTTGCGGAGATCTGCGACGGCGTGAGCGGTGGAGCGTGCCCGGCGGACCTTGGGGCGGCGAACGGCACGGAATGCCGGGCGACTGCGGGCGAGTGCGATGTCGCAGAGACCTGTGACGGAAGCAGTGCACCCTGTCCGTTGGACGGGTTCGCCATCGGCGGGACGCCGTGTACGGACTCGACACCGGGGGACTGCAACGATGCGCAATGCGACGGTAACGGCGTGTGCGATCCACTTTTTGCGTTCGAGGGAGACGGCAGCTCGTGCGACGACGGCCTTGCCTGCAACGTGGGGGAGACGTGTCAAAGCGGCGTGTGCACCGGCGGGGCGGCTCAGGACTGCACCGGCACCGGGGACCAGTGCAACGCGGACAGCACCTGCGACCCGGCCGGCGCGGAGGGCAACTGCGACACGCCGGGTGGCGCGATCAACGAGGGCCTGGCGTGCGACGACGGCCTGGCGTGCAACGTGGGCGAGATTTGCCAGAGCGGCGTCTGCACGGGTGGCGCTCCCCAGGACTGCACGGGGACGGGCGGCCAGTGCATCCTGGACAGCACCTGCGACCCGGCTGGGGCGGAAGGCAACTGTGATACGCCGGGCGCGGCGATCAACGAAGGCTTGGCCTGCGACGATAGCCTGTTTTGCACGGCGCTGGACCTTTGCCGCGACGGTGTGTGCGCGGGCCGGGGCGATGCGTGCCCCGGTGAGGCCTGCGACGAAACGGGCGATGTCTGCTTCGCCTGTTCGACGAATCCGGACTGCGACGACGGCAGTGCGTGCACGACCGATACCTGCACGGCCGGGGTTTGCACCCATGACTGCTCCACGTCGATTGCGACGTATCCCTATTCCGAGACGTTCGAGGCCGGTTTCGGCGACTGGAGCAACGTGGCCGGCGACAACTTCGACTGGACGCGGAACAGCGGCTCGACGCCGACGGCCAACACCGGACCCTCGGGGGATCACACGACGGGGACCGGGTTCTACCTGTTCACCGAGGCGTCGAGCCCGCAGGTGGCGGGCGACAAGGCGATTCTCGAGGGTCCCTGCTTCGATCTTGCCGGCAAGAGCAGCGCGAGTTTCAGCTTCTGGTTCCACATGTTCGGCGCCGGGATCGGGTTGCTGGATGTACAGGTTTCCGAGGATTGTCTGACGTGGACGAACCTCCTGCGGTTGTCCGGGGACCAGGGGAACTCGTGGTTTCAGGCCAACGTCGACCTGACCGGGTACATCGGCTCGAACGTGAAGCTCCGGTTCGTCGGGACGCGCGGACCGGCGGCGACGAGCGACATGGCGATCGATGACCTCATGTTGACGGCGGCGGGTTGCCTGAGCGACGGCGATTGTGATGACGGGAACTCTTGCACGGTGGATGTCTGCAACGCCGAGACCTGCGAGTACACGCCGGAATCCGTTGGGACCGTGTGCCGTGCGTCCGTGGGCGAATGTGACAACGAGGAGACCTGTGACGGGACGACGGCCCCGTGTCCGAACGACGGGTTCGTGGCGTCCGGTACTTCGTGTACGGACTCGGCGCCCGGTGACTGCGACGATGCGCAGTGTGACGGCAACGGCGCGTGCGATCAGGCGTTCGCGATCGAGGCCAACGGGTACGTGTGCCGTGCCGACAACCTCGGCGGTTGCGACGTTGCGGAGGCGTGTGATGGGGCCAGTGGCGGGGCCTGCCCCGCGGACCTGGGCGTGTCAGGGGGCACGGAATGCCGTGCATCGACCGGGGAATGCGACCTTGCGGAGACCTGTGACGGCTCGAGCGCGCCGTGCCCGTCGGACAGCTTCGTGACCGCGGGGACGCCCTGTACGGACGGCACGCCGAATGATTGCGATAACGCTCAGTGTGATGGAGCGGGAGCGTGTAACCAGACACAGGCGGTCGAGGCGAATGGATACGTCTGCCGGGCGGACAACGGCAGCGGTTGCGACGTGGCCGAATCCTGTGACGGCGTCAGCGGGGGGGCGTGCGCGAACGATGCGTTCGTGACGGCCGGCACGCAGTGTGCCGATCTCACCCCGAATGATTGCGATGACGCCCAGTGTGACGGCGCAGGGGCGTGTAACCAGACACAGGCCGTCGAATCGAACGGTTACGTTTGCCGCGCGGACAACCTGGGCGGATGCGACGCAGCGGAGGCGTGTGACGGCGTGAGCGGCGGGGCGTGCCCGGCTGACGACGGCGTGCCCAACGGCACTGTGTGCCGCGCGGCCGTCGGTGAGTGCGATTTCGAGGAGACCTGCGACGGAACCAGCGCGCCCTGTCCAAGCGACGCCGTCGTGACGGCTAGTACCCCCTGCACGGACAACACGCCCGACGACTGCGACGACGCGCAGTGCGATGGGACCGGCGCCTGCGATCAGGCCTTCGCCATCGAAGCCGGTGGTTACGTCTGCCGCGCCGACAACCTGGGCGGGTGCGACGTGGCCGAGACGTGCGACGGGCTGGTGGGCGGCGCGTGCCCTGCGGATCTGGGCGTGGGCTTCGGTACGATTTGCCGCGGTGCGATCGGCGAGTGCGATCTCGACGAAACGTGTGACGGGTCCAGCGCGCCGTGCCCGTCGGACGGGTTCGTGACCGCTGGGACCCCCTGCACGGACGGCACGCCGGACGACTGCGACGATGCCCAATGCGACGGAGCCGGTGCGTGCGATCAGGCCTTCAATGTGGAGTTCGCCGGGTACGTCTGCCGGCCCGACAACCTCGGCGGCTGCGACGCGGCGGAGACCTGCGACGGCGTCAGCGGTGGGGCCTGCCCGGCCGATGCCGGCGTGTCGGCAGGGACGGAGTGCCGGGCCGCGGCCGGGGAGTGCGACGCGGCGGAGACCTGCGACGGGAGCAGCGCTCCGTGTCCGTCGGACGGGTTCGTTTTCGGTGGTACGCCGTGCACCGACCTGACTCCGGGCGATTGCGACGACGCCCAGTGCGACGGTAGCGGAGCGTGTGACCAGCTATTCGGCTTGGAGGCCAACGGCTACGTGTGTCGGCCGGACAACCTCGGCGGCTGCGACGCGGAGGAGAGTTGTGACGGCGTCAGCGGTGGGGCTTGTCCCGCCGACGATGGGTTGACCGTGGGCACCGTGTGTCGGCCCGCCGTCGGTGAGTGCGATCTGGACGAGGCGTGTGACGGCAGCAGCGCGCCGTGTCCGTTCGACGTGTTCGTGACGGCCGGTGTGCCGTGCACTGACAATACGCCTGATGATTGCGACGATGCGCAGTGTGACGGGGCCGGAGCGTGTGACCCGGTGTTCGATTTCGAGGCCAACGGCTACGTGTGCCGGACCGACAACGGCGGGGGTTGTGACGTTGCGGAGACTTGTGACGGCATCAGCGGCGGAGCGTGTCCCGCCGACCTGGGCGTGAGCGCAGGAACGGAATGCCGGGCCGCAGCGGGAGAGTGTGACGCCGCGGAGACCTGTGACGGCAGCAGTGCCCCGTGTCCGTTGGACGGGTTCATCGCGGCGGGCGCGCCGTGCACGGATTCGACGCCGGACGACTGTGACGACGCCCAATGTGACGGCAACGGCGTCTGTGACCCGCTCTTTGACGTGGAGGTCAACGGCTACGTGTGCCGTGCGGACAACCTCGGAGGGTGCGACGTCGCGGAAATCTGTGACGGGATCAGTGGCGGTGCTTGCCCGGCCGACGACGGGGCGACCGTCGGCACGGTCTGCCGACCGGCCGTGGGGGAATGTGATCTCGATGAAACATGCGACGGAACCAGTGCCCCGTGTCCTTCCGACGCGTTCGTCGGCGCGGGGACGCCGTGCGCGGATCCCGCGCCGGGTGACTGTGATGACGCACAATGCGACGGCAATGGGGCGTGTGACCCGGGGTTCGACGTCGAGGGCAACGGTTACATCTGCCGTGCGGACAACCTCGGCGGATGCGACGTGGCAGAGGCGTGCGACGGTGTCAACGGCGGGCCCTGTCCCACCGACGACGGCGTGACTGTCGGCACCGTCTGTCGCGCGGCGATCGGCGAGTGTGACCTCGCCGAGACGTGTGACGGGTCGAGCGCTCCCTGTCCGACCGACGTCTTGGTGTCCGCGGGCACGCCGTGTACCGATGGTACGCCGGACGACTGCGACGACGCGCAGTGCGACGGCAACGGGGCCTGCGACTCGGCGTTCGATGTGGAGGCCAACGGCTACGTCTGCCGCGCCGACAACGCCGGCGGGTGTGACGTCGCCGAGACCTGTGACGGCGTTGCCGGCGGTGCCTGTCCGGCCGATCTCGGGGTCAACTCCGGGACGGTGTGCCGGGCCGCGACAGGTGAGTGCGACCTCGACGAGACGTGCGATGGGTCGAGTGCACCCTGTCCGTCCGACACGTTGGTGACTGCCGGCACCGCATGCACCGACAACACGCCCGACGACTGCGACGACGCGCAGTGCGACGGCAACGGGGCGTGCGACCCGATGTTCGACGTAGAAGGGATCGGGTACATATGCCGCGCGGACAACCTCGGCGGCTGCGACATCGCGGACGCGTGCGACGGCGTCACCGGCGGGGCGTGCCCGGCCGATGCTGCGCAACCCAACGGCACGATCTGTAGCGCCGGAGGGGGCGAGTGCTTCGCGGACGGGGTGTGCGACGGCACCAGTACTCCATGCCCCGGGTCGAGCCCGCATGCGGCGGGGACACCCTGCACGGACTCCACGCCGAGCGACTGCAACGATGCCCAGTGTGACGGGGCCGGGGCGTGCGACCAGGCGTTTGCCATCGAGGCCGACGCGACGGCGTGCGATGACGCCGTGGCCTGCACCGACGCCGAATGTCAAAGCGGCACGTGCACGTTCGCGGCCTTCACCGGTCAGATCGACGTGGACCTGGTCCTGGAGGCGGTGAGTTTCCCGGTCACGCGTGACGTCACCTTCGTGGTCACGACCTGCGGGCAGGGGGCGGACGTTCGGGTTCTACCCCTATCCGTGGACGGCGTAGGTTTCGGGACGACGACGATCAATAACGTCGACGCGGCCGCCGCCTGGCTGGCGGCCCAGGAGGGCCACACACTCAACCGGCTCGTGCCGTTGACATTCGCCTCCTGTGTGGCGACGGCCGACCTTACCGGTGCGGACCGCCTGAGGGCCGGTGACTTCCAAACCGCTTCCGTCGCACAGGACAACTTCATCGACATCACGGACTTCTCGATCCTGGCCGTAGACTGGAACCTCCCGATTGCCGCGACCTCGAGCCTCGGCGCCGATGCCACGGCCGACGGGTTTCAGGGCACGGCGGACTTCACGACCATCCAGGTGAACTACCTGGAGGTGGGCGACGGTCTCGACGGATGTCCGGGCGGTGTGACCGGGACGGGGCGCGTGGTGCGATCCGTCGCGGTACCCGTTGATCGGCTGTCGGTCTTCGCGGCTCCCGTGTCGCACGCCCATCGGGCCGACCTCAATGGCGACGGGTGGATCGACGGCTCAGACATCGTTCAGTTCGCCGCGGAGCACGGCCTACAGCTCGTGCCGGAATTCCAGGAACGACTTCTTGCCGGTCTTGCCACACCGAAGCCCGGCCACCGAACGCGCGGCTCGCGGTAGTGACACGGCGCGGACGCGCGCTTGACGCTTGCGCATCGTCGTTGTGGTATGCGCGCGTTGCGGTGCGTGGTCCTTTCGCGGCTGCGCCGGTCGCTGGTTCTTTCGGGCTGTGTGCATGGGCCTCAGAGAAGTTCGGGCACTCGATCTCGATTCCGTGGACTGGACCCCGGCGGCAGAGGGCGGCTGGCGGATCACGGCCGACCTGACCTGCGCCGACTGCGGCGCGTATCAGGCCGCGGACTCCGACCCGGCGCTCGACAAGAGCCGCGCCGTCGAGCTCGCGATCCGTCTGTTCAACTCCGTTGGCTGGCGCGCGGAGGCCGAGACGGGCCGAAAGCGGTGTCCCACGTGCTGCGGGTCGACCGGCCCGTGACAGCATCCGGTTTCGCGGGTTATCGGGCACAGCGCGACCGGTCCGCGACGGCGTTCACGCCGCGAGGCGCGCCGATAATTCGCCGTCGAGCTTCCGGTCCGGCGCCGGCCCGCGGCGCCGATGGCTAGCCGCGGGCGCGTATCCTACACTTGATTCAAGGATCGGAGAAGGGAGCCATGCGAAAGCACGAGTGCCACGTCGTTGTCGCCGACGGCGACCTTCACGCCGCCGCTTCGTTGAGCCGCGACCTGACCGGCGCCGGGTTCGAGGTCGTCACGGTGACCTCCGGAGCGGATGTCGTCCGGCAGTCGGTCGTGTACCCGCCTGACGTGCTCATCATGGATGTCGACCTCCCCGATATGGACGGCTTCGACGTCTGTTCGTACCTGCGCTCGGAATACGAGGACGTTCCGATGATCATCATCATGATGAGCGAGCCGGGCGACGACTTGACGCGCACGTCATTCGGCCGGATGGTGGACTTCGTCGGCGGTGACTTCTTCTTTGCCAAGCCTTGCGATGCCAGGCTCGTGGTGAAGCTGGTCAACGAACTCGTCGCCGAGACGCCGCGTCGTTCGACGCCGATTGCCGCTGCGGTGTTTCCGACCCGCGCTGCCTGGCCGACGGCGCGGTGAGTGACGATCCGGACGGCGTGTGCCAGACGGCGCAGGCGGAGTGGTCCGTCCTCACCTGATCGCCCGGCCCAGTGCCGTTCCGGCTACAAACGCGCTCGACCACGCCCACTGGAAGTTGTAGCCGCCGATCGGGCCGTCCACGTCGAGGATCTCCCCCACCAGCGTCAGACCCGGGCAGACGCGGGAGCCCATGGTGGACGGATCCACGTCGCCCAGCGGAACGCCTCCGGCGGTGACCTCCGCGAACCCATAACCCCTCGTGCCGTTGACCGGGAGAGGCCATTCCACGAGCAGGTGCACGATTGCGCGTCGGGCCTCGCGTGACAGGTGGGCGCATTCCACATCCTGGGGAACTCGAAGGTGCTCACAGAACGCCTGGGCCAGGCGGGCCGGGAGCCACTGTCGGATCGCGGAGAGCACCTTGGCTCTTGGCTGGGTCGCGGTCAGTTCGAGCAGGGCATGGTCCACGGCGGCGAAGTCGGCGCCGGCCGCAAAGTTTACGGTCACCCGGCGGTCGCCTCCGAGCGCCCGGGTACGGTTCCAGAACCGCGAGATGTTCAGCGCCGCCGGCCCGCTGAGGCCGAAATGGGTCCAGAGGATGGGTCCGGCGATGCGAACCGGCCTGGCGTCCTTGGCGTGAAAGGTCAGTTGGGCTTGATGGGAGACGCCCGAGAGGTCCCGGTGGAGGCTGCCGCTGAGCGTGAGCGGGTCGAGGGCCGGCGTGGTGGGCTCGATGCGGTGGCCCAGCGCTTGGGCGAACGTGTATCCGGCTCCGTCGCTTCCGGTCTTGGGAAGCGACAGGCCCCCGGTTGCCAGGACAACCTGGGGTGCGGCGTACGCGGCGTTTCCGCCAGCGGCTTGAACGTCGACGCGGAACACGTCGTCGGCACGGGATACTCCCGTGACCCTGTGCCCGGCGAGAACGTTGACGCCGCAACGCCGCGCCTCCGCGAGCAGGGCGTTGAGCACGCTTTTGGCCGAGTTGTCGTTGGGGAAGAGCTTGCCGTGCTCCTCCTCGTGGAGCGGCACGCCGATCTCCTCGAAGAAGGTCCGTGCCGCGGTCTCGGGGAACGCGGCGAGTATGCGGCGGAGGAGGTTGCGGTTGCCGCCGTAGAAGTCGGCCGCCGTGACCCGCACATTGGTCACGTTGCATCGCCCGCCGCCGGACACGAGGATCTTGGCCCCGACGCGCCGCGCGCCGTCCAGGGCCACGATGCGCGTTCCGGGCCGGTGGCGACCGAGGAAAATCCCGGTGGCCAGTCCCGCTGCGCCGGCGCCGACGATGATCACGTCCGCCGCGGAGTGCATGGCCCGAGATTATAGGTGGATCGGAGGCGGCCGCATGAACTGCCGCTCGACCATCGGGCAGCTCGACCATCCCGAAGGGTGACAGGTCCGGGTGGCGGCGTCGGCTAGACTTTCGTCGTCAACCACTTTCCACGGACAAATCCGGCGGTTGCGGCGATGGCCCGCCAGATCATATCGCAAAACATGCCGGTCCAGGCGCCGAGCAGACCGCCGTTGAGCACGACCCCGAACAGGTACCCGAGGGGCAACCGGAACACGAGAATCCCGGTGAGGGTGATCAGGAGCGGGAAGCGGGTGTCGCCGGCCCCGCGGATGCCGCCGATGTAGACAATCGACATGACCAGGAGCGGTTGAAGCAGGGCCAGAACGCGGAAGGCCCCGATTCCCTGGCTGCGCACGAGGACATCGGTACTCATCAACTGGTAGATCGTGCCGGCCCCGAAGAAGAAGACCGCGGCGATCAGGATCGACAGGAGCGCGCATTGCAGGACGCCTTCGTGGCCCGCGCGCCGCGCCCGGCGGGGGTCCTCGGCCCCGAGTGCCTGGCCGATCATCGTTGCGGTGGCTGCGGCCCAGGCAGTCGCGGGAAGGTAGGTGAAGGCCTCGACGCGGATGGCGATGATGTGCGCAGCGAAGTAGGCCTGCCCGAGTGGGTTGGCCGCCAGGTTCGCGATGATTCGGAGAAACAGGAAGTGGCCCGTCCACATGACGGCGCCGTCGGCTGCGGCGGGCATGCCGATTCGGAGAATCCGCTTGGTGCGCTGCCAGGAAATGGGCAGAGCGCGAGCGACGAGCTTCAGTCCGGACCGGCCCCGCAGCAGGAGGAGAACGGTGAGCATCGCGCCGATGGTCCGGGCCGCGACGGTACCTCCGACGATGCCGTGGACGCCGAAAGCGGGCACCGGCCCGAACCCGTAAACCAAAACGAGCGAGGCAACAACGTTACAGCCGTTGATGACGGCGAAGATGGTCATGGGTGTCCGCATGTCGCCGACGCCGCGGAGTGCGGCGCAGCCGACGATGGTGACGGCGAGGAGCATGTCGCCGAACGCGCCGATGCGTAAGTAACCGACGGCGATGTCGAAGACCTCCCCCGTCATGTTGCAATAGTGGGCGAAGGCGGGGGCGAGCGTGAAGAAGAGGATGAGCACGCCGATTCCTACGAGGGCCGCCAGGGTTATCGACTGGTTGGCGAAGTGGTTGGCCTCCTCGGGGTTTCCGCGGCCCGACTCGCGGGACACGAGCGCCGTGGTCCCGGTCCCGACGAGCATGACAATCATCGAGGCGAGCCAGTCGACGTAGGCGGCGAGGCCGATGGCCGACGTGGCGCCCGCGCTGATCCGGCCGGCGAGGAACACATCGAAGACGCCGACGAACGTGTTGAGGATCTGTTCCGCCAGCACGGGCAGGGCCAGGCAGAGCATCGTGTGGCGTACCGGCCCGGTGGTGATGGGCCGGCTTCCCGGGCGCGGATGCCGCAGGGTCTCGCCGGCCGGGTGGCGGGAGCCCGAAGGCGGACGCGCCGGAAGGAGCAGTGATTCGGCGCCGGGATGGTCGGCGCTGACGGGTGGGATCGGTTGTTTCCGCGCTTCAGTGTCCATGTGGAGGGAAGGCGTCACGGCGATAACGCAGGCACCCCCGCCACAGGCCTGGGATGGAAGGATCGGGTTATCGCGTGGCCGATCCTACCGGCTCGGGGCGGGGTTTGGAAATGCCGCGGGCGGGCGTTGGTCATCGCGTCGCGAGAGCGCGATTTACGCGGCGTGACGCAGCGGGTATACTCCCGTTTGGAGTCTCGCCGGACCGTGGAATCGACGGGTGCTCGACTCCGCCGTGCTGCGAGCGGGCTTATATGGCAAGAGTGTTCACATCGGCGCTGACAGGTTTTGACGGCAGTGCGGCACGCACCAGCGCGGTCTTCATGATCCTCCTGCGGGTGGCGTTCGTCGTGGTGCTCGTGGCGGTCGGCTGGAGCCTCGCATCGGACGACCGGTACGTTTCGGCGAACAAGGACCTCGTGATCATCGGCTTCGCGGGTGTTTCGCTGATCGTGATCGCGATGGACATCTTCGTTCCACGCAAGAGCCTCTCGGCGATTTCAGGCCTGTTCTTCGGCCTTGTGGTGGGGATGGTCGTGGCCTACGGGCTGGCGCTGGTCATGGATCTGCTGGTGGAGGCCAACGTGGGCGGGTCGGACTCCTGGGCGTCGCTGCTCAGCGCGGTTAAGCTGGCGATCGGCGTCATCTGCTGCTACCTGGCGGTCAGCTTCATCCTGCAAACCAAGGACGACGTGCGGTTCGTGATCCCGTACGTGCAGTTCTCGAAGGAGACGAAGGGGGCCCGGCCGATCGTCCTGGACACGTCGGTGATCGTGGACGGCCGTATCGCGGACGTGGCCAAGACCGGGTTTTTCGAGTCCGAGCTGGTCGTTCCGCGGTTCGTCCTCCAGGAGCTTCAGACCATCGCGGACAGCAGCGACAAGCTGAAGCGCACCCGTGGGCGGCGCGGGCTGGACATGCTCAACAAGCTTCAGGCGAACGAGCTGGTTGACATTCGCATGCTGGACGTGGTCCCGGAGCGGAGTGCGCGGAACGCGGGGGTGGACGAGATGCTCGTGGACCTCGCGCTGCAACTGAACGGGCGGGTCGTCACCAACGACTACAACCTGAACAAGATCGCCCAGCTTCGCGGCGTCACGGTGCTGAACGTCAACGATCTGGCGAATGCGCTGAAGCCGGTGGTACTGCCGGGCGAGTCCCTGACGGTGAAGGTCATCAAGCCGGGCGAGGGCGTCGGGCAGGGCGTGGGTTACCTGGATGACGGGACGATGGTGGTCGCGGAGGGCGGGCGCGAGCGGCTCGGACAAACGGTCGAGCTCACGGTGACGAGCGTGCTCCAGACGTCGGCGGGGCGCATGGTGTTCGGCCGGCTCGACAACGCGCCGGGTGACCGCCGGCGGCCCAGGTCAGAGTCCGGATGACGTGGTGGTGTCGGAGCGCCGCATTTGATGCGCGTGAGTTGAACTCGATACAGGACCGGGTGGATGCCGAAGTATTGCGTGGTGATCGCGGCGGCCGGCAAGGCCGAGCGGTTCGGCGGCGGTGAGAAGAAGACGTTCGCGAAGCTGGACGGGCGGCCTCTTTTCCTGCGAACGTTGGAGTTGTTCGTCACCCGTCCGGACGTGTGCCAGACGATCCTGGCCGTGGCCCCCGAGGACCTCGAGCAGGTCAAGTCCAAGTACGGCCCGAACCTGGGGTTCATGGGCGTCAGGCTCGTACAGGGTGGTGACCGCCGGGTCGACACCATCGCGGCGGCGCTGGAGGCGGTCAGCGATGAAGCCGAGTACGTTGCGGTGCACGACGCCGCGCGGCCATGCGTGAGGGCCGAGCTGGTCGACCGTGTGTTCGACGAGGCCCGTAAGAGCGGGGCGGCCATCCTGGCGGTTCCGCTGACGGGGACGATCAAGCGCGTGTCGGGCGCCAAGGTGGTCGAGGAGACGGTGGCCCGGGCCGGGCTGTTCGAGGCCCAGACACCGCAGGTGTTTCGTAAGGACTTGTTGCGCGACGCGTACGGGCGGCTGGACCCGGCGGTTGTGGATATCACCGACGATGCGCAGGTTCTGGAACTCGCCGGGACAGCGGTTGCGGTGGTCGAATCGGACGGCACGAATCTGAAAATCACAACCCGGAGCGACCTGCCGTTGGCCGCCGCGATCCTGAAGGCCCGTCCTGCCAAGCCCAAGCCGAAGCTGGGGGCGTTCGAAGAGGCCCAGTGGTAGACGCCGATCCAGAGGCGCGTCGACCCCGGTATCCGCTCTTGACGTGCAGGCCGGGTTCGATGTAATACCGCCAGACAGGTTCCACGAGGGGCGCGGACCTTCCATGTTCTCGTTCTAGCCGAGGAGCAGGCTATGATGACGATTCGAAGCGGCGCAGAATGGAGTTGGATGCTCGCCGGGGCGTGCGCGGCAGGTCTTGTGGGGTGCAACGTCGACGGGAGGTGGACGCAGCGCATGCCGCTCGCGACGCCCGTGGCGTACCTCGAGGACGACTCCGCGAACCGATCGGGGGTCGATGTGTCGATTGCCGACGCGCGCGAGGTGGACCTGGTCGAGGCGGTGGTCGCCCATCGGCGCGACTACATCCAGAGTCTTCGGGAATTGAACCGGTATTATGCGACGCAGGGTGTGGAGACGAAGCGTCGCTGGTCGATGATGGAGCTCGACGGGATCCTGGCCACCAAGCGGTTCCGCTATCTGATGGATGCCGAGGTCCCGGCCGGCTCGTTGACCGCCGACCAGTCGATCCGGGAAGCCGACGAGCTTTACGAGCGAGGTCTGGAGCTCATGCGGCGCGGCGGCCATGGCATTCCGGCCATCTATCGCAAGGACCGGATGGTCGAGGCGGCGGACGTTCTTCGGCAGTTGATCGAGCAGTATCCCGGCAGCGACAAGATCGACGACGCGGCGTTCTACTGTGGGGAGATCCACAAGGACTACCTGCCCGGGCAGGAGGCGATCGCCGTGCAGTGGTACGAGCGGGCGTGGGAATGGAACCCCGAAACGCCGCACCCGGCGAGATTCCAGGCGGCGGTCGTTTACGACTATCGCCTGCACGACCGCGACCGGGCCTTGGAACTCTACCAAGGCGTTGCGACCGACCCCGGAGCGGATGCCAGTAACGCACGGTTCGCGGCTCGGCGCATTCGTGAACTGACCGGCGTGGCCTCCGCCGGACGGCCATAGCGTCAATCCTCGTGTCGAAGCGAGCCGCCGGCTTCAGCCCGCGCGGAGGTCCGGCGGCTTGCAGCGATGGGCATTGAGCGCGATCGCCGCGCCTGGCGGCTGGTTGGATCGCCGGAAGGAGCGGTGGGGGGCGGTTGCGGCCCACGATCGAGGCATTCCGGGCGACACTGACTTCTCATGCCGCGGACCTTCGTTGGCTTGGCCATAGGCAACCTGATCGTAGTCGTCGCCGCGGGTGTCGTGGGGATGATGCGTGTCGCGGACCCGAGCTACCACGTCGTGCTGGCGGTGTTCGCGCTGCTGGTGACCTGCGTGGTGCAGGTCCTTCTGTTTACGTACTTCACCGTCAGCGGCAAGGTGCTGGCCGAGGCGGTGCACCTCGGCAGGCTCGACGCCGCGCCTCTGGCGCGGATCGCCGTGCGCAAGCGGAGCAACACGCGGATGCTCGGGGCGGTGATCGTCGCCCTCGTCCTGGTCACGGCCACCGGAGCGTCGTCGTGGCGCGGCGGCGAAGCGTCACCTTGGCACTATGCCGCCGCGGGGCTGATCGTGACCGTGCTGGTGATGGCCTTCGTGCGCCAGTACGCGCTGGTCGTCGAGAACAGCCGGGAGTTGGAGGGCGTCATGTCGGAGTACGCCCAGGCGCGTCGCGGGAGCGCCGATTCAGGTTCCGGTTCGGTATAGCCTCTGAGATGTCGGCAGGTGGTCCCTCCTCGAGCCTCACGATCGCCCGCGGCAATGGGTCGGCGCCGCCGCGCCCGGCAAGCGGCGCGCAGCCCAAACGCCGCACGCCCCCGCCGGTAGGCGGCGTGTGGCCGCGCTCATCGCGTCCGGCTGAGGAAGCCCACGCTGGAAGCGAACAGGCGTTCCGTGTCCACAGCGGGCCTGTCCTCCTCCTCGGACTTGAGATCGGCCAGGTTGGCCAGGCACATCTCGCACCCGACCACGTCGAGATGGAGCTGCGTGTAGCCGAGCCAGGGCTCCTCCAGCACACCGAGAAGATACGATCCCAGTGTGCTCCGCTTCAGGCAGGTCAATCGGTGCTCGCGCCAGACACGGGCCACGGTCACGTCGGCGTCGGTCTCGTCGAGGCAGGCGAGCGACTCGGCGTCCTGCTCGGCGAGGTAGCCCTGGAGCTTCTGGATGGCCCGGAACTTGACCCCGGCGACCGCCTTCTGGTCCATGTCCAGGAGGTCGGCGACCTCGAGGTTGCGCTTGCCCGCAAAAAAGATGAGTTCGATGACCTGGAGATCGTTGAAGGCGGAACGGTCGCGGTACTCGGCGATGAGCCGGCGGAGCAGCTCGACGAGCAGGCGCTCCAGTTGGCGCATGGCCTCCGCCTGCACGGCCGCCCGGCTCGGCGTTTCCGCATCGCCCGGCGCTACCCGGTCCCACCAGCCTTCCGACTCGTCCGGTTGAGATACGACCGTCGCCTTGCGCTGCCGCAACAGGTCGTACAGTTTGTAGCGCAGGATGGTGAACAGATACGTTTCCAGCGATCGCGAGGTGTCATAGTGGCCGATCGACTGGAGAAACCCGACGAACGTCTCCTGGACCAGGTCATCGGCGTCGGACAGGCTCTGCGTTCTGGCGCGGGCGAAGGCCAGCAATCGCCCGCTGTAGCGTTGGATCAACTCGCGCCACGCCGACTGGTCGCCCTGATGGATCTGCTCGACGAGGAACTGATCTGCGCTGCCACCGGGGTCCATGACCGTCTCTTTCGGCGCCGCCGGACGTTTGGCCCTCGACTCACGACCGTCCCGTCGCCGCGGGGTCGAGATTCCTGATGCGGCATGGTACGCCGGATGACGGCCGTTCGCCACACGGTAGAGGCACGACGGGAACCCCGAGCACGGCTGGACGACGGTCACACGTCCGCGTCGCATCGCGGGCAACGAACGCGTCGACTCCGGTCCCCTAATCTGTCTTGCATCATCGCTGAGAGCATCGATGCGTTCATCCCGCGATGGTACGCGTGGATCCCTTCGCGAACAATTCCTATGGCGCCGGTGCTCCGCGTCTCAAGTAGCGTGGCCAGTTCTTCATCGCTAGCCTCGGGATTGCGTAGAACCGTGTCAAACTCCTCCGGAGTCCATGGAAGCGCTCGCGTCATCCCGGTACTCTCCAGAACCTCGGCATTGCCACGGGCCTGCTCGCTGGGATTCCGCCGCCGCCCGGTGAACAGAATGAGCACCCCGAAGAGCAGCGATGACAGCACCAGTCCCGTCACGAGCCCGGCCTTGCCCTCGTCCGGGACGCACAGCCCCCATGCTTCCGAGTGGTGCCACTCCCGGCTGATGCCCGTGATCGCCGCTCCGATCCCGAACATCGACGCGGAGATCAGGAACGGCCGAAGCGTCTCCCGCCAGAAACCGGCGCGCTTGACCGGTCCGGTCTTGCGGATCGCGAAGAGCATCCACGCCGCCAAACCGATGCAGCCGATGATCGCCCCGGTCCGTTCGTGGTAGTGCCAGTCCGTGGCAATCAAGGTCACGACGAACAGGAAGATCGACCCCCCCATCGACGCGAACGCGACGAGCGCCCAGAACGCACGGGTCACGAGCCAGCGTGCCTTCCATTCTTCAATCCCGTCGGCTCCCGGCCCGGACGCCGTATGGCGGTGCCACGTGCCGACCTGCGGGCCGTAAGCCTCGGCGCCGGGTTGAGCGTACGCCGGTGCCGGGCCGGTGCCAATCACGTCGGCGCGCGGCGCCGCGGGCTGCGGGGCGGTGACGGGCGTATGCGCCGTGACTCCCGGAAGCGGCGGCACCGCATCGATCGGCGCGAAGCGCCACCAACCGGATGCCTGAATCACCAGGCTGCTTATACCCGCCACGCCGGCGGCGAGGAACATGAGCTCCTCTTCGTGGCCGTTCAGCAGCGCGAACGCGATGGCCGTCGCGACGAGCCCGCCGAACGCCGTCCAGACCGCCGTGCCGAAGCTGACTTCGTCCGCAGCCGCGTTGTCGAGCTGCCGTTCCCAGTTCGCCAGGACCGCAACCGCCAATAGGCCGAGCCACAGGGCGACACCCGAATCACCGTACGCGTCGATGGCCGGCGCGGCGCCGATGGCGAGCAGGGGCGCCCCACAAGTTAATTGGATCATCCGTCCGGCCCATCGCGGGCCGTACTTCACCCCGAACCACCGAGTTATTCGCTCCGACAACAACACGACGCCCGGCATGGCCACGGCGAGCATCCCTGCCGCGGCCCCGGCCTCCTCCGAATGGGCGATGCCCGTAAGGACCCCCAGCCCGACCGCTAGACCCACCGCCATCGCTCCAGTGAGCAGCATTCGCTTCCGCCGCTCGAGCCTTCCCTGGAGCGTGGGTCGCGTGTCGGTCCGTGCATCGACGGATCCGGGCGACGGCAGCGAGGCGTCGGCCCCGCGCGGCCTGCCGCCCATGCGGGCGATCTTCTTTTCGAGCTTCCGGGAGATGCGGTCCATTCGCTGCGCGAGCTTGGGTGGCAGCGGCGCCTGTCCCAGAGGCGAGCCGGGGTTACGTGCAGCGCCGGGCACCGGGTTGGGCGAAGGTATCGGCGAATGGAAGGTGATCGTCTCGCCGGCGCGGACCGCCCCTTCGAGGCTCTTGGGGCTGAACCCGGCGAGGCTCTGCTTGACAGCCTCGACCTCGAGGAGTTGGGCCAGCATCTCCTCCGTCGTCTGATAGCGGTCGTTCGGGTCCTTCTCCAGTGCCTTTCGGATGACGGTGCCGAACGGGTGGGGCAGTTGTTCGACCTCCGGCTGCGTGGTCAGGTGCTTCATCAGGATCTCGGCCATGCTCGATCCTTCGAAGGGCACCTTGCCGACGAGCATCTCGTAGAGAATGACGCCGAGGGCGTAGATGTCGACGCCGCGGGAGTAATTCCCGCTTCCGATTTCAGGCGCCATGTAGTGCACGGTGCCGACGCTGACCGTCTGGGCGCTGTGCCGCGAGACGGAGATGAACTTGCTCAGGCCGTAGTCGCCGATCTTGACGTAGCCGTCGTCGTAGAAGATGTTGCCGGGCTTCAAGTCGCGATGGACGATGCCGCGGTCGTGCAGGTAGGCCAGGCCCTTGGCGATCTCACGAGTGAAGTACGCCGCCTTCTGGGCACCGAAGCCGTTGGGCTCGGCGATCAGCAGATCGCGAAGCGACGGACCCGAGCAATACTCCATGATGATGACGTAATTGCCGTCGTCGGCCTTCTTGACGTCGAAGATGGAGACGAGATGCGGGCTCTTGAGGTTGATGCAGTTGCTGACGCCGCGGAGCTCGATCTGCGGGTTGTCGCGGAGGTACTTCAGGGCGACCTCGCGGCCGCCGTCGCTGATCGCGTAATAGACTTCGCCGAATCCGCCGCGCCCCACGGCCCGCTGGACCGTGTAGCCGTCTAACGGCCGATCGCCATGTTTGAACGTGTACGCCATCGTTCTACCTTCCTGTGGGCCGGCTCGCGTCGGCTATCCTGACCGACTGGAAAGTCGGTCCCACATCCGTTCAGCCCCACATCCGTTCAGTCCCACATCCGTTCAGCCCCACATCCGTTCAGCCCCACATCCGTTCAGTCCCACATCCGTTCAGCCCCACATCCGTTCAGCCCCACATCCGTTCAGTCCCACATCCGTTCAGTCCCACATCCGTTCAGTTCCGCACCACGCCGCGCGGGCGTGTATGCTAAACGCGTGTCACTCCCGGTGTCTGCGTGTCCCACCGCTGGATCACGACGCTGGCGCCGGCGACCTCGACCTGCTCGCCCAGAGTCAACTGGACGGCGTCGGTGTTGACGTGCCCGTCGCCCTGCTGGCGGATCCAGAGATCCCCGCCGCGCTCGAAGAGCACCAGCGGCGGACCCGCGTGGCGGCAGCGAATATGGGCGTGTGGACCGTCACCGATCATAGCCTGCCGGTCGAACAGCACCACGCGCCGTACGTCGTTGGGCATCTTCGTCGTATCGCTGAGGTCCAGGATCGCCGTGGGGCTCTTGCGCGTCGGCAGGCGGAACGTCATTTTCGCCTTGCGCCCCAACACGATCCGATCGCCGTCGCGCAACAGCGCGTGCTGCGTTCGCCGGCCGCCGACTTCGACCTCGCGGGCCGCGAACAGGAAGTAGTCGTCGTCCACCCGCTGGAGGTTCGCATGCCGCTCCGCCACGTCGCTGTACAGCGGGACATCCGCCGGCTTGTCCGAGGCTACTCGCCCGAGCGAGGCCTGTCCGCCGCGGACGATCAGGTAGCTCCCCCCGCCGTCCACGAGGAGCAGTAGCCGGCGCGGCAGGCTGCCGGGATCGCCGGATGTCCTCGGCAGGGCGATCGTCTCCTCGAAGCGCCCTGGGGTGTGGGCCTTCGCGCCGGGTTGAGCAACGTGACGGACCGCCTGACCGCTGACAACAGGTCGTGGACACAGCCGGTCACCGAGCGGTCCGGCGGAGAGGGCGGTGCGAAGTTCGTCCAGTTGCCGCAACTGCTCCACGGCTGCGTCAATCCAGCCCGCCTGCGGAAGCAGCCGCTTGACGCTCAACGCGTGACGCCGCGCCTCGCCATAATCACCGGCCGCAACCGCCACAATAGCCTGGTGCGTGACTGACAGGAGGGCCTCAACCTCGCGCCGAACGGGCAGCTCGGCGCCCAGCGGGCCGAGACACTTGAGCTCGTCAGCAGCGCGCTGCATGCGGCCCTCGGCGACTGCTGCCCGGGCCGATTCGACCACCTGCGTACAGAGCCGGGCCTCGACCGCCAACACCCGCCGGCTCTGGGCGTCGATTGACTTCGCCTTCCGAACCCGATCGGCCGCCGCCCGGAGCTGCCCCTGGGCGATCATCTGCTCGGCCTGGTCCGCGATCCGCTGGGCGTCCTCGATTCGACGGTCGACCTCGCGCTGCAAGTAACCCGCCTCGGCGTCGTCCTTGGCGGCGTCCCCCAGGATGTGGCGTCCGGCGATCAGCGAACCCTGCTCGATCCTCCTGCGGGCCTCCGCCAGTCGATCCTGCCGCGACCTTTCATGGTCGCGGTGGGCGATCATGACGGTCTGGATGTGCTGCCTTAGCTCGGTCGCATGGTCGTTTCCGGCGGCCCCGGCTTCCGCCTTGTCAAGGTCCATCAAGGCTTCGCTGAACCGGTCGGCCCGGAAGTGGCTGCGGGCGCGCTCGACGAAGCGCTCGGCGAGGTCGGCGAGGACGGCCCGGCCCCGGCGGTGATCGCGGAGGTCGGGCGCGGTGGCGAGGCGGTGGGCCTCGTCCAGCCGGCCGTCCCGGAGGGCGTTTTCCGCAGCTTTCAGCCGGACGAATAACAGTTTGCTGAGCATCCAAACCACTCCCGAACCCGAGTCCGCATCTTAACCGGCCCGGCTTTTCGAGCCAGAATCGGCCTCCGAACGTCCGATAGACCGGCGTCCGCAATCGCACCGGGCACCTGGAAATTCGGGGGCGACGGGGAATTATTCGCTCGCGGCCTCAGCAGGCGGGTCGGCAGCCGGCTCATCGAGCGGCCACGGCCAATCGCGTTGCGAGGCCGTCGCCCGGGCCTCGGCGACCGCCCCCTGGTCGATCCGCGGGGCGGCGGACAGAGGTTGATGCAGCTCGAGATGTTGTCCCCTGCCAAGTGTCGGTTGCCTTGGCACGAGGAGCCAGCGCCATCGCGGTCGTGCGGCAACGGCGTTCCGTGTACGTGCCTCCCATCTCCGGGACGCGCGTCACGCACGCTTCTGGGCGCGGGCCCTCTGCCGGCGAATCCCACTGACGTCCCAGATATCGGTTCCCGCCTTCTTCAACCACCGCCGGAGCGGCGTCACCTTGATCTGGGAGACGGCCCCGAACTGAATCTGCGCGGCCTTAAACTTGCCGATCGGCTCGAGCGCAGGATCGCCGAACGCCTGGCCGTTCCAGAAGAGGAGCACCACGTCCCCCTTGGCCGCGACGTTGTAGCCCACCACCGGCGTGTCCCCAACGAACCAGACGGGCGAACCGTGCCAGACCTTAGACGTGGCCTCAGGCAGGGCTCGTTCAATCTCCGCGCGGAGTTTCCTGCAAACAGACGCCTGCGGCGGCGACTGGGCTGAGTCGTACTCAGCGATGGAAACCGTAGTCTTCATCCGAATCTCCTATTCCAGTTCAGGCCTTGTCACGCGCTCCAAGGGTATCCGTCCTGGCGGCGCGCCGCATGCGCTACGTCTTTCGCCGGTAGTGTGCCTTCATGAACGGGATCCACTGACCGTCCGGGCCCAAATACTGCGACGATAGCGTGCGGTGATCGTCGCTAAGGAACTCAATGATGTCCTGCCATTTGGCCATCGTGCCGTCACCGGCGAAGCTCGGACCTTCCGAGTCCAAAGTCAGTACATTCCCGCTTGCGTCGAGCGTGCCGTTGTACGGCCACAGGTGCGTCATCATCGACGCGATGAACGTCCCGACAAAGCGTTTTGTTTGCGGATTAAAACCGAGTGTCATGATCGAATCGCAGTTGCCGCCGCCAGGCGAGTCGCCCCACCCTTCACCGATCGTCCACAGCCCACCGAGCGACCGCACGATCTCCCGCCCGGTATGTTTCATCGGTGGTTCGTCCGGTCCCATGCTGCATTCCCCCTCGACGACCCATTCGCCAACGAGCCTTTGAAGCCATTGATGTTCTTTTTGAGGTTCCGCAGCTTGCATGAGATTCTCCTTTCGCGTGAATGAACATTGTCCTTGGTCTCGCCGGCGCGATCTCAAGTTGACGCCGAACCTCGTATTCACTGATGAAGCGCCGCGAGGGCGCGAGGTCCGGCCGCAAGATGTGCAGCATGCCCGGCAGGACGATGAACGCCACGGTCGAACCGAGCGACAGGCCGGTGATTGTCGCGGGCCATGGCCTCATCGCACTTTCGCAACTTGATCGCCCATCCATGGGTGCTCCTTTCCGGACAAGCCGGTCCGGTGCGGCGATTCAGCGCCGATCCTGCTCGGCCAGGAACGCATCCAGGTTCTGGTACCCGGCCTCCATGCCCTGCTCCATCCCGGACGCCAGCGCGACGTCGCGGGCCTGCTTGGAGCCGAAGGCGAGCGTCATCTTCATCAACGTGACCCCGTTTTCCTCGGTCAGTTCCAGCGTGGCGACGAGCTCCCAAGGCTCGGGCGCCCCGCCGTCCGGGGCGCAGGGTCCGGCGCCGGGCGCCATCTCCATCCGCTCCGTGTGGACCACTCTGCACGGCGGGTCCACCTCGCGGTGTACGCCGCGGATCGTCAGGGCGAGTTGGCCGTCCGGCCCGTTCCACTCCCAGCGGTACGTGCCGCCGACGCGCACGTCCATCTCGCACGTCGCCCACGACCAGCCCGGCGGACAGAACATCCATCGCCGCACCAGCTCGGCCTTTGTCATGGCGTCCCAGACCAGGCGGCGCGGCGCATCGAACGTGCGCGTCATGACGATCGTCGTGTCGGTGGGGGTGGCGACCTGAAGGGTGCCCGTTTTTTGCAACGTTCGTCTCCTCAGTGTTCCTGGTGGTCCGGTTTCTTGTCTCGTTCCTCGGCCTGCATCTGGTCGAGCAGGGCGTCGAGCCGCAGGAAGCTCCGCTCCCAGATTCGGCGGTACTCTTCCAGCCATTGGTCGGCTTTCGCCAGCGGCTTGCCCTCAATCCGGCAGATGTGCGTTCGCCCGACGACGCGACGGCGCACGAGCCGGGCCCGCTCCAGAACCCGCACGTGCTTGGATGCGGCCGGAAACGACATCCGCAGCGGCGCGGCCAGCTCGCTGAGGATGTGCTCGCCATCGGCGAGCCGCCGGAGGATCGCCCGCCGGGCCGGATGGGCCAGGGCGTGGAAGACTCGGTCGAGGTTCGGGGATCGATCTAAAACCATGTGGTTTACTATAACGCGGCGGCCTGGTCACGTCAACCGTCTGGTTTAGTACTTTTTGGCGGGGCAATCCTGGCGGGGAAGGCCAATCCGGGCGGACGCGGCGGCGTACAGGGAGCCCCGTGCGGCTATGCACGGCGACGGCCGGGTATGAACCGGAAAGCTGGCTCCATTCGATAGCGTCCCTGTCTGTGTGGCTTCGGTGGCGCCTGGAAGTCGATATTATCGGGCCATTCGCGGAATTCGACCTTCGGCCAGCGTCGCGCCCGAAACGTCGTCTTGATCCATGGCGCGTGGCGTCCTGCCCGCGAGAAGCATGAGGATGATACGCGGTTGCGCCGATCCCGAGCGGCCCGAACCGCGTGCTTGACAATCCATAAGTTTATGCTTATGCTTTTTGCATGGTCAGCGTGGCCGTAGCCAAAGACAGGATCTTCCAGGCGCTGGCGGACCCCAGCCGCCGGGCGATCTTCGAGTCGCTCACGCGTGGCGAAGCAGCAGTGAAGGACCTCACGGCGCGCTTCGACATCTCGCAGCCGGCGGTCTCGCAGCACCTAGCCACTTTGAAAGACGCCGGTCTGGTGAACGCCCGGCGCGCGGGGCGCTGTGCCTACTACCGCGTGGAACCGCGCGGGATGAAGCCGCTCCTCGATTGGATCGCGCACTACCACGCCTTCTGGTCGGAGCACGTCGATCGCCTTGAACAACTGCTGGAGAGAACGGACGAATGGACCCCATCGACAAGACCACACGATCGCAAACCGAATCAATCTCATTCGAATTCGATCTGCATCACTCGCCGGAGAAGGTGTGGCGCGCGCTCACCGACCCCGTGCTGCTTGCGGAGTGGCTCCTGCCCGTCGTCGAGCTCAAGCTCGAACCGGGGGCCGCGTTCACGTTCACGGCGCAGCCGCAGCCCGGATGGGACGGCATCGTGAATTGCCGGTTGCTCGAGATCGACGTGCGGAGGAGGCTCAGCTACACGTGGGTCGTCGGCGAAATCGACACCGTGGTGACGTTCACGCTCACGCCCACGGCGTCGGGCGCGCGCCTGTCCCTCGTGCAATCGGGCTTCAAGCCGGACCAGAAGCAGGCATTCGGCGGGGCGCGCTACGGCTGGAAGATGATGGGCGGAAGGCTCGTCGACCTGCTCGCGAGGATTCCATAAGCGCAGAGATCAGAAATCAGAGTTCAGCGATCAGACGTCTGCCTCCTGTTATGGTGACCGCATGCAGGTCAAATCAGCCAAAGACCTCACCGTTTACAAACGCGCCTATGTACGCGCCATACGTATCTTCGAATTGAGCAGACGGTTTCCGGCAGAGGAGCGATTCGCGCTGACAAACCAGGTTCGGCGATCGTCTCGCTCGATCTGCCTGAATCTGTGCGAAGCGTGCGCGAGCGCCGCAGTGGCGTTCGCTAACTCGGCATGGCAGGCCGACAGATCCGGCAACCGGGTTTTCTGGGACTTTATAGAGGAAGAACGGAACCCAGTCCTGAGGCAGTACGGTCCCGGTTTTTTAGCCGGACCCGTCGATGTGGTCGTTGGCGGCGGGCTTCACACACTCGATGACCACTTCTTCTGCCCGATCACCGACGGACCGTTCGCCGGCGAGGACTGTAGGGACGTACTTGAGCAGGCAATCGGGTCGTAGGAGCGGCAACTCGCCTTGATTGAAGCTGCCGCACGAAGGCAACATGGTCTGGACATTGTGCCCTTTGGAGTCGAAGCCACCGCAGTCCTGGAGTGAACTCAATGGCCAAGACGAAGACGGAGAAGTCAGCGAAGGTCGGTCGCCGCCCGCTACGGCGAGTAAACTCCGACAAGTCCGCCGCCACTCCCGCTAAGCGGGTGGGGCGGGACCAGCCCCCAGGGCGCACTCGCGAGCCCCGCGATTGCAAAACCGCTACCAAGATCCGTTTCAGTGCGACGCTCTTCAGGCCGAAGGCGGCCGCGAGGGCCGTCTCTTGGACCTTTCTGACCCTGCCCAAGGAGGCCAGTGCGAAGCTCCCCTCGCGAGGACAGACGACAGTCGAAGGCACCTTCAGCGGCTTCCCGTTTCGAGCCACGCTCGAGCCGGACGGCCAAGGAGGCCACTGGCTCAAAGTGGAACGGAAGATGCGCAAAGCGGTGGGCGCGGAGACGGGCGACGTCGTCACGCTGGAGATCGCGCCCGTGAGAGAGGAACCGGAACCCAAGGCGCCGGCAGATCTGCGGAGGGCTCTCGCGGGCGCCCCGACAAAAGCGCGGGAGGTGTGGTCGGGCATCACGCCCATCGCGCGCCGAGATTGGATCCAATGGATCACCTCCGGCAAGCGGGCGGAGACTCGCGCGCTTCGGATCGGCAAGGCCTGCGACATGCTCGCTGCCGGGAAGCGACGCCCATGCTGCTTCGATCGGTCGGGGATGTATGACAAGAGCCTCAGTTGCCCCGTGGCCGCCCCCTTCGAGGCCGATGACAAGTGAAATGACGCAAGGCGCTAAACCGCTCGTTCGAGATTTCCATCTCGCGCGCACTCCGGCGGGAGCCGCATCCCGCGAGCACGTGCGGGAGGGGATTCCCGTGGACGGTGTGCGAGAAGGGACTCTGGCAACAGCGACTTCACGAAGCACGTCAAAGTGGCTTTCTTCCGTCCCGGCGCGCCGGTGGGAGAAGAGATCGTGTGAATTACGAGTTACGAACTACGAAGGGGAGAGCGCCGCGGCGGAGCGTCGGACATGCGGGCGCGCGGAGGGACGGAGGAAAACGTCGAAGCGTCGAAACGTCGAAACGTCCGGACGGAGGGGCGCAGGGACACAGGGACACAGGGACGCAGGGACACAGGGACGCAGGGACACAGGGACGAAGGGACGGAGGGATCGAGGGAGCGACGAATCGAGGGAACAACGGATAAGGACGAGCCGAAACGCCGAAACGTCGAAACGTCGAAACGTCGGGACGGAGGGAGGCGATCGAGGGGGCGAAGGTGGATGACGCGGGGCGTCCGACGGGATTCTGCGTTCGGTGTGGAACGGGACTTGCTACGAGTCAGGCAGCGTTTTTGGGGGCCGGGGCTGCCGGTCTGATTTGAGGGATTCCGGGACCCGGCTGCGGGGCATTGCTCATACGCGGTGCGGGAAGTCGCGCATCCGGAGGAGGAAGCATGCAAGTCGAGGCGCAGGCCCGGCGGTACGTTGCAGCATTCTTGTTCATATTCTTCACAACGGCTTCAACGTCGGCGTCCGGCACCGGCGACGCGGACGAGAACGGGTACATTGATCTTCGGGACCTCCCGGCGTTCCTCGCATGCGTCCAGGGTCCGGTAACGGCTCCGGGCCCGGAGTGTGCGCAGGGCATGGACCTCGACATCAGCGGCACGGTCGATCTGGCCGACTTTGCGCGGTTCCAACTGGCTCTGGGGCATCTGCCGGTTCCGCTGATGGACCCGGTGGGGAACTGGATCGGGCTGGGCTCGACGGCCCCGTACAGCGGGCGGCAGACGTGCGGGGGGTGCCACGACCTGGCAACGATCACCAACGGCTTCCACTTCCAGCAGGGTCGAACCGACACGGCCGGGCACGTGGTGATCCGGGATGACTACTTCCAGGACGGGCGGACGTGGGAGAAGAGCCCGGGGCGGTTCGGGCGGTTCTCGCAGGCGACGGCCCGGCTGCTGGCGTCGAAGAGCGCGGCGAATGAATCGCAAATCGACTCGACGCCGTTCGAGTTCCTCCAGAATTGCAGCAACTGTCATCCCGGCGGCGGCTTCGGAGAGTTCGACCGCGAGGGATACCGGCTGTTCGACGAAGCGACGGGGATGTTCGGGTATGAGGCGGCGGGCAAGTCGGTAGCGGATGTGCAGTTCGACGGCGATTACGCCTTTATGGATCGCAGCACGGGACAGCTCTCCTTGGCGCCGTGGGATGTGACCGGCGTGTCAGAGCCGGATTGCCTGACCTGCCACCGGACGGAGCGCACGTGGGACGGCAGTACGGACAGGAACCGCACGTGGCGGGCGAACATTCTCAAGGCCGCTGCGGCGTTGACCGACTTTGCCGGCAATCCGGTCCCGGCGTTCCTGGCAGCCGCGACCGCGGGGCAAGGGTGGTTCTCCGACATGGACACGAGCAACGACGCGCCGAAGCTCCAGATCGACTACGTCGTCGGCATTCTCGACGGCAGTCTGGTGACGCCCGACGCGCAGCACGTCAGCATTGCGACGCGGTCGCTGCGCTCGCCGCCGCGCGACCGAGTATGCTTCGGCTGCCATCGGGACATGACCGGCGTCGCGGGGATCGTATGGTTCGACGAGCGCGACGTTCATTACGCGAAACTGAACAACCTGAGCGACGAGGATCCGCACAACGACATCGGCCCGGACTTCAGCGCTGCGTGCAACTACTGCCACCCGGGCAACCCCGAGCACAACTTCGCGTTCGGCAACAGCCTACAGATCCAGCAGCGGAAGGACCTGGCGTACGTGGGTCTGCGGTCGTGCCGCGACTGTCACCTGGACACCAGCCCGGTGCGGCACCCCGATGCCCCGGTGGTGCCCGGCGAAGTGACGGTGCACCTGGTGCCGCCGTTTGACATCCTGTCGTGTCAGGCGTGCCACATGCCGTATCTGCTCGGCCCGGCTGCGCTGTTTATCGACACGACGCTGGGCGGGGCCGGGCGGTCGTCGCAGTATCTCTCGGCGAATCCGCTCGATCCGTCGGACGCGGACAAGAGCCGGTGGTATCCACCGTTGAAGAAGAAGCGGGACAGTGATGGCGTGGAGCGTTGGTTCCCGACGAGCTACTGGGTCAACATCTACTGGGCCGACTGGGATCGGAAGGGTACGCCCGAGGATCTGACCGACGACACGCTGGAGCCGATTCTCCAATGGCGGATCAATCAGGTTACGGGCGGCCAGCCGCTTCCGGGCGTGACCGACGACAACGGGGACGGGAAGCTGGAGATCAACCGGCCCGGGGAGATTCTCGCGTACATCAACGTGTTGAAGGGCAACGACAACTACGGTCGGCAGGTGGCGGCGAACCCGGTCCTGATCAAAGGGAAGTGGCTGTGGTACGCTGATGCGGGGGCGCCGGACGGGGTGGCGTCGATGGAGCACGTGGGCACGCCGCTTCCGGTGCGCTGGGAGGCGTACAGTTGGGACGTCAACCACAACATCCACGCGAAGGAGCACGCTTGGGGTGCGGCGGACTCGCCGTCCGACGGGTGTGCGCAGTGTCATGTCAGCTACGATTCGCCGTTTATGGACAAAAAGGTCCTGGTCGACCCCTACGGCCCGGACGGCGCACCGGTGTATGAGACGGTACGCACGATGACCGGGCTGAACCCGCCGTAAGAGCTGTTTGAGATGCCTGTCCCGGGCGGCGCGTGTGAGCAAGCCAGCGCGCGTTTGCCGTGCAAAACCGCTTCCTGACGGTCGCAGCTCCGATCAAGTTCCGCACTCGGGAAACACCGCTGCGAGCGGCGGATCGGTGGTGTGCGGTTATGGCCGCGAGGTGGCCACCGAGGCGACTCGCCTGGTATAGAAACGGTGGTGCGGCGGTTCCTCGCGGTCACAACGGCGGAGGCTGGATCCTCGGCGATCGCTGCCCCGCTGTTTGCCAACGTCACGGCCACCGGAGCGGAGGATTGCTCCTCCTGGGCAGACGCCTGCACGCTGGCGACGGCTATTACCAACGCAAACAGCGGCGACCAAGTGTGGGCCAAATCCGGCACCTACGGGCCCATTCCCCTCGAGGATGGGGTCAAGATCATCGGCGGGTTCGCGGGCACCGAGAGCAGCGCCTCGCAGAGCGACGCCTCCAGCAACCAGACGATCATCGACGGCAACGGCTCGCGGGCCGTCGAGAGCGAGGACGACGGTGGCGCGACCGTTCTCCGGGGTTTCTACATTCAAGGCGGTGACGAGACCGGGATGGATGGCGGCGGGGGCATGCGGCTGGACGACAGCAGCGCGCTTTTCGTCAACGCTGTGTTCGAGGACAACCTCGCCACGTACTGGGGTGCAGCCGTCTCGATCCGCGGCACCAGCTCGCCGCACTTCATCAACTGCATCTTCCGTGACAACGGTTGGGTGGACAGCGAGGACAACACGAACGTCAAGCCGCTGGCGGGTGCCGCGGTGTTCAGCTACTCCGGATCGCCCAGGTTCGTGAACTGCCTGTTTCACGACAACGTCGCCGGCGAAGGTACAGGTCTGGCGAACACCGATCGGGGGTTGGCCACGTTTGTGCACTGCACGACGGCGGACAATACAGCGACCGCCCGGGACGGCGGCGCGGTTCACGACAGGTTCGGCGATGTCGTGATCCGCAACCCCGTCCTTTGGGGCAACACGGCCGACGAAGGGCTTCAGATCTTCAGCCGCGGGAGTTCGGTGACGGCTGTGGCGTACAGTGACGTTCAGGGCGGCTGGGGCGACGCGGGCAACATCAGCGCGAACCCGAACTTCGTCAATCCCTCATCCGACGATTGCAAGATCCACCACAGTTCGCCGTGCAAGGAACCCGGCCAGAACTCGTCGCTGCCAACGGACGTGGGCGACCTTGATTGGGACGGCGACTCGTCGGAGACGCTGCCGCTCGATCTCGGCCTCAATCCGCGAACCAGAGTATGCAACGTGGACATGGGCGCGTTCGAAATCCAATTCGGCACCTGCGGGGCTGGCGGCCCGGAGTAGCGCGTCCGTACCTACGGCACCGTCACGGTTCTTGCGGGCCGTGCGGTTGCTCCACTCTTAGGCCGCGCGGGAGGGCGGCCCGGACCCTTGACGTCGATGGGAGCAACGACATCGCCGACTGTGAGATTTGCCAAAGTCATAGACACCAGGCGGCCGATCAGATAAGCATCCGGTTCGACGGAACGTGGCTGGGCTTCTCTTGGTCGGGCGTCACACACGGATGGACAAGCCGAGGCGGGTGCTCAAGACGCTGACGTGTCTGGTCGGAGCGATGACCGGCACGGCAACCCTGCTCGCCTGGATGGACCCCTCCCTCCCATTCACCCCGGATCCGGTCGACTTCGACGACCTTCAGGCCGCTGTCGACGAACTCGTCTTCGAGGGGACCGACCTCGGGCCGGCATCATGGGACGCGGTTGAGATCGTGACCGACCTGGACGGGCCTGCGCGGTCAGCCATGCTCGCCGGCCGGCCCGATGGGCCGACCTGGCACTTCTACATTGATGGTCGTGGTCGTCTCTCGCGTTCGGAGCACTGGTACCGTCAGTGGCCGGTTCCCGAAGCGCCGGAGCGTGTCCGCATCGCGGTGGCCGGGTCCGGGCCCGGTGCGCCGATGGCCGAGCCGCAGGGGCGGTGCCTTCAGGTGCTGGTCGCCGCGCTGAATCATGCGCTCTCTCGCGGCGACGGCCGGGCCCTGTCGATCGAGGTGGACGAGAACTGGGCCGCCGCGTACGGCCTCGCCCCGCGCACCTCGCTGCCGGCGTCGCCAGGCGGGTCGCGCCCGGTGGATCCGACGGATTAGGCCCCGCGGCGGCTGCTGCGCGCGTTCGCGTTGACAGGCCGGACCCTCGCTGATACGCTCGCCCCCCGCTTGACTGCGGGTGTAGCTCAGTGGTAGAGCGTCACGTTGCCAACGTGAATGTCGTGGGTTCGAATCCCATCACCCGCTGTCTCGGCCCCGCGTTGTCCACAACGGACCACGGTGCGCAAGTCTTGACGGGAGCGCTACTTACGACGGCCTGTCGGCGAGTTACCCACTTTGCCAATTCGCGGGCCGTTTTGCCAGCGAACGACCCGAGTTGACCGCCGTGGACGCGCGTACGTGGAAGGTTTAGTGGAAGGTAAAACGATGCCGCGGCGGCGGTAGGCGAGAAAACGTATCCTGTCCAAGGGAAGGTTCTGCGATGACGAGGGTCAACGAAGGTTATGTGGTCGACGAGGGCGGGAATCGCATCGGCGTGATCCTGCCGATGGAAGACTACCGGCGACTGATGGAGGAAGTCGAGGAGCTGGAGTCCATCCGGGCCTACGACGCGGCCAAGCAGTGCGGCGAACAGCCGATCCCCTTCGACCAGGCGGTCCGCGAGATTCAGCAGGACCGTCGATGACCCATCAGGTGGCGATCCTCCGGCGGGCCCAAAAAGAACTGGGGGCACTGCCGGACGAGGCCTGCGAGCGCGTCTGTACAGCCATTCGTGGCCTCAGCGAAGAGCCCCGGCCGGCGGGTTGCCTCAAGTTGACCGGGCGCGAGGGCTGGCGCCTGCGGACTGGCGACTACAGGATCGTCTACGAGATCGACGACACGAGTCGGATCGTGACGATTCTCCACATCGGTCATCGCCGTGACGTTTATCGATAAGCACCACGTGCCTGCCGGGTTCCTTCCGCACTGGGGCTCAGCCGACGGGTGCCCGAACGGCCTCGCGCGGGAGGGCCAGGGTTGGTAAGGCGTTGATCGCTCCCGCCACGTCGAGCAGTCTCGGATCGGTGTAGACGTTCGCAGTGAGTTCGGGCTTGGAATGCCGCATGGCGGCTTGGGCGGTCCTCAACGGCACGCCCGCGGCGCAGAGGTGGGTGCCGAAGGTGACGCGGAGGGCGTGGACGTCCACGACGCGGTTGCGATCGTCGCGTTTGGGGATGCCCGCGACGGCGAAGTCGCGGTCGAGGATGCGGGTCAGGCCGGACGGGACTTTGAACAGCGGCGTAGAGGCCGGGAGTCGCGCCGGGATCGGCCGCCGGCCCGTGCGTGCCTCGTCCTGCACGCGGGCGAGGCGTTCGGCGAGCCACGATGACAGCTCGGCCGCGAGGTCGGCCCGGAGCGGGATGCTCGACCCTTTCCTGTTCTTCTCGTCGGCGGCATCCAGGGCGGCGTAGGCCACGCGGCCATCGAGATCGAGCTGTCCTACCGTCAACGACGCCAGCTCGCCCTTCCGTAGGCCGGTGAGTGCGAGGGTCTTGTAGATCAATGCCCGCTCTTGGCCGGTCCGTTCGAGGTCGGCAATCAGCTCGGGATTGTCTTTCAGCGCCTTCGTCGCCCGCTCCACGGCTCCGTCGATGTCGTCGACCGTCAATGGCTCGCGATTCCAGGTGGCCCGCCCTCGACGCGTCCGTCCGGCGGCGAGCTCCTTTTTCGTAATCGTGCGGCCGTATTCGGCCAGCGGCCTCAGGCGGGCGACCTTGAGCAGGCGCAGCAACTCCTCTTCTGTCAGCGCCCGGCGGTGATGGCGGCGGTCGGCATTCTGGTCGGCCCGGGGAAGATCGGCAAAGGCGTTCTGTGTCAGCCGGTTCGTGCGGCGGCACCAGTTCCCGAAGCAGACGGCGGATTCGCGGTAGCCGTTTCGGGTCGCAGCGGACAGGCCGGCCTCGGCCTGGTCCACCAGCCACCGCTCGACCGCCGCTGCGGACAACTGGTGAAGCCGAGAGAATCGGCACTCCCGCGCCAGGCGCTCGAGTCGCTTGCGGACCATTGCGATCCGGCGTGGCTCGCCGCCTTTGGCCCGGAGGTGGCGCTCGTAGGCGTCGAAGTGCTTCGCGAGCGGGAGGCCGGCGTGCGCGGCGGCGTCGTTCTCCTCGGGCGTGAGGACTCCGGCGCGGACGAGTTCGGCCCGGCGTTCGAGCTGGGTGAGGACGGCCCGGGCCGCGACCTCGTCCTTGCATCCGGTTGCGATCTCAACCACCTCGCCGCGTCCGTCTCGGTAGCGAACCATATAGAGCTTGGATTGACCGCGCACCCGCAGCTTGCCGTCCTGGCAATCGACGACCTCCGCTGTCCGGAGTTGACCGTTCCGCAGCCGCCACCGGCCCACGCGTTGCCCGTTGGCACCGATGATCTCCGCCCCCGGCGGGACCGGCATCGTGTAGGTTTTGCGGAACAGTTGTCCCATCATTCGCATCCGCCCCGGGAGCGGCGTTCGCCACACCTGGCCCGCCCCGGGTCGTCCGCACTGGGGCTCAAGGGGCCAAGGAAGGCAAGGCGATCTTGCCGACTGTTTTCGAGCTTTTTTCACAGCCCGGCGGCCCTGTTCCGTCCGGCTGTACCGGAACCAGGTCAATCGTCGATTCCGTTGCCAGCCCTGGATCCCCCCGGGGTGTCGGCCCTGATGCCTGGCGCTTGGCGGACTTCGATTCACTCAACGAAAAACGCCAATTCTCCCTCCAAACGAGGTGACAAAAGTGACAAAAGGGGATCCGGGCTCTGCCCGGGGTGGCTTTTGGCACTTTTGTCACTTGGGAATCCTCCGCTCGACTCGCGGGTTGACCACGTACCGGGTCCGCGGTCGGCCAGTCGTCAGCTCGTCTACGCGGACCAGCCAATCCATGTCCACCAGCACCTCGACCGCCCGCAGTGCCTCATCGTGCGTGCTCAAGCCGACCCAGTGGTTCCGATAGATGTCGCGCAGGGCGAACTCGTCGGGCAGTTCCCGGGCGACGATCTTCTTGGCCAGCTCAATCGCCTCGGCGGCGTCGGGTGCGACGGCAACAGAGAGAATCCGGCGGGCGTGGGATTCGAGGTAAAAACCCCACGCGATCCCGCGGCCGAGAGAGTCGATACCCACAGGTCCGCTGCGCCCGCCAGCGAGATGGCAGAGCAGCGCGAGCGACGGGATCAGGCTCCGGTATTTGGCCAGGTGGGCGACCATCACCGGGTGCTCGGTGCCCGCTCGCAGGCGATGTTCGAGTTCCGCCCGCCACCCGTCGAAGCGATCCTGTGCTTCGGGAGCAAATCGCAGGAACGGGATCTCGTCGCCGCCCTCGTTATCTGTCTGGGCACCGACCTCCAACGGATTGAGCCGGTCCAGCGCGCGGACCACTTCGAAGGCGCGGCTCTTGGCTTCGGTGTCCGGCCAGCGGTCCACGTTCCGCCAACTCTTGGAGATGTCGGGGTAAACGGACAACTGGAACCGCTGCATGAGCCCGTCGGCGCTCTCGTTGCCCGCCACCGCCCCGCGGACATAGCTTCGCAGCGGTCCGGGCTGAATCGACCCGATCAGCGAAACGATGGTCGCCTCGATGTCGATCGTGCCGCGCCCGATCCGGTCGTAGGTGTACCGCCCGTTGCCGTTCCAGGCCTCCAGGTAGAACGATCGCGCGCCTTCTTGACCTTCTTTGTCGAGCGACTTCAAGAGCCCGATCAGTTCGTCGCGAAAGCTGAGCACGCCGTTGGAGTTCTGGTTGAGGATCTCACCGAGCTTCTCGACGGTCGAGTCGTTGACGAGGTAGCGCCTGCGGACCGGGGGCGGTGTGTCGTCTTGCAGCGCCTCACGAGCCGTCGCCAGCGGATCACCATCCTCGCTTGTCAACGCCTTCTTGATCGCTGTCTTCGCGAGTTGCTTCCGCTGATCGGCGACGAGCTGACGCACCTCATGCTCTTTCATTTCCGCGTCGAACTTCTCCTTCGCCTCGATCTCCAGTCGCCTGAGTGGTTTGAGCGGCTCCTGGATGGCCGGCGTTTTCATGACGCTGGGCGGCCCGATCGCCGCGCCCCAAAGATTGGGGACAACCAGCCAATCGTCGTGCCGTTTGGGACGGATGCCGACCTTGCGGCCGACGACCGTCGCAATCGCGATCATCGCCGCAATGGCGGGAAAGTCGGGTGGGCACTGCACACGCTCCGCGATATCGCGTATCCACGGCCGCAGGGACGACGGCAGCAGATCGAAGTCGAAGGGCATGACAGGCGGGAGTTCGTCGGGCAGCGGCTGTGGATCGGGCCACTCGCCGGCCGACGCCCGCGGTTCATCCGGTATTTGGTACTGCGGCGTGCTCGCGATGAGCGCCATGATTTCCGCCTTGATCTCGTCGGCGGTGCGCGAGTCGCGATGCTCGTTGATGAAGTCGTGGAGGTCCTCGGCTGCGTCGAGCCCGGGCAATTCGACGATCCTTACGATAGCCGCAGGATCGAGGGCTTTGAGTTGCCTCGCCACGTCGTCCGCGTACCGCGCCCCCGGCTCATCGTGGTCCGGCAGGATTGCGACCTCGCGCCCGTCCAACTTGGTCCAATCGGCAGACCGCGCCGAGTCCGACGCGCCGCTGGTCACGCATGGCAGGCCGATCGACCATCCGGCGTCACAGGGCTTCTCGCCTTCGCAGACGACGATGATTCCGACTGATGGAAGCTCGCCGATCCGATAAAGAAGACGAGGCTTGGGCGGACCGCGTAACACCCAGCCAGCGCCGTCGCGGGTGATCTCGCAGAATGTCTTGCCATTCGGCTGCCGGATGCGGCCGCGGCACCAATCATCGGACCAGCGATAGACTCTCTCGACGCTCCCACCTTTCCAGCGGGCGAGACTTTCCGCCGCGGCCTCGGGGCAATCGTAGATACGCCGGCGCTTGGGGGTCGTTGCAGATACGCGGCACTTCGGGGACGGCCGATCCTCGGGCCGACGGTAGACCGCGAAGCCCGCGGGCGTCTGCGCGATCCGCACATAACCGTTAACGCTTACGTCGTTGACCCGATGACACTCGTGCGCCCCATCTGTTGTGCGGCGGCACCAGTCGGGCTTGCCGCAAATCTCGCACGGCTCAGCGCGGGTCACGGGACGAAAACCGTCCGGCCCGCTCATCGGCCGGATGCCTTCGTTGGTCGCGTCGGCAGGCATCCGGCTGCGATCCAGTCCAGCACTTCGCCCCTCCTCCAGCGCACCAAGCTCCCCAACTTGAGCGGCGCGGGCATCCGGCCGCCGTCCGCCAACCGGAAGACATGTCTGGTGGAGCAGCCGCCGAGCAGCGTGGCGACGGCCCGAACATCCAGTAGTTCAGGGTCGACCGCCGGTCGCGGTACCCGGTCGGCCGGGGCGGTCGTAACACAACGGGTCGAGGGCGTAACCATGATCAGAACTCCGGTTTCGGGTGGCGGCATGCCAGCGGGGACCACTCACCGACCAGGCACGCCGCCTATAGACCACAAACCGGACCGGCGGACTGCGGGGAGCGGTCCGCTTTTGGACACCGGGATACCGCGCTGGCGTGTCGCCAGAGGGCTTGCGAGGAATGCGTTTTTTCTGAGGGCGGTCCGCTTCGGTCCGGCGGACCGCGAGAACGGCTACAGATCAGACGCCCGGCGCACAGTTCGCGTGGCGCCCTTGCTGCCGACCGGGGTGTTCCGACGAATGCCGGCCGCGCGGCAGTACCGCGCGAACGTGTCCGCGTTGCCCGGCAACCCCTCGCCGTTGCAATCGGGATGACTCGTGAGCTTCTCGAACAGTTGACGATAGGTCATGCTCTCTGCCCCTTCGATGTGCTCCATCGCCCAATCGTAGAGCGCCTTTGCCCTTCGATGTGAGGGCTTCAGCCGAGCCCCCAGGTCCGGGGCGACGATGTGGTTGTTACGGTGCTCGCCAGCTTCGAGGGCGCGAGGGGGGACACGAGGGCCGGCTTGCGGCTCGGCCGGAGGTCCGACACCCCCTTCAAGATCGGCTGGCGGTGGTTGAACCGGTCGGGTTTGAGTGGACGGCTGGGCCGACGTGTGGGCTGGACGGATGCCCATCGGAGCTTCGGCACGCCTGATGCCTTCCGCCGTCAGCGCGTAGCCTTGACCGATGGGTTCCTTGAACCCGGCGAATGTCTTGAACTCGGCACCGTCCAGTGTCACAATCGCGTGGAAAGGCGGCTTCAGGGGTGGTAGGGGTCCGTTCACGTAAGAAACCACGATGACGTGCCCGTCTCCCGTGCACCATCGACCGTACCAGTTGTCCCTCTGCGTCGGGCGAATGTCGCCGCGCGCCTCGAGCAGCCGCAGGGCATTCTTGAAGTCCGTGCCCTCCACGCCGCGAGTCGCGAGGATCGCCTCAAGAAGATAGTCGGGCACCTCATCCAAACCCATGGCATCGAGCGGTGGAATCGGGCACGTTCCTACGTCCTCCGGCCGTCGAAGTCTCGCGAGCTCGCCGGTCGTCCAGAGCCGTTCCCACTCCTCCGCCGTATGCATGCGCACGTAACCGCGGAACTGCACAACGTACAAGACGTTGAGGAGCTCCGCGGGGGTGTTGGACGGTGCCTCAGGCGCCGACTCGGATGTGTCGGTTCCGACCAAGTCCCGCAGCTCATTCACTGCTCGAAACAAATGCTCCGTGCGAGCAGGTTGCAGGTTCCCCCGCGGCCAGCGCACTGCCTCCGTCACGAAGGCCTCGACCTCCTCGTCCAAGCGCTTGATGAGCGGCAGCGCTACGGGCAAGTCGCCCAAGCGCCGCGCTTCTTCGATGGCGAGCTTCCTGGGGGTTTCGTCGGTGTCCGGGATGTACCGTGGCATGATTACCTCGGCCAGTTCCCACCGCTCCGGGCTCTCCAGAAAACCTGTCCACGTGCCATCCTCGCCACCGGATTGGGAGAAGATCTCGCTTTCGTCCGGTAGGGACCAGTCTCGAATCGCGTCGGAGAAGGCGTCACGAATCCAAACCGTCCAATGCACCACCAGGCGTCGAATAAGAAAGGGCCGCGCGGGGCCGGAGCACCGCGACTCGAGCGGGAACCGGGCCCGCCAGAACGCGCCCTCGGCGATCCGCAGGTCGAGGTGGAGTCGTTTCTGTTCCGGCAGGCCGGCGTCGGTGAACTCCGCGAGTTCGCGGGCCGAGGCCGCCGCTGCCTCTGAATCGGGGTACTTCTTCTTGCCATAGGCGACGACGGCATCCAGCTTCTCTGCCCAGAGATCCGCCGCGCGGAGGATGCGCTCAAGCGGCCCTCGGACATCCAGCGAATGCCAGTCGTTGAGGTACTGGATCACCGCAGATATGCTTTGATGCAGAATGGCGGTGGCGTCGATCGGCCAGGGCGTCCGGCGTATGTAGTAGTAGGGAGCATGCGGGCCGCGCGTGGTGCCGATGTGATTGACGACAGTTGCGGCGGCGCGGAGCCAAGTACGCAGGAGTCCGAGCGATTCTGCAGCGGGCGGTCGAGGTTTCTTCGGCATCGTGCAACGTCACTAGCGCCGGCCGTCGCCCGGCGCCGGGCGGACGTTGCGAGCCCCCGCCACCAGGCGACGGTGCGGCGGGCCGTCGCCCGCCTCCGGCCTGGGAGAGTATAGGTGCGAGGCTGTGCCTAACAACGTCAAACGGCACCAACCCAACGGTTCGAGTGCGTCCACGACGGGCCGGGCTCTCACGCTGGCCGCGCCGAACGTGTCTCGGCCTCGGAAACACTGAAGGGCGACCGGTCCCGGCCATCCTGCCCGGTGCCGTCGAGATAAAACGCGCCGCTCAAGTACGCACAACCCTGCGGGCGCGAGGCTGTGAAATCCTGATCGGAGGCACCGCTCGCGCGAGTCCGCAGGCCCTGGAGCCACCAGGACAACGAAGGCAACCGACCGACCATCGGGGGAGCTTCTGGCACGGCATAAGGCTCGTACCGCCCGGTCCGACCGCGGGCATCTCCCGGCTCTCGAAAGGAGCCGCCTTGACGAACGCCGAGGCCGGGCTAGGATCGTTAGGTGTTATGACTCCTAGCGGACCTAGAGGACTTTGAGGATGCCGAAGGCGGGCAAGAGAGATGAACGCTGCGCGTCAGCAAAGGAGCTTGCGGGAATGGTCGATGAGCCATACAATACGATCGACCACTGGGCGACGTTGCGGCTACTGGTTTTCAAGCGGCGCGGAAGAGCACGGCTGTTCCCGGTCCGCGAGAACCGTAAGCGTTGTAGGCTGATCCGCAAGTTCCAAGACGAGGGCCACAGCCTTACGACGATCGCACAGCTGCTCAAGCAATCGGGGAAGGGACAAGGTTGACGACAGATCTAAGGAGCGAGGCATGTGCGCTGGCACCGCGTCCGACCGACAGAAACGGACGCCCGTTACCGTCCGTATCGACGAGGAGGCAATCAAAAAGGCGCAGGAGGCGTTGCGAAATCCGGAAGAACTCGAGCGTTTCGAGGCGGGCAGGCGCAAGAAGCAAGCCCTGATCGAGGCGCGCATCAATGCGGTGCGAGATTCCGAGCGGCTTACGCAAAGCGACTTCGCCATCCGTATAAACGCCCGTCCGCGAGCCTGCTTGACGTGAGATGAAGCCCCCGTCGCCAACGGTGACCTATCACGCTTTTGGAAAGCAACCTTTAGAGTCGCTTCTGAGATTGGACCCACCTCCGTTTACGACGGCGGAGGTCTTCTCGCAGTTGAGATACGTCGAACACTACGCGGGAGAGCTCGACTGCCAGACGATCGTGATCGAGACACCTTACATCGACCGCGATCACATGGAAGACCACAGCACATTCTATGCCCGCAACCTGACGCAATACCCGAACTTTTGTAGAAGGGTTCATTTCTTCGCGAAGCCATCGGCGGATGTCCGTCGCTGTCTTCGGGAGGCGATCGAGGCCGGCGCCACAGCCGGCCTGAATGCGTTTCGCACGAAGTGTAGCGAGCTGTCCCGTTCGTATCTTGGGTTTGCGGTGATCAAGCCGCTCCACGGAAGCGCGGTTGGACGGACGGTGTTACGACCGTATCCGGATGTCCCGACGGAGCCAGATCGGGCACAGCAGTTTCGTCGGAGCTTTCAGGGCACGCGGCTCTATACGACGCACTTGCTCGGGAACGAGCTTACTGTACGCGGTTTGGCATTTCAACAGCAGGACGCTGGAGTCAGCGCCTGTGCAACCACAGCGATATGGTCGTCCCTGCAGAAAATGAGCGACCATGAGGACATCTCGCCGGCCACGCCGGCACAAATAACGGCGCTCGCATCGCGCTTCTCGCTGCCGTTTGGGCGGGCGATGCCATCGGAAGGGTTGTCGATCGACCAAATGTGCCAAGCAATCCAGGCGATGGGAGTGGCGCCCAATCTTCTCCGTCCTCCTGACACGGCCACGGCCAAAAGCTACCTGTACTCCGCCATCAAATCCGGCAGCGCGCCGATCCTCATCCTTCAATTCCATGCTACTTATCACGCTGTTGTCGCCCCCGGCATGAAACTACGCATTCACGGCGAACGCGTGAGAGATGCGGCGGACCGTCTAATCGGACTTTACGTTCACGATGATCGTACTGGCCCTTATCGTCGCGCGTCACTGGCGTCGGATGGACAAACCCCGTGCCTTGTGATCCCCGAGGCAGGAGAAAGTCCGGAATCCTGGTTGCTTACGCACATTATCGTGCCGATCTATCCCAAGAACCGGCTATCGCTGCCGGGCCTTGTTGAAGCGGCCCTCGATGTACAAGGCAACGTCGAGCGCTTGGGCGAACTCTTGGGCGGCTTCGCCGAGTCGTTGCCTGAGCCGCAGGTTACGGTCGACTATTGGGCGTGCAGACCGCATAGCTACCTAAGCCAACAATTCGAGGCGGACGACACGCAGCCGGACCTGATCACGACGCTGTTCAGAACGGTGCCGATGCCGAGATACCTTGGCGTGATTCGTGCGAGCGCAGATTGGTTCGGTGACGTCGACCTTCTGATCGATACGACAAGTAGCCGGCCGAACATTCAGTGTCTCGCGGCGGTAGCGTGGACCCCGAATGCGCTTTCTGCTTGGGTCGCCGAATCGCTAGCGGAGCAATACCAGTGTGACACAATCAGGATTGATTGAGGTCGTTGCACTGCCCAATCCTTCTCAGGCGATCGCATTGTTCGAGCATCACTTCCCTTGGAATCGCCTTGAGGAAACGGTGCGCGAAACTCGTGCTCGGACGGGCGGCGCGCGATTCGCGGATTTGTCGTCCGGCTCCCATCGTTTCATAGTCCGGATTCTCAACGTGCTGGTAAAACAGGTACGTGAAGTCGAGCACGTGTGTCGAAAGACCCTCCGGCCGGACAGTGTCTCGCCTGAAGTATTCCGATGGGACCGTGTAGTCCGTATGATAGTGGCCGAGGTACTGGCAATGGTCTTTGGCGGCAAGGGACGCTGGAAGGTCGGCAGGGCAGGGAATGTCACGGCGCCCTGACGTCGACTTGGGGATCGCCAGGAGTTCTGTCGCCGGCCCGGCAGTGGTACTGGAAGCATTGGCGATCGTTTTCATGGCCAGAACCAACGCCTTGTCGAGCGAGTCTAGTTTCATACTCGACCAGTCTTCATCCGAAGCAGCAAGGAGATCGTTGAGCTCCTGCATGGCTCGTGCGAGGAGTCCCGACTTCACCATGTGTCCAACGGAGTTGATGGAGAAAGCCATACCGGCCGGGAACCGATGGTCCTGCCACCACCTCTTATCGCCCTGCGCGCAGAAGTAGTTCACTCCAGCACCCCACTCCCAAGTCGTTTGTGCCGGGCCAGGTTTTTCGAGCCAGATTCTGTCCAGAAAAATCTCGTCGGGCACAACATCCGTGAGCAAGTACAAGGACGCAAGCCGCAGCGCGAGTTTCTTCACTGACTCATCTGGAACAGCCGTCGCAAGGCGCGGTGAGATAAGGGCGATGATGAAGCCGTTCTTTCGACCGTGAAACGCTTCACGCGTCCAAGCGCTGCGCGCATCCTGAATCTTATCGCGTACGACCTCGTCACCCCTGCTCAGGTCGTCTTCGGTGAGAACGCAGTAGCTGAGGAATCCGCACTTTGCTGCCATCCGGCCGAAAAGACAGGGTTGATGTTTGGAGGTCCAATCGTCGAGCGCGGCGATCGTTTCTGATTGGTCAATCGATCCGGCAAAAACACGCTGGTGGACAGTTTCAAGCTCCGGGCTGAAGCCAACATCGTCGCGCCAGTCATCCGCCCTCATCTCCGCAAGCAATTGTGCAAGTTGGTTGGCCATGAAGCCGTTCCCGCCGTCCGAACCGTCGGCGACCTCCCGCGTAATGGGATTTCGCAGGGTAGCACGGTCGCCGGCCGACCGAAAGTATGGCGATCAAGGCCCCTGTCCGACCCTGCGTCCCAAGCGGATTCACCAGTACCCTTGTCCCGGCCCGCTCGTGCAGTTAGACTGGACATCCGGTCGGCGGCGGGTGCCGGCCGATCGGGCACGAACCAGATCGCGGTGACTGATGGCGAAGGCGCGGAAGGCGGCGAGCAAGTCGAGGCGGACCGGCAAGGCCCCGAAGAAGCGGCCCGTCGAGTCGTATGATCACAGGGATAAGAAGCGAGCCAACAACCCGCCCGTCGGGCTGGTCACGCCGGACACCGACCCGGACCAAGGCAGGAAGAAGACCTACCAGTACGACCCGCATCTTGACCCACAGCTCGTCTGGGCCGGCAAGGCCGAGCACACCAGCTTCGAGGTCCCGACCGTCTCGCTGCACGTCCACGAGCGGATCGACCCGCGCACGATCATAGCCGCCGTTCGGCGAAACGGCGGCAGTGGCCAGTGGTCAGGGGCGAGTGGTGCGAGGGGAACCGGTGTCGGAACCGACCCGTCGAAAGGCGCGGCCGGGGCCCAGCTTCCGCTCTTCGAGCAGCCGGCCGAGAACCCGCCGCTGCGCGAGGCCATCGAGTTCTACAAGCACGCCCACAACTGGACGAACCGGCTGATCGCGGGTGACTCGCTGCTGGTGATGAACTCCCTGCTTCAGAAGGAGGGCATGGCCGGCAAGGTGCAGATGGTCTACATCGACCCGCCCTACGGCATCCGCTACGGCAGCAACTTCCAGCCGTTCGTCAACAAGCGGGACGTCAAGGACGGCAACGACGACGACCTGACCCAGGAGCCGGAAATGATCCGCGCCTTCCGCGACACCTGGGAACTCGGCATTCATTCCTATCTGACGTATCTCCGGGACCGACTACTGCTCGCGCGGGAACTGCTGCACGAGAGCGGATCGTGCTTCGTGCAGATCAGTGACGAGAACCTGCACCATGTGCGGGAGCTGATGGCCGAGGTATTCGGAGATGCCAACCTAGTGTCGGTGATCACCGTCAAGAAAACAAGCAGTTCGTCGGGAACGCTGCTCTCCACCGTGAGCGATTTCTTGATCTGGTACGCGAAGGATCGGGCGCGAGTCAAGTACCGTCAGGCTTATCTCCCGAAAACGCCCGGAGGACCAGGTGGTACGCAGTATACATGGGTAGAGTACGACGACGGGACCAGGAAGAATCGGCGCACTGCCGAGGGCCTGTTGGATCAAGCCTCAAGCGCGCGAGTTTTTCGAGCCGACAACCTCACGAGCCAACGGCCCATGGAAGGAGCGGATGTCAAGGTGTTTTCCTTCGAGGGCGTGGACTACACTCCCGGCAAGGGGACATTCAAGACGGACCGTAATGGGTTGGAAAACCTGCGCAAGGCGCATCGGCTTATTGCCATCGGCAGGACGCTGAGCTATGTACGGTTCCTCGACGATTTCCCCGTGTTTCCGATATCGAACCTGTGGGATGACACGGTGATTTCGGGCTTCGGTGACCCGAAGGTATATGTAGTCCAGACCCTCTCACGTGTTGCTGAGCGTTGCCTGATAATGACGACGGATCCCGGCGATCTCGTTCTAGACCCCACTTGCGGATCGGGGACGACCGCCTACGTTGCCGAGCAATGGGGCCGTCGGTGGATCACGTGTGATACATCCCGCGTGTCGATCGCACTGGCCAAGCAGCGGTCGATGACGGCCCTTTACGACTACTACCAACTGGCCCACCCGGACGAAGGCGTAGGCAGCGGGTTCAAATACAAGACCGTTCCGCACGTCACGCTGAAGTCCATCGCCAACAACCCGGAGATTAAGGAAGGCATGAGCCGGGAGCAGATCGACGCAGCCATCGCCAAGTACGCCGAGCAGGAGACGCTCTATGACCGGCCCTTCGTCGACAAGTCGAGGGCACGCGTTTCGGGCCCGTTCACGGTCGAGGCGGTGCCCGCGCCGACGGTGCGATCGCTTGCCGAGGTGACCAGCGGTGCTCCCGATCCGAGCCCGGAGCGCGAGCGACGGGTGGTCGACACCGAGGGGCAACACCCCGCGCTTGCGCTTGGGGCTCCGAGCGCTGACGCGTCCGTAGGGCGATCCGGCGAGACCCTGCGGCAGGACGAATGGCGGGCTGAGCTGCTCAAGTGCGGCATCCGGGGCAAGAGCGGGCAGCGGATCGGGTTCTCGCGGGTCGAGCCGTTGGCGGGAACGCGATGGCTTCATGCCGATGCAGAAGCAAGGGACGAAGGGACGGAGGGACGCAGGGACGAAGGCAAAGGGTCGATCGCGGGTGCCCGCGTCGTGATCTCGTTCGGGCCCGAGCATGCCCCGCTCGAACAGCGGCAGGTCGAGCAGGCGCTGGAGGAGGCCCAGCTTCTGAAACCCAAGCCGAAGATGGTCGTGTTCGCCTCGTTTCAGTTCGACCCCGAGGCGGCCAAGGACATCGACGAGACGAACTGGCCCGGCGTTACGCTGCTGAAGGTGCAGATGAACACCGATCTGCTCACCGACGACCTGAAAAAGAAGCGATCGAGCAACGAGTCGTTCTGGATGATCGGGCAGCCGGATGTGGAGGTCAGAAGGGACGCAGGGACGAGGGGACGGAGGGACGAAGGCGGGGACCGATACGTCGTCGAGGTCCGGGGGTTTGATTATTACAACCCGCGGGAGGGCAAGATCGAAAGCGGCGACACGAGCAAGATCGCCATGTGGATGTTGGACACGGATTACGACGGCCGGAGCCTGTACCCGTCGCAGGTGTTCTTCCCCATGGCCGGTCCGAAGGACGGCTGGGCCCGCCTGGCGAGGAACCTTCGGGCCGAGATCGACGAGGAGCTGATCGAAGCTTACCGCGGGACGGTCTCCCTCCCGTTCGAGCGGGGCCAACACGGGCGGGTGGCGGTGAAGATCGTTGATGATCGGGGGATTGAGAGTTTGAGGATCGTGGGGCTGAGTCGATGAGGCGGCGCGGTCCTGGCCCGCGAGCGCAAAAAGAAACGCCCCCTTTCGGGAGCGTCGACCCGGAGATGCTATCTCCGGGGGGGTATCCATTTGGCAGGAGTTTACGGTGTATCGGCCCGTGTGTCAAGGATCTTGAAGGGCATGGCTCATGACGCCCGCGCCGGTCCAGCGGGTGATCGCGTACATTGACGGATTCAACGTGTACCACGGGCTCCGGGCGGGCCGCCTCCGGCGGTTCTACTGGCTGGACCTCCGGCGGCTGAGCCAGAACCTGCTCCGGCCGCCGCAGACGCTCGTTTTCACGAAGTACTTTACGGCCCGGATATCGGGGGCGTGGCCCGGGGACCCGCCGGACCGTGCACGGCACTTGAACGCGGAGCGGAAACGGCAGTCGGACTTCCTGGAGGCGCTCGATACGCTGCCGGATTTCAAGCGGTACGACGGGCACTTCCTGGGAAAGGCTGTTACGTGCCGAGCGTGCGGGGCGTCCTGGCGCACGCACGAGGAGAAGATGACGGACGTTCAGATCGCCACGGAGTTGCTGACCGACGCCTTCCAGGACCGGTTCGATACCGCGTTGTTGATGTCGGCGGACAGCGACCTCGTGCCGCCGACGCTCGCCGTGCAGCGGATCTTCCGGAAGAAACGGATTGTCGTCGCGTTTCCCCCGTCGCGCGTGTCCGTTGAGCTCGGGAAAGCCGCGAGTGCACACTTTACCATCGGACGGCGGAAGCTGGCCGTCAGCCAGTTCCCCGATGAGGTGAAGAAGGCAGACGGGTTCGTGTTGCGCCGCCCCGCTGAGTGGCGATAGGCGTCGGATGTAGCCGACATGGCCAAACGCAAGTTCCAGATTGACCAGCTCATCATCAACTCGCCGTACGAGGAGCCGTCGACGTACTGGCGGTACGATCGTGCGACGCGGATGTTTGAGCGGGTGGAGGGGGCGCGTCGCCCGGCGGGATACGTGGTAGCGACGCCGGGCTCGAAGGCGTTCGACGACCCCGGCATGTTCGTCGAGCTGCCGCTGGTCAACCAGATTCGCCCCCGCGTCAAAGCCTGGCGCGAGGGCGGTTATGCGGGCGTGTCGGGGATCACCAAGCGGCTCCTCGAACACTGGCGGGACCCCGAGGAGCGCCGGGATAGGCGGTTCTTCTTCTGCCAGCTCGAAGCTATCGAGACGTTGATCTGGCTGACCGAGGCGTCGCCGGCGAAACGCCAGGGCGTCGACGTTCCGGGCGACGGCGGAGAGTTCCAGCGGCGCTGCGCCAAGATGGCGACCGGGTCCGGAAAAACCATTGTCATGGCGATGCTGATCGCGTGGCAGGTGCTGAACAAGGTCACCTACCCGCAGGACAAGCGGTTCAGCAAGCACATCTTTGTCGTCGCGCCGGGCCTGACGGTCAAGAGCAGGCTCCAGGTCCTCGTCCCGGACAATCCCGGCGGCACGTACTACGACGAATTCAACATCCTTCCGCCCGGGCTGGTCGAGAAGCTGCGGCAGGGCCAGATCCTGGTTCGTAACTGGCACGTGCTGAACTGGGAGACGGACGAGCAGATCGCGAAGAAGCGAAGTGTGGACAGGCGCGGGGCGAAGAGCGACGAGGCGTACGTACGCGAGGTTCTGGGCGAGATGGCCGGGGCCCGCAACATCGTTGTCATCAATGATGAGGCCCACCACGCCTGGCGCGTGCCGGCCGAGTCGAAGGTGGCCGGCGTCAGCAAGGACGACATCGAGGAGGCAACCAGGTGGGTCGGCGGGCTGGACCGCATCCATCGCTCACGGGGCATCCTGACCTGCTTCGATTTCTCGGCGACGCCGTTCGCGCCGTCGGGCAAGAAGGCCTACGAGGAGGCGCTGTTCGGCTGGATCGTCAGCGACTTCGGGCTGAACGACGCCATCGAATCGGGGCTGGTCAAGACGCCACGAGTGGTCGTCCGCGATGACGGCATGCCCGACGTGAAGACCTACAAATCGAAGCTGTACCACATCTACATGGACGAGACGGTCAAGGACGACCTGAACCGCAAGGCGGAGGAGCACGAACCGCTGCCCGACCTCGTCTCCAACGGCTATTACCTGCTGGGCAAGGACTGGCTCGAGACCTCGCAGAAGTGGCGCGAGACCGGCCACAACGTCCCGCCGGTGATGATCAGCGTCGCGAACCGGGTGGAGACCGCGGCGCGGATCAAGTATGCGTTCGACCACGGGCGGATTCGCATTGATGAGCTGGCCCGGCCGGAACTGACCCTTCACATCGACTCGAAGGTGCTGGAGTCGGCTGAGGCGCAGGAGGAGGCGACGTCGCTGGCTTTCAACGGTGGGGAATCGGACGACGGTGGGGGTGACGACGACGGCAGGCCGCGCCGGAAGCTGACCAAACAGCAGCAGGCCGAGCTGCTCCGGCAGATGGTGGACACGGTAGGGCAGGAAGGCAGGCCCGGTGCGGCGATCCAAAACGTCATCTCGGTCGGCATGCTTTCCGAAGGATGGGATGCGAAGACGGTGACCCACATCATGGGGCTCCGGGCGTTTTCGAGCCAGCTCCTGTGCGAGCAGGTCGTGGGTCGTGGCCTGCGGCGGACGTCGTACGACGTGAATGACGACACCGGTCTGTTCGACGCGGAGTACGTCAATATCTTCGGCGTGCCGTTCACCTTCCTACCGCACGAAGGCGGGGATGGCCCGCCACCGCCGCCGCCGACTCCGAAGACGAAGATCGAACCCGTCGCGGCAAAGCGGCAGTTCGAGATTTCGTGGCCGAACATCATTCGCATCGACCACGTGTACCGGCCCCGGCTTCATCTGGACCTCGAGAAAGTCCAGCAGCTCGAGATCCGTGCCGCGGACATTGCGACGGTGGCTGAGTTGGCGCCGGTGGTGGACGGCAAGCCGGACATTACCCGGCTGTCCGAGATCGACCTGGAGGCCCTCGGCCGGAAGTTCCGGCTCCAGAAGGTCGTGTTTGAAACGTCGCGTGACACCTTTGATCAGATGAGGCCCGCATGGAAGGGCAGCAAGGAGTATCTGCTCGCTCAACTATTCGGGCTGGTGGAGCGGGTCATCACGTCGGACCGGATCGTGGTCACGCCAACCCTGTTCAACCAGGACGACGTGCGTCGGCGGATCATCATCACGCTGAGCATGACGAAGGTCGTGCAACACATCTGGGAGGCGATCCGTTGCGAGAACACGGAATCGCTGGAGCCGGTGTTCGACAGCGAGCATCCGATCCGCAGCACCGGCGACATGCGGCCGTGGTACACGGGCAAACCGTGCGAGGTGACGAGACGGTCGCATATCAGCCACTGTGTGTACGACAGCACGTGGGAGGCGACCGAGGCGTTCGAGCTTGAACGAAGCGAGCACGTCGAGGCGTGGGTCAAGAACGACCATCTCGGGTTCGAGGTCGCGTACGTGTTCAAGGGGGTGATCCACAAGTTCCGCCCGGACTTCCTGGTCCGGCTCGCCACCGGGGACATGCTGATTCTGGAAGTGAAGGGCCAGGACACGCAGAAGGACAAGGCCAAGCGACGCTTCCTCGACGAGTGGGTCACGGCCGTCAACAACCACGGCGCCTTCGGGCGGTGGGCCTCCGACGTCTCACGAGAGCCAAGGAACGTCGCGCAGATCCTGGCGAGCGCCAGCGGCCGCGCGCCGGCGCCCCGAGCATAGTCGGCCATCTGGCCGATGTCCGGATTGGGCTGCCGACGTGGGGAGGGTGGAGTGTGGCGCAAGAAGATTGGCTTGAACAATGGGAGGCTGCGGCATGGCACACCGTGTCGCATTCGTCTGATCCGATCGTGCGTCGGCTGCTCGAAACGGTCGAAAGAGGAGAGAGCCTGACCATCGTCTACTACGCTGGCGACCTTCCCGGTACCAGTCGGACCGTCCACCCACGTCGGATCTTCACGGTAAGTGGCTACGACGGCACGTACCTTTCGGCATACTGCGAAACGCGGTGCGAGGAGCGGGTGTTCCGTCTAGATAGGGTGGAGATTCCTGGCATCGGCTGCGGTAGTGCTGCCAGGCGAACGCGCGCACAAGACCAGGCACCGTCGCCGACGGGCAGCGGCTGCGTCGTAAGCGTTGCCGTCCTAATTCTTCAGGTGGCTTTGATAACCGGAGCGCTCGGAGCGTTGCTTCGATGGTTGTGACGCGCGGTTCAAACAACTCTACGAGGAATGCGGAGGCTCTTTCGAAGATGATCGAGGCGTTGGGGCTTGAAGTCGCCGCGATTAGAAAGGGGGGCGGATCCACCTCGATCGAGCTCTTCGGCGGGACCTTCGTAGCCTGCACGAACCGACAATATATCTACAAGTTCGTGCTAACCGAAGAGCTTCAGGTGCGCGACGATACGCCGATCCGTGTCCAATTCGGGCAACAGGAGGTCAATGGCTGCGTCGTCTCGCTAAAGGACGGCGTTCTGGTTCTGGCGCTGGAGGAGGACCTGGGCCCCAAGCTGTCGCATGTTCGGCTGATAGCGGATGATTCGTTCCTAATTGAGCGGCTGAAGGAGCGGCTGGGCGAAGTTCAAGCCGGGCAAGCTCCGTTCAACATGACAGCGGGACGGCGTGTGGTCGGCCTGGAGCCGATTCATGCCGCGACTGCTGAAATCCCCGACGCGCTACTCCACGGCCGGGAAGCCTTGAACGAGCTTCAGACTGATGCTCTGCGGAAGGCACTTGCCAGCGACACTACGTTTGTCTGGGGACCGCCGGGCACGGGGAAGACCACGACGTTGGCGCGAATCGTTGAGGGGCACTATCGCGCTGGAAGTTCGGTGCTACTCGTGTCCAACACGAACATCGCGGTTGATACCGCGTTGCAAAAAATCGCCGAGCGCCTGCGGACGGACCCCGACTTCCAGGCTGGCGCCGTGCTCCGATACGGACCGGCCATCAAGCCCGAGCTACTACAAGACTACGGCGAGCAGGTTGTCCTGGACAAGGTGGTTGCACGCCTCTCGGAGAGCATACAACGAGAGCTGTCAGCAGTGCGCGCCGACCTCTACGAGGTTTCGTCGTCCGCCGCCCGGCTCCGGGAGGCTATCACGACGCACGAGCAGGCAGCCGAGACAGCGAACGCGCTCGGGCGCGAGCAACGATCACACGAGCGGTTGAGTGCGAAACTCCCGACGTGCAAACAGCAGATTCAGGCGTCTACCGAGGCATTGGAGACGTTGAGGAATGATCTTGAGCGCGCCAAGGGGATGGGCGGAGTCCGTAGGTTTTTTGCTGGACTGAATCCGGATCGGCTGGTCAGAGATATCGCCCACACGGAGGCGCAGTTACGGGCCGCGACGGACGCCATGCAGGCGACCGAAGCCGAAATCGCGGATGTAGCGCGGGCTATACCGAACCTCGAAGCTCAGTATCGCGCCCTGGTTGCACAGGCCGAGAAGCTGCCCACTACCGCAGAATGCAAGCGAGAACTCGGTCCGCTCGAACCCAAAATCGGAGCCTTGAACCAAACGATCGCCGAGCTGGAGAGGCAGCTTGAGCAGATCCGGCAGGATGTCCTGAATCGGTGCCGGGTCATGGCCACGACCGTGTATCGCACCTATCTCAAGGGGCAGGTTGAGCGGCAGTTCGACGTCGTCGTCATCGACGAAGCATCCATGTTGATGCTGCCGATGTCGTTTTACGCCGCCGGGCTGGCCAGACAGTCGGTGACCGTCGCGGGTGATTTTCGTCAGCTCCCTCCAATCGTGATGTCGAACGAACCACTTGCAGACGAGTGGTTGAAGACAGACGTGTTTTACAAGTGCGGCATTCCGGCGCAGGTCGAACGAAACGCACGCCCTGACTACTTGATAGCGTTGCAGGCGCAATACCGCATGCATAGGGACATTTGCGCCCTTGTGAACGAGCTTTTCTACCGTGAACACCCACTCATCACCGAGCGAACGCGTGGTCCGGACGGCCCCTCGTTCCCGCTGTCCCAGACGCCACTTCTGTATGTCGACACGGCGTCGATGCACCCCTGGACGTCCATGCGCATGGGCACATTCTCGCGCTACAACCTTCTGCACGCTCTGCTGGTCAAGAAACTGATCGCCCATCTCGCGCGTGCTGGCTATCTGCCTTCGCCCGGCGAGAAAAATGATCGGATTGGAGCCGTTACGCCTTTCGGCGCTCAAACACGGCTGATTCATGCCCTCGTGCAGGACGCACTCGGCGGGCAGTACAAGAGCGTGGCCGCGACCGTGCATCGGTTCCAAGGCAACGAAAAGGACACGATGCTCGTTGATTTGACCGACTCAACAGGCTGTCGCATCAGCAAGTTCATGAAAGGCAGCTCCCCGGAAGATGACGGATCGAGACTCTTGAATGTCGCGTTTAGCCGTGCGCGCGACCGCATCATTCTCATCGCCAACTTCGAGTATTTGCGCAGCAAGGCACCGCCGAAGGGCGTCGTTCGGTCGCTCCTCGACCTGTTCGTCGAGCACGGCGAAGCGCTCGACTTGTCGGCAGTCCTGCCCCTCGGCGAGGACGATTGGATCGATGGCCTGCACCGGATCGTCCCGCCAAACATTGACCTCGCAGGTGTTCAATCTGGCGTTTTCGATGAAGGTACGTTCTATCCGGTGTTCGCGCGCGACCTTGAGGGTGCCGAGAAGTCGGTCTTGATCCTCTCGCCCTTCATGACTGTCCGCGGAACCGGAAGATGGGTCGAGCATTTCAGGACGGCGCTGCGACGGGGTGCTGCGATTCGCATCGTGACGCGACCTTCAGCGGAGTTCGGAGGTGCCCCCGAGGAAGAGGTTGAGCATGCCATTGACCAGCTTCGCGGGCTCGGGGCGAATATCGACCTGCGTGCGCGCATGCATGAGAAGATCGCCTTCATCGACGGGCGTATCCTTTGGTTGGGATCCCTGAACATCCTCTCCCATCGAGATACGAGTGAATGCATGATCCGGCTAACAGGCGAGACCGCCTGTCACGAGCTGTTCGACTTTGTCAGCTGGGCGAGCGGCATGAAGAACAGATCGCGGGCCCCATGCGAGCCAGAGAATCCACGGTGTCCGATGTGCGGTGCTGGCACTACGCTGAAGTCCGGCCGCTTCGGTGTCTACTTTGAGTGCGTCACGGCGTGCGGTGGCAAGGTCGACCCTCGTCGCCGGCCGAGTCGCGTCCCATCGGGGCGGCGCAGCGAGCGATCAACGAAGAGCGGTGGGAAGCGAGCTGCGGTGAGGCCATGCCCGCGGGCGGGATGCGGCGGACAACTCGTGCAGCGAAACGGCCGTTTCGGCTCGTTTCTTGGGTGTACGAGGTACCCGCGGTGTCGGCACACCGAGGACGCCTGATCCGCCGCCCAACACGCAGATCGTGGCCGCGGGAGCACCGTGCGGAACAGCACGGGAACAGCAGGGCGGTGGGACTCGATCAGGCTCATTCCCCCGTCCAGGTGCGTCGGCGGATGGCCGCGATGACGGCTCTGGGGGCCAGATGGTCGAGGTAGCAGGCGGTGGTGGTGATGGAGGCGTGGCCGAGTTGTTTGGAGATGATGGCGATGTCTACGCCTTCGGCGCGGAGCTGGGCGGCGTGGGTGTGGCGGAGGCCGTGGGCGTGGACGCGCTTCTCGATGCCGGCCCGACGGGCGAGGCGCTTGAGCAGACGGCGGACGAAGGCGGCGGCCATTGGGTGGCCGTGGTGGGTGCAGAAGACCGGGCTGCGGCCGAACGCCACCGACCCGATGCCGAGCCCACACTGCCGAGCGCGTCCCGACTGCGGCCCGGTTGGTGGGCCGCTGACGATCGGGTAAACCGGCGGGGCAAGCCACTGTGACCGAGTGCCGAGCCAGCGCTGGATGACCGCGGCAGCGCCGGGGTCGAGGCCGACGGTTCGGGCCTTGCCGCCCTTGCCGTTGAGCACGCGGACGCTGCCGCCTTCGAGGTCGAGGTCCTTTGGATAGAGGCTCAGGGCCTCGTTGATTCGCAGGCCTGTGCGGTAGAGCAGGGCGATCAGGGCGCGGTTGCGGATGGCCGTCGGAGTGTAGCGCCCGCAGGCCTCCATCAACGCGCCGACCTCGGCGTCGGTGAGGACCTCCGGCGGCAGGCGGCGTTTGAGTCTGCGGCGTTCGGCAGGTGGCGACGAGACAATGTCGCCGCTCATCTCCGGCGGGAACACAACGCGCAGCGCGGGGGTTTGCGACCCCCGCGACTGACCTGCTTCGTTGGCCATCTGTTCGACCTCCTTTCGCTTCGAGCGTCACCGAGCGGTGTACCGAGTGCCACGCTCTGACATCTTTGAGCTACGCTTTTGTACCAAAGCGTAACTCGACGCTTACCTCGGGCGCGCCACTCCGGCAAGGCAGATACCCCCGGCCATGATGCCGTCGCCGTCGGGGGCGAGATGCGGAGGGTCGTAGTTGGTCGCCGAGGCCGCGGGTGGAACGGCCCTGGTGACCTGCGGGCGGAGGGTCCGGTGCGGTCGACGGGTGGGGCTCTCGGAGGGCGCACCGGACGTTACGTCGGCTCGTCCCCGTCCAACGCATCGGTCGCGAGCCGCCGATCGGTGGCAGTCAGACGCGGACGGTTCGGTCCGGGCCATTCCGGTTGGTCGTCGGCGGAGGACGCCGGACGGCGCGCAGATTCCACCAATCGCCGACGTAGCGCCTCCAGCGAGGCGAGGTAGGCCGGCTGGCTGTTGTTGATCGTGATCTGGCGCTCGTCGCCGTCCAGGGCCTTGGAGAGCAGTTGCAATAGCCCGACGAGCTTGTCGCCGGCGGCCGCGCTGCCCTTGACCGTGCGGATCAACAGTTGGGTGATCCCGTCGTAGACCAACCCCGCGATCACGTCGATGTTCCGGGCCTCGTCGGGGTCCATGCCGAGCTGCTGGGCGATCCTGCCCAGTTCGGCGCGGGTTTTGGCGGGCTTGACGCCCACGCGGCGCAGGGCCGCGGCCAAAGAGCCGGACTCGCGGGGCCGGCCCGTGGGGTTGCCGCTGACACCCGGTTGCCAGCGGTACGGCGCGAGCCACGGCGCCCGCTCGCCCGTCGCATCCGAGCCCGTCGATGTGTCGCCGCCCGCGGCGGGGATCGGCCCCTCTGGCGTGAAAGGCGCGGGAGCGGGGCGCGGCACCTCGGCGATGGGCACTTCGTTGTCGCGTTCGTCGGTCAAGTGCATTTCTCGCTACGTCGCAGGATCGTAGCGGCGCGGCCGGGCGACCGTTCCAGCGGTTGGAAGCAGCGTCACTCCAGGTATACCCGGAGCCGGGGGGTGACCTCTTCAACATCCTTCTCCCGGTCCCGACGTCACTCAAGGCGCAGGCGGAGCCGGCAGTCGCTCCGCGTTACGCCCAGCCCATGGCGCTGAGGCCGTGGGTGTCGTAGACGCTGGGCAGCGATGGCGGCTGGAGGAGGGCCCGGCCCAGGGCCATGACGGCGGCGGTGATGCCGTCGATTCGTTCGGTGCTCTTCTTCTTGGACGGTTTGAGGTTGCCGGCGGCGTCCATCTCCACCGCGACGTTCGAGGCCATCCAGCGCAATACCGGATGCCCGCCGTGGCGGAGCCGGCCCGAGACGACGAGCTTCTCCAGCTCCTTGGCGGGTGAGGTCATGTCCTTATACCCCTGCCCGAAGTTGACGACCTCGAAGCCGTCGCCCTGAAGCTGCGTGGAGAGCTGCGTCGCGTTCCACGGGTCTACGGCGATTTCCCGGACCTGGAAGATGCGGCCCAGCTCGTTGATCCGCGTCCGGACCACGTCGTAGTCCACGACGTTGCCCGGCGTCATCTCGATCAGACCCTGCCTTGCCCACGTGACGTAAGGCACCCGGTCGCGCTTCTCACGCTTGTGGGCGTTGTCGCCGGGTATCCAGAACCGGGGCACGAGCGTCACCGCGCCCTCGGGATCGAGGAAGACCAGCACCAAGGCGCTGACATCGGTTGTCGTAGACAAATCCAATCCCGCGTAGCACTCCCGGCCCCGAAGCGCCGCCTCGTCGACCGGCGACCCCCCGCAGGCGTCCCACTGCTCCACCGAGAGCCAGCGAACGTCCTGCGCCGTGCGCATGTTGAGGTGCAGCCGCTTGAAGGTGTTCTCATAGGTCGGCGTCTCCCGGGCCCGGCGGCATTCGCGCTGGAGGTACTCGACGCTGACCGACACGCCCAGGTTGGGGTTCACCTCCGCCCACACCTCGGGATCAATCCAGTCCGCGTCGGGCGGGGCCTCATAGATGACCGGCAGGAAGGCGGGGTCATCGATGATCCCGTCGCGCACCTTGCAGGCGTACTCGTGCTTCTCGTTGCAGATGCTCTCCCGGTCGAAGTCGGCGGTGGTGATGTGGATGAGCAGCGGCTGCCGCCGGGCCCCGGTCGAGGTCGTCAGCACATCCACCAGCTCGCGGTTGGGCTGGGCGTGCAGTTCGTCGATGATCACGCCGTGGGCGTTGACCCCGTGCTTGGAGTAGGCCTCGGCGGATACAACTTTCAGAACGCTGCCCGTCGCAGGCGCGAGGATCGCGTTGGTATAGGCCCGCCCGCGACCGGCCAGCTCGGGCTCCGCCGCCACCATCGTCTTGGCCGCGTTGAACACCAGCCGGGCCTGTTCCCGATCGGCGGCGGCGCAGTAGACCTGGGCCCCGGGCTCACCGTCGGCGAAGGTAAGCAGGTTGCCCAGCCCTCCGGCCAGCTCCGACTTGCCGTTCTTCCGCGGCACGAAGATGAACGCCTCGCGGTAGCGCCGCGTGCCGTCCGGGCGCTTCCAGCCGAAGAGGTTCCCGACAATCGCCTGCTGCCAGCGTTCGAGCATGAACGGCCGCCCCATCCACTCCCCGGCGGTGAACGTCAAGCACTCGTGGAAGAAGTCGATGGCCCGCTTGGCGCGGCGGGGGTCGAAGGTGCAGTCGCCGGACGTGGCGAACGGATCGTAGCCGGGGATCAGGCGATAGACGTCGCTCCTCGTCCGTCTAGCCGGCCTGGAAGAAGCGCGCCTTGCCACAAGCGGCCTCCTGCGGCTGGGGCGCAACCTGGATGCGGGCTCGGGCCGACGGGGTCATCCCGAACTCCTGCTCGAGGCGGGTCAGTTGCTGGGCCAGCTTGTTGGCGATCGCCACCTGGGGCCACTGCACGAAGCACTTCACGTTCCCGTCGTCATTCCGGAGTGGGTACATCTCGCCCTTCTCCTGGATGAACGTCTCCATCTTCCGCCAGCGCACCCACAGGCGGCAGTAGCGGGCCAGGGCGTTGCCATCGATGCGGGTAAGCACGCCCATTCCCTCCAGCATGGGCACCAGCTCGTCCCACGCCTTGCGGGCGTCGTCGTCGAGCCAGTCCGGCGGATCGGGCGTGCCCGCCGGGCCGTGGACCTCGGCGGCCTCCCGCTTGCGGGTCGCCCGGCGGCTGCCGCGTAATTTCAGGATGGGTGTCGGCGTCGGGGCCGGACCGCGTCGTCCCATGGGTTTTCACCTCGAATCAGTACGCCGCTCAGGGGGCGCAACACACGCCGCGTCTCACGCTCGTTTGCGAGCGCCGACCGCGTTTCCGATAGCGCCAGGGCGGTTTTCATGCGGATACCCCCCTATGGCAAAACCGGGGATTTTTCGTGCGCCGGTGGTCCGTGGTACCCCGAACTGCCCCCGAACATACCGGAGCCGGGCCCGGTCGGGTGCCCGAACCCGCCGTCGCACTGCACCGTCTTCCGCGAGTGGCACGACGCGCACAATGTCTGGAGGTTCGACTCGTCATGCGTGCCACCGCGTGACAGCGGAACGATGTGGTCGACGACCTCGCCGGGCACCGGCCGGCCGCGGTGGGTGCCGAACGGGTCCGCGCAGAGCGGGTGAGCCTGCAGATACGATCGACGCACGCGGCACCAGCGCTTGGTGTACCCACGGGCGTGTGGCGAGCCACGATGGGCGTGCGTCTTCACGCTGCCCGGTTGTGCGCTGCAATGCCTTGGTGCTGCGTAGGGCATTGGACGTTCCCTGGTTGCACATCGGCCTGCGCTTCGACTCAGCATCGAGCCTACCGGCCGTCACCTCTATCGTAGCGCCACACGTCGTCGGCTGTTCCAACCGTTGGAAGCAGCCCATGTCGGACGATCGATTATTCATTCCTGCACCAGACGGAAGCGGTAGCCGCAGTCCTCGTCCAGGCAGCGAACCCACGACAGCGTGCTGCCGTCGCCCTGGTCGCGCTGCGAGCGGTACTTGCGGAGCCGCACGCCGCCGCATGCGGGACATCGCGGCCGTTCGACGGTGACGGTGGTCAGCCGTCGCCTGCCTGTCTGCGTGCGGACACGCACAGGCAGGCCGTTCGGTTCAGCTTCATGGGTCGATTCGGTCACGCCGCGCTCCGTCCGGCCGTGCCTGACGGCAGGCAGGTGTCGCCGGATGACATGGGAAACATGCAGAATTCCCCGGAATTTAGCGGGTTTTTCGCTTGATGTGCTCGCGGCGAGTTGCCCTCATGGGGTCGTGAACGATGCCGCGTCGCGGGGACGCGGCGGGACCTTGCCAAGGAGACAACGACATGAAGAAGAACCAGGTGCAGGTTGGCGGCGCCTATGTCGCCAAGGTCAGTGGGCAGCTCGCGCAGGTGCGAATCGACCGGGAGAACCCGCACGGCGGATGGGACGCGACCAACCTCGCAACCCGCCGCAAGGTTCGCATCAAGTGCGCTCAGCGCCTGCGGCGGGCGGTAGCGGCCAAGAGCAACGCGGCGGCCGTACCCAGGATGCCGGTCGCCACGAACGACGCGCCGCCGCGGAACGTCGACGAGCGGCTCGCCGCCGCTCCGCCGAGCATCGTGCCGTACGAGGTTCGGCGGGCACGCGCCGAGGCGGCGCAGCCTCCCGCCGAGGCCGACCCGCCGGCCGACCCGTCGCGCTGTGCAACGCAGCGCTGCAAGGCCACGCCGGTCATGACCTACCTCGGCCGGCCGCTCTGCTCGGCCTGCTGGGCCCGGCAGTGCGCCGAAGACGAACAGTCCAGCGCGAGCAAAACCACGGGCGAGGCGTCTCGCCCGGACGAAGACCAGGAACCCATTCAAGAGGAGAACGAGATGTCCAAGAAAAAGTCCACGAAGAAGCAGTCCACCAAGAAGCAGACCAAGGCCCAGCCTGTTGCGGCGAAGGCGAACGGCGCGAAGAAGGCCGGCAAGCCGAAGGCGACGGCGAAGGCGAGGGCGACGACCGACAAGAAGCCCAAGCGGGTCAGCGCCCTGGACGCCGCGGCCCAGGTCCTGGTCAAGGCCGGCAAGCCGATGCGGGCCCAGGAACTCATCGCCGCGATGGCCGAGGCGGGCCTGTGGACCAGCCCCGGCGGCAAGACGCCGCACGCCACGCTCTACGCCGCCATGATGCGCGAGGCCCGCGACAAGGGCCGCGACTCTCGCTTCAAGAAGGTCGACCGCGGAATGTTCGCGATCAGCAAGGAGGGGAAGTGATGACCCTGAAGCGAGGTCTACCGGAAGGCAGCCGGGTCCGCGCGTGCCCAGGCTGCGACGAAGCGGATGCCGGGCGGCTGGTCCAGATCGCTGCGGGCCGCATCGTCTGCGAACGCTGCGGAGTGATCTTCGATCCGCAGACGGGAGCCGTAGAGCCGGACCCGGACGAGGAGGTGGCCAATGACCACGACGAGCCATGAGTGCCTTCGCCGGCAAGAGCCCGTGGAGACCTTCGCCGTCGAGGACAACCACCTGATCCGCAGGGTCGTGCCGCGCCGCGGTGAGCCGTACGTCCACCGCTGCCCGCGGGAGGCGTTCGAGCAGATCGCCCACGCGGCCGAAGAGCTCGGCGACGAGGGGTTCACGCTGGAGTCGCTGCTCGAGTACGAACGCGGTGCGGGCCGCGACGTGACCTTCACGAACGTGGCGGTCACGCTCGCGTTCCTGCGCGAGCGGGGCATCCTGGAGGTGCGTTTCCGGCGGAACTACGCCGCGACCCCCAACGTCCACCTCGATGCGTTGACGGAGTACTACGCGTTGGCCGAGAACGACTGACATCACGCACCCTCCTGCGAAGCCTCGGCGACCACCGGGGCTTCCTCTTCGGCCTGAGCGTTTCGTCCATCAGCGCAAACACGCTCCGCCTTCCGCCCCGTGAACTTCTCCCAGCGCTGCACGATGACATCGCAGTACAGCGCGTCCAGTTCCATCAGGAACGCCCGCCGCCCGGTCTGCTCCGCGGCAATCATCGTCGAACCGCTGCCGCCAAAGAGGTCGAGCACGTTCTCGCCCGTCCGTGACGAGTACTGGATCGCTCGGACCGCCAGCTCGACAGGCTTCTCGGTCAAGTGCGTCATCGCGTTCGGGGTGATCTTCCTCACGCTCCAGACATCGGAGGCGTTGTTGGGGCCCAGGAAGACGTGAGCGGCGCCTTCCCTCCACGTATAGAAACACCACTCGTGGTCGCCCATGAAGTCCTTCCGGGTCAGGACCGGCCACTGTTTGTGCCAGATGATGGTCTGCGAGAAGTACAGTCCACAGGCCTTCAATACCGGCGGGTAGTTGGCGATGTTCGCGTAGCCGCCCCAGATGTACGCCGCGCGCCCGGGCAGGAGCACGCGGGCGATGTTGCCGAACCACGCGTGGAGCATCGCATCGAAGGCCTCGTCGGAAACGAAGTCGTTGACCAGCGGCCGGTCCTTGGGGCGGAGCTTCTTGTGCGTGGCCTTGCCGCTCTGGCCGCCGGTGGCGACGTCGAACCCGTGGTACTTCGACGCGGTGCGCTTCGCGCCCTCCGTCGCCTTGCTCCCGCCCACCGCTTCCCGTTTCCTCACGCTCCGCTTCTTCTCGGCCCGATGAAGGTCGAACGACTGATGGTGCAGCAGCCCGTGCTCGCCGAACGATGAGAGGCCCGCGGCGATAGCGTTGTTGCTCCGCGGCTCGACCTTGACGTTGTAGGGCGGATCGGTGTTGACGAGATGGATCGCAGCGCCGTCGAGGAGCCGGTCGACGTCCGCCGCACTGGCGCTGTCGCCGCACAGCAGCCGGTGGTCGCCCATGATCCACAGGTCGCCAGGCTGGGTCACCGCCTTGTCCGGCGGTTCGGGCACGTCGTCCGGGTCGGTCAGCCCCGGCTTCACGCCGGGATCGAAGAGGCTCGACAGCTCATCCGCGCTGAACCCGAGCAGCGACCAGTCGATGCCGGACGCCTGCAACTCCGCCAGCTCGATCGGCAGCAGATCGAGGTTCCACGTCGCCAGCTCGGCGGTCTTGTTGTCCGCAATGCGGTACGCCCGGATCTGCTCCGGCGTCAGGTCCGTGGCCACATGGACCGGGATCTTCTCCAGGCCGAGCTTCTTCGCCGCCTTCCACCGCGTGTGTCCGCAGACGATGACCCCGTCGGCATC
>Ga0214472_10000344_pt1 | contig 59111 bp, 45 predicted proteins | sample RVTome_6_FD_207662 | JGI IMG/M metagenome (GOLD analysis project Ga0214472, IMG submission 207662) | Soil microbial communities from uranium-contaminated site in the Upper Colorado River Basin, Wyoming, United States - RVT140D175 | ecosystem: Environmental > Terrestrial > Soil > Contaminated >...
AACAGGTTGTCATCGGGGTGCGTTCACCCATCTCCTCGCCCAGGAGTTACGGGGAGTTCAGGGCATCTGAAAAATGAAAATTCCTATACGATCAAGAAAATAATCTGACGATGGGGAAAGGCCCTTGAACCTAAGCTTCAAATTCGTTTTCACGATCACCACCATATTGAGCAAATCGGCAAACTTCTTATGCCGCATCTTCATCTGATAAGTCTTGATCTCGACTTCTTTTCTATCGATGATGTCCTTAAATACACCTCAGGGATATCTTGGTCATTGAGCTTGTCTCCCTATTTCTTGCGGGGTCCACATCCTGAATAGGGTCCGTGATAAGGGAACGACGATGACGATTCTTACTGCCTTAGATGGCTCCCTAATAGCTGGCGCCATACCAGTATCTCTTGTTGCAGAAAGCGCCTTATCTAAAGCATGCGTTCGGCACGGTTCTCGTGCTACAATCACAACCGCATGGCAGGGGCCACAACAGGGGAAAAGCGTTGGGCAGAGTTTCATCGACATCGACATTTACCCTATACGAAACGGACGACGTGCGACTGGACACGGGCACGATGGCCATTCGCATCTCGAAGATCAAAGATCTAGATGCCATGCTCGATGATGTCGACCCTGTCACGTTTGCCGAAGACGAACGCCTGCCGTACTGGGCCGAGTTATGGCCGTCCGCCATTGGCCTCGCCCGTTATCTCGACCGGGACGTCGCTTTGCGCGGCAAGCATGTCTTGGAACTCGGCTGTGGGCTAGGTCTCCTTGGCGTGGTGGCGGCACGCGATGGGGCACGTGTCCTGTGTACTGACTACGAAGCCGACGCCCTTGCCTTTGCGCGCCACAATGCGCTGCAAAACGGCTGCCGCCACATCCGCTTTCGGCTCGTAGATTGGCGCTACCCGGCACTCAATCGGCGCTACGATGCGATTCTGGCTTCCGACGTCATTTACGAAGCCCGGAACTTTGGCCCCCTAGTCGCCCTCTTACAACGCTTTTTAGCTCGTGGTGGCTGCGCCTTCTTTGCCGACCCCGGACGGCCTCACACAGTGCCTTTTTTTGCCCTGCTGCGGCAGCGGGGATTTACTTACCAAAAAGTGATAGAGCCCGTTGCATGGGAAGGCCGCCATCATATTGCCATTTATGTGATTAGACATCGTGTCGATGGCTGGCCAACGTCGAAATTGGCTCCTCTCTCGCATGCGAGGGATCAGTTGAGAGACCGTTTAACAAGGATGCAGCATGGCAGATCGAGATGCCCTAATCCCGCGCCTTGAGGCGTTGCGCGAGCAGATTCGCTTCCATCAGCAGCAGTATTATGTCAAAGACCAGCCCGCGGTCAGCGATGCGGAATACGATGCTTTATTCCTTGACCTCAAGACATTGGAAGACGAACATCCCGAGCTAATTACCCCGGATTCACCCACCCAACGTATCGGTGGTGCCGTGGCTGAGGGGTTTGCATCGGTGCAACACGCCGCCCCGATGCTCAGCCTTGATAATGCCATGCATGTCGAGGCACTGCGGGACTTTGAAGAACGCTTACAGCGACTGCTCCCAGAGCAGCACTGGGATTACGTAGTGGAGCCGAAAATCGACGGACTAGGCGTCGCCTTGCTGTACGAACGCGGCGTCTTGGTGCGGGGCGCCACGCGCGGCGATGGGCGGATAGGGGAGGAGATCACCCCGAACCTGCGCGCCATCAACAGCATCCCGCTGCGTCTCCAGGGCCCCCTGGCTGACTTGCAACGGCTGGAAGTACGGGGCGAAGTCTACATGCCCAAAAACGCGTTTGCCAAACTCAACCGGCAGCTTGAGGAGGACGGGCAAAATCCGTTTGCCAATCCGCGCAACGCCGCCGCCGGCTCGCTGCGCCTCCTCGATTCCCGAGAGAGTGCCCGCCGCCCGCTGGATATTTTCCTTTACAATCTCGGGTATGCCGAACCCGCTACTCACCATGCCAGCCACTGGGACATCCTACACGCACTGGCAGAAGCGGGCTGCAAAATCAATCCCAGGATCACCCGGTGTGAATCGATTGAAGAGGTCATTCACGCCTGCCAGACCCTAGAGGCCCAGCGCCACGAGTTGGACTACGAGGCGGATGGGGCAGTGGTCAAGGTCGACAGCCTCGCTCTGCAAACTCAGTTCGGCGCCACCGCCCATCATCCGCGCTGGGCTATCGCCTTTAAGTTCGCGGCTCAGCAAGCCACGACGCGCGTCGTGGCGATGAGCATTAGCGTGGGCCGAACCGGCGCCCTGACCCCGACGGCGGACTTGGAACCGGTGCATATTGCGGGGGTGACGGTCAGCCGGGCGTCTTTGCACAATGAGGACGAAATCCAGCGCAAAAACATTCGCGTCAATGATAGCGTGGTGGTGGAGCGGGCCGGTGATGTGATTCCACAAGTGGTGCGGGTGATCTTGGACGAGCGGCCAGACGATAGCGTGCCCTTTATCATGCCGACCCACTGTCCCATCTGCCACACCGCGGTGTACCGGCCGGTCGGTGAAGCAGTGGCGCGTTGCCCAAATGCCGCGTGTCCGGCCCAGATTAAGGAGAGGCTTCTACACTACGGCAGCCGCCGAGCCATGGATATCGATGGCATGGGAACCGCCATCGTGGACCAATTGGTCGAGCGGAAACTGGTGGCGGACTTCGCCGATCTCTACCACCTCGATGTGCCAACCCTAGCCGATCTTGAGCGGCTGGCCGAAAAATCGGCTGGCAACCTGGTGGCGGCGATTGACCGCAGTCGTACACGCGGTCTTGCCCGGCTGTTGCACGGTCTTGGCATTCGTCACGTGGGTGAGCGGGTGGCGGCCATCCTGGCCGCCCACTACCACACCATCGACCACCTCATGCAGGCGCCGGCGGAAGAACTCTCGGAAATAGACGACATCGGTCCAGTCATCGCCGAGAGCGTGCAGCAATTTTTCTCGCAAGCAGAAAATCGGCGAACGATTGAGCGACTGCGCACCTCGGGCGTCAAGCTCGATGCGCCGATGGCGGCAAGCGACGCGGCCCCCGAAAGGCACACCCTGACCGGTAAAGTATTTGTTTTAACCGGCAGCCTGCCAACGTTAACCCGGAATCAAGCCCGTGATCTCATTACCGCAGCGGGTGGCAGGGTGACGTCGAGCGTGACGCGAAAGACCGATTACGTCGTGGCCGGGAAAGACCCGGGCAGCAAATTTCAGCAAGCCGAGCGCTTGGAGATCCCGATTCTCGGTGAGGACAGCCTGCGGCAGTTGCTGCAGGTTGAGGGTTCAATGCTAGACGATATGACCTAGCTGTAGACAATCGAAAGTCACTGATCTTTGGCCCTATCCCCACGGGGCCATACAAGGCGATAAAACTCCTGGCGACGTGTGCTGTGGAGAGCCAAACCCCAATATGATGGTTGGGGCTCTGCGGCCAACGATGCCTCGCTAAAGAAAGGAGCAGTGATGGCAGAGTACACGGTACAGGGTGAACGTCAAGATAGGGTCGAGAGTGTCCTCCCCTTGGAAGGCGCAAAGCCCGAGGTCAAAGGCGCTGTGCGCATGGATGTTTCAACGCGTGCGGGTGGCCCTACTGCGGTGCTGGAGATCGACGACGACGATCTGTTAGAAGTCGAATTCGATAACGGATTCGTGCTTTGGACCACCATCGAGCGTCTACAACATGACGCCAAACGCGGCGGCACCCGCAGCACGGACCACAACCTGTTACCGACTCGCTATCCCGCGTACGGCAGTAGTAGCGAACGAGGCTTGGTGTCGAACATGCTTCGCTCGCTCAAAATTATCAATCTCGACTTGCCGAGGCATGCCGCTCTGACGATAGCCGACAAAATCGAGAGGGGACTCCAAGGCGACGGACAATTTTTTAGAATCAGCGCAGGGGGTGAACTTTTCCGGGAAGACCCAGAGACGGTTGGAGACCCCTCTCTCGTGCTCATCCATGGGACGGCGTCGGCAACCAAAAACGCCTTCGCGGGTTACCTGGACGAGAACGCTGCCAACCGCGACATCTGGAAAGCGATCTACCAGCATTATCAAGGCCGTGTGTTCGGATTCGAGCATCGTACCCTGACCAAGAGCCCGCTTGAAAATGCGATTGAGTTTCTGCAAGCCTTGCCGAGCAGGGCGCACCTCCATCTCGTGAGTCACAGTCGCGGCGGTCTCGTCGGCGACCTGATTGCCCACGGGGGCCTGAGTGGTGAGGTGTTTGCCCAGGAGGACCTGAGGCGAGAGCTCTCACGCGCTTATGACAAAGACCCGGACACTTACACGTCGCAAAAGACGCTTTACGAGCAGTTCAACGCGGAAATCGCGAGCCGAGCGCCACAGGTCACGCGCTATGTGCGGGTGGGATGTCCAGCGGCCGGCACGACGTTTGCGTCACGGCGACTCGACGTGTATCTATCGATACTGATCAATCTCATGGGCAAAATTCCGGGTGTCGGTCCCTTTCTGGGAGGGCTGGGTGAATTCGTAGCGGCGGTCGCCAAGGAGCGCACCCAGCCCGAGGTGTTACCTGGCCTCGAAGCGCAGATGCCAACATCCGCCTTCGTGCGTCTGCTTAACGGCTCTCCACACGAGCTGCAGTCAGAGCTTACTGTACTGGCCGGTGACTCGGATGGGCTGCTGAAGAATTTGGCTAACCTGTTTTTCTGGCGAGCCAATGACTTGGTGGTCGAGACACGCTCGATGTACAGCGGTGCACCCCGTGCACAGCGCTTATGGTACCTCGAAGAAAACCGTGATGTCACCCACTTAAATTACTTCCGACGTGCAGAAACCGCCCGCATCGTCCAACGCGGCTTGACTCATGCCGACGGCGATACCAACGGGTTCGAAACCCGCCGGCCAAAGGGTGTCGCGCGTGGTGAAGTGGATGCAGGTGAGCCGGGGGACAATAGCGATCGTCCAGGAGTCATTTTGCTGCCCGGTATGATGGGCTCTCACTTGAGTATGATGAGAGGGCAGAGACGCGAGCGCATCTGGCTCGATGCCACTGACCTCCTGCGGGGGAAGGGAGGCCATCTCGACATGGGTCAAGAGACGATCAAGGCCGATGGCGTCCTAAATCGGCCGTACGACGACTTCCGGGATTATCTGGTGCGCCAAGGTCTCCACGTCATGCCGATGCCGTACGACTGGCGGTTATCACTCGTTACCGCAGCCGAGGCACTAGATGCACTCGTGAAGGAACGACTGGACAAATCCGCTAAGCCGCTCTATCTCATCGCGCATTCAATGGGCGGCATGGTGGCGAGCCTGTTTATTGCACGCTACCCCGATCGATGGAAAGCACTCCGGTCGCGAGGTGGGCGCCTGGTTCAAGCGGGCACACCGAATCGTGGCTCTTACGTCATCCCCCGCATCCTGCAGGGCGAGGAGAAGATGATCCGTTGGTTAGCCGCCCTGGACTTGTCGGCCAATCTCTCGGAGTGGGCAAAGCGTGTGGCTCGCTTTCCGGGTATCTTGGAGTTGGCGCCGACTTTCGACTCATTGGATTTTTCGAAAAAGCAAACGTGGGACGACTTAGACGTGTTGGCGACGCCTCTGGTTCGCCCCTTGCGCGCGGCGATGGCAGTGGCACAGGAAGTTGCCGACCACGCCCGAGAACTCCACGCCCAAGACGTGCGCTATGTCGCCGGCGGCCCCAACCCCACGCCGGTGTACGACGCGGCGGAACAGCGCATCTGCTGGACCATGCGCGGCGATGGGCGAGTCACTTGGGATTCGGGGATTCCTGACGAGGTACCCACGTGGTACCTCCCCGTCAAACATGGCAGTTTACTCGACTTCAAACCGGCCTTCCCCGGTTTGACCGAACTTTTACTCACAGGCACGACGAGACAGCTCGCCACCGAACGCCCTCCGGCGTCTGCCAGCTTGCTACGAGGCGAGATTGACGAGCCACCGATGTTGGCCGATGACCAAGAGGTCAATTTCCTTCCCTCTCAAGACGACCTCGAAGAAGCAGCGCTCGGTATGGACGAGCTATATGGCGGGTCAATGTCACCGGTGCAGCCAGTGCCGCCTTGCTTAGTGTCTGTGGTTCATGGTGACCTTCGCTTTGTGACGAATCCAGTGCTGGTCGGTCACTACAAGGGCGACCCCATCGTCCATGCTGAAGCGGTGCTCGACCAATGTTTGAATGGGGCGCTTGGGGTGCGCCATCAGCTCCACCGCTATCCCGGTAACATCGGTACCGCCGAAGTGTTCCTGGGTCGGCCCCCGAACCACTTAGGTCACCAAGGCGCGATCGTGGTGGGGCTTGGCAATGTTGGAGAACTGACCGTCGGCGGGTTAATTCGCACGCTAGAAGAAGGTTTACTGGAATATGCCCAAGCCTGTTTCAACCTGGGCAAGGACACCGCTAGCCTCAAGGTATCGACTCTGCTTGTGGGCAGCAATGAGGCAGGTCTAACCATACCGCAGATCGTGGACGCTACCCTCACCAGCGTGAGTCAGGCCAACCGCGTGCTCGAAAAGTTACGCACAGGTGATGGCGTCGGTAACCAAGAGAGCCCGCGGGCACCCCTCGCCTTTTACTCGCAGATTGAGATCGTTGAATTGTACCATGACATCGCACTCGAAGCTTTGCATTCGGTATGTGCGATGGCGTCGGGACAGAGCTTCGAGATCCGACGCTCACTCGTGGTTCGAGACGGCGGACGGCGCAGAGCGCGAGCGACACAACCGCGAGATTGGTGGTCCCGCCTAGCCATTGGCTCACGCACTCAGCAGCGGCATGACTACGCCCAAACGCTCACATTCACCGCCTATGGCGACCGGGCTCGCGTCACCATCACGGATGTACAATTACAAAAGCCACTGGTGGACCGTCTGCTCCAGGAATCCATCCGCGACCAGAGTGGTCGAGGCGGTATCCAAAAAGCCCTGTTCGAATTGCTGGTACCCTTGGAGCTCAAGGCGGCTGCCGCGGACCGCCACCACTTGCAGCTGGTGCTCGATGACGAATCGGCGGCGTATCCCTGGGAACTCCTCGTCGACCGTCGCTTCTCCCAAAACCACCCCGTCGGTATCGGCTCCGGCCTCATTCGGCAACTGCGTATCGACGATGCACCGGTGGTCAGTCACCCTGAAGAGAACCAGATCCTGGTGGTTGGCGATCCGCCATCACATTGGGCCGATCTGCCCGGCGCTCGCCAGGAGGCCATCCAGGTGGCCTCGACGTTCACAGAGCGAGGCTGGTTGGTGCTGGAGCAAATTACAGGCAAGACGCCGCAGCTCAATGCGTCCAGCATTATCGAGACGCTCTTGACCAACGACTTCCGCATTCTCCATCTGGCTGGACACGGCAATTATGACCCCGCCTGTCCGGTACGCTCCGGCATGGTGCTGGGTGGCGGATCGGATGACAAAGACGATCCACTGATACTGCTTACGCCGGCCGAAGTCTCCCAGATGCGGCTGCAACCAGAGCTCGTGTTTATCAACTGTTGTCACCTCGGGCGCATCGAGAGAACGCATCCACCTGCGTACCATAAACTGGCGGCAAACCTCGCGACCCAATTCATCCGCTACGGTGTAAAAGCGGTGGTGGCAGCGGGCTGGCCAGTAGAGGATGACGCAGCAGTCACGTTTAGTCAGACGTTCTATCGTGCCATGCTTAAGGGCGCCGACTTCGGCACCGCGGTACGCAGCGCCCGTCAGCTCACTTTCGAGCGGTATCCCCACACCAATACCTGGGGCGCCTATCAATGCTATGGCGACCCTGGGTTCCGACTGCTTATGGACATGGAAATCCGGTCTCAGATCACGCAACAGTACCGTGATATCGACTGGATATTGGATGTGAGTGAACTCCTGGTCGAATTGGATAATCTCGTCCATCGTGCTAAAGTCGACAACGCCTATAAGGACAAAAAGGGGATTGCAGACCGATGTCACGAACTGGAAACGATGGCAGCGCGCAAAGGCTGGTTGTCCACCACGGGTGTGCTGGTCGGTCTCGGCCGCGTGTATGGCGAGCTGGGTGACTTCGAGCGCGCGATTGACCTGTTAGCAAAAGGGGCAAAGCAGGAAAGCGGAGGCGTCACGCTCACGGATCTCGAACAGCTAGCCAATTTTCGCGCTCGTCTCGGCAAAAACCAGTCCCGACCCGACCTCATTTACAAAGCGATCTCAGACCTCGAATATCTCGTGCAAAAGCATGGCCAAACTGCTGAACGACTCTGCTTAATTGCAGCATCATATAAGCGATTGGTAGAGGTCAGAGCCGCACACCATCAGGATGAAGCGCGCCAAGCGCTACTCGATATGACCGAGTACTACATACGCGCCGCAGACCTGCGGGCACGGAATTGGGATTATCCGGCCAGCAACGCTTTGCTCGGCGTGCTCCTCCTTGGCGGCCCGTGGGATAAGCCCCCCGAACCAATGCTAAGTTCAACGTTTTGGGAAAAAAAAGAATCCTGGACACAACCGGACGGGTTTAAGGAGAAGCTCAACGACATTGAAGCATTCATTCGGGGTAGAATCGATCAGAAAGACTTCTGGGACGCGATCGCTCTAGTCGACCTCACCGTCATCCGTCATGTGTGGGACAAAGACAACGTACACGCTAGCGCCGCAGATGAGATTGTCGGCAAGTATAAAGCCGTGCAGTCGACCTATGGTTCTGAGAGGCAAATCGACTCCATGATTGGCCAATTGTCGTTCGCCACCGAGATCGCTAAACAACTCGACCTCACCGACATATACGCGGCCTTGACGACATTAAAAGGTAGCTTGAGCAACTAAACCAGAGCCAATTCCTCCAGCGGCTCGCGATCGACCACCGGAGCACGCTGGGTTTCGGCTTGTAGCGGCACCGAACCCGGAGTGCGCTCGAACGGATCGACGAGGCCAATCTCCTTGGCATACTCGCGAATGGCCGGCATGACTTCCTGGGCCATCAGGCGAATACTGGTCTGCCGGTCTTCATTGCTGACCTGACCCTGAATGCTGAAAAAGGTAAAGATACCAGGGCGCAAGACCTTCAGCAGCGTCTTGACTTTCGGGATCACGCTGGCAGGTGTACCGATGAGCGTTTGAAAATTCTCCTGTGACTTCAAATACCCCTGATAGAGCTTTTCCCGCACCTCGTCGAAATTGACATCTTCGGTGTGCGCGCCGCTGCCCTGCTGCATCAACTTGTCCTTGCTCACCCCGAGCCAACTGCCGCGTGGCGAACTCGCCAGACGCCGGATCGCGGCCTTGGAGTTATAGCCCGGTGGCAGGGTGTGCTCCGGACGTGAAAACGCATTTTGGCCGCCGCCAAAGGCAAACTGCCGACCGAGTGCCTGGGCTTTGGCCTCCGTCTCCGCTAGAAACGTCGGGATCAGGTAACCGAAATTTTCCGGCCCTGCCTGGTAACCGTGCTTTTGCGCCTCCTCCGCATAGATATCCCACAGATCACACGTCGGCCCCAGAGCGGTTCCCAAACCGATGTACGGATAGCGATGCTCGGCGCACCAGCGCACCGTTTCCGGGCTCAGCACCCCCGGAATCCACATGGGCGGATGCGGTTGCTGGTAGGGCAGCGCCCACGGATTCACATGGCGGTAGTGGAAGTGTTTGCCCTCATAGCGCCAGGGACCGGGCCTGGTCCAGGCCTGCACGATGAAGTCGTGCGCTTCATTGAACATCTCGCGATTATAGGCCGGGTTGGCATTGTTAAAAAACTGTTCGCTGCCCGCCCCTCGCACCCAGCCGGTCACCAGGCGGCCACGCGAGATCAGGTCGATCTCGGCCAACTCCTCCGCCATGCGCAACGGGTGTTTAATCGTCGGCAGGGGATTGCCAATCAGGATGATGCGAATGCGATCGGTAATGCGGGCCAGGATGGACGCCTCAACGTTCATCACATTGCCCATGCAAAACGGATTGCCGTGGTGTTCATTGAGCGCCACGCCGTCAAAGCCCAGCTCCTCGCAATAGACCGCTTCGTCCAAATAGTAATTGTAGTCATCCGCCGCTTTTTCGCGGTCGAAATGCGAGTTGGAAACCGCAAAATAGGCGCGATTGCGGAGGACATGATCCTCATCCAGATAGCGCACGGGCCGTTCGGTAAAGTGAGCAATCTGCATCCAAAACTCCTTGTGAACTCAAGATTAAGCTGCCAAAAATGCCCTGGCCACCTTTACAAACGCCTCGGCATTTTCAATTTCTGGCCGATGTCCAACCCCAGGAATTTCAATCACCGTCGCGCTCGGCATGGCTTTTTGATAGGCCTCGATGCAACCCCGAGGGACGACCGCATCTCGATCGCCCCACACCAGTTGCGTCGGCACGCCAGTCACGCCTTCGAGAAGGTAGCCCAAGCTCGGATTATACATGAACGGCTCCCAGCCGATCCTGGCCGTTTCCGTGCGGGCGTCTTCGAACAATTCAAACTGCTCCGGGGTCATCTCACCACCGTAGATATTGCCGAATTCCGGGGTCTCTGAATCCTCGACGGTTTGCAACACCGCGGTGCGAATCGTCACCGCCAAAAAGTCGAAGATCTCGCCAGTTGTCGGTTTGAGTCCCATGGGTGCGACCAGCATCATACGGCTGAACAGACTCGGATCCGAGGCAATCATCTCGGCCGCGATATAACCGCCGGCGGAAAACGCCAGCACATCGATCGGCGACCACTTCATCTCCCGCAGTACGCGTGCATAAAACCCGCCGAGATCACGGTAACTACGAATCCACTCCAGCCTTGGTGTCTTGCCATAACCTGGCTGTAGGGGAATTGTGAATTCACGCTCCTCAGCCAACGCCTCATTCCAGCTCATCCAGCCGGGGTAACCCAGCTCGTCATGCAGCATCAACAGTGGCCGGCCGGAACCGCCCTTGACCACCACGAGCTCCGTTCCCCCCACCTTGACCGTGTCCTCAGTCCAGCTCGCCAATGCCGTCCCTCCTCTACGCACAGCTATTGCAGCCGCCCCGCGTCGGTGATCATTTGACCCCATCCTGGACTGAGAGGACGCCAAAGTCAAGGTACTGCCGGGTTAAACACAAAGGGGTCAAATCTAGTATTATATATATTTTAGCCGACACTAGATGTCGACACTTCTGACGTCAAATCGCATTTGAGACGTGCAATCGTTTCCCCCAATGCCACGTCGCGTTGGAGCCGAGCCTTCAGTTGCCGAATCGTCGCCCCAGCACTAGCATAGCTCGTTAACCCAAACACCTCGGCGATGGCCGACAGCCGCATATCCCCCACCTCCTGACATAAATACATCGCTACCGAGCGAGCCCGAGACCTCGCACCGCGGCCCCGCCTCGATTGCCAAATCACTGTTTCCTGCACTTCGAAGTGACGGCACGTGGCCTGCACGATCTGCGGCACAGTGGGCAACCTCCTCGCCGATCGCAGTTCCGGGCGGTCGATGTCCACGCCAACACCGGAGAGAACTTGCGCTTTAAAGTCATCCGAGCCTAATACCGGGCCGATTTTTAGCTTGTTATAAAAGGCAGATAGGGCCTCGTCACTGTCACCGGTCATAAAAGCTTGGTATCGAGCGTGCGGCCGCTTGGCACCGATCGCATCTAAGATGTAGGAGGTCTGTAGCCAGTTGGGGGCCTGGGCGCGGCCAGTATAAGCCGGGTAGCTCGACCAACGGTAATCGGCAAGATCCTGGACCAGGCCGGCAGTTTGCGGGTTTCGGTGGATATAGCGCGATAGCTCTAACCAGTGTGACTCGGCCTCGACTAGCACGGCGCGATAACGCCCGCGCATCAGCGGCCCGTCGCGGTTTTCGGTGCGATTATAAAACTGCGTATAAAGGCCGCCCACATGGCGCATAATGCGTTGGAGATTGCCCTCAGGGGTGCGTAGCAGCAGATGGTAGTGGTTAGACATCAGGCAATAGGCATGCCACTCGGCATTGAAGCGCTCGTGGGTTGCCGCTAACAGGGACAAAAAATACGCGCGCTGTTCATCCGTGTTAAAAATCGCTCGCCCTGCGGCGCCGCGATTGATCACATGATGCCATGCACCAGGATAGTCGAGTCTCAGAGGTCTTGCCATAATTCAAGTATAACACAAAATATATATAATACTAGATTTGACCCCTATTCTTTGGTATGCTCGTGGTGGGTCAATGGCTGTGTCACGGTGGGGTGCATAAAGGATGGATATCGTGTCAAGGGTCGGACGTTGGGTCGGGAATTTTGGACTCCTGTTCTTACTGTTAGGGTGGCTATGGAATGGCTTTGCCGCAGCCCAACCTACGTCGATTGCGCGGGTAGGTTTGGTCACGGATGTCGGCAAGGTCGATGACCGTACGTTTAATGAAGCGGCCTACACGGGCATGGTGCGGGCGGCGAAAGAATTTGGCCTTAAGAGCGCTTTTATTGAGACGCAACAGCCGACCGACTACGATAAAAATATAGAACAATTCGCGGCTGCGGGATACGACCTGATCATCACCGTGGGCTTTATGCTGGGTGATGCCACTAAAAAGATGGCGAAAAAATATCCCAAGGTGCGCTTTGCAATCGTCGATTTTGCCTACGACCCGCCGCTCGATAATGTGGTGGGGTTGGTGTTTGCGGAAGAGCAGTCCGGATTTATGGCCGGTGCCTTGGCCGGTTTGATGAGTCAGAGCAAAACCATCGGCATGGTCGCGGGGATCGAGATACCGCCAGTGATCCGGTTCCGCAAAGGTTACGAGGCGGGGGTTAAACACGTGTGCGCCGACTGCGAGGTACTGGGCGTTTACATCGATAGCTTTATCGATCCGGCGCGAGGCAAAACGGCCGCGATGTCGCAGATTGATGAGGGAGCGGACGTGATCTTTGGGGGCGGCGGGACCACCGGCTCGGGTGCGATTCTGGGTGCGGCTCAAGCCGGGGCCTGGGCCATTGGGGTGGATCAGGATGAGTACTTGACGACGTTTAAGGAAGGGCGGACACCGGGTGCGGACAAGCTTTTGTCGAGCGCGATGAAGCGTGTGGACAATGCCGTTTACGGGGTGTTGAAGCAGGCCGTGGAAGGGAAATTCTCCGGTGGAGCGGTCAAGTTTGAGGCGCGCAATGGGGGGGTTGGGTTGGCGCCGTTCCACAAAAGCGAGGTGTCGGTCCCCGATGCGGTCAAGACGCAACTAGAGGCGATTGCAGCTGACTTAAAGTCGGGAAAACTCACGGTTAACCTGGAGAATTGAGAGGGTCTCTCGTGCCATGTACAGCCCTAGAGATGCGCGGTATCACCAAGCGATTTCCGGGTGTCGTGGCGAACGATGGTGTGAGTTTTCAGGTGGCGCGGGGCGAAATCCACGCGTTGTTAGGCGAAAACGGCGCTGGGAAAACGACGCTGATGAATATCCTCTACGGGCTTTATCGTCCTGACGAGGGTGAGATTTGGGTGGGTGGCAGGAGGATTCGCCCGGAGAGTCCCAGCGATGCCATGCGCTGCGGCCTCGGCATGGTGCATCAGCACTTCATGCTCGTGCCGGTGATGACAGTGACGGAAAATATCATCCTCGGTCAAGAGATCGGGCACGGCCCGTTTTTGGACCGCAAACAGGCGGCTCAGCGCATCCGAGACCTCTCCCGGCAGTACCGTCTCGATGTCGACCCGGAGGCGTTGGTCGAGGACTTGCCCGTGGGCATGCGGCAACGCGTCGAGATTCTCAAGGCGCTCTACCGGCATGCGGATATTTTAATTCTGGACGAGCCCACCGCAGTGCTGACGCCAACCGAGACCGAAGAGATCTTCGACATGATCACTGCCCTGGCGCAACAAGGCGCCGCCATTATTTTTATTACGCATAAACTCAAGGAAGTCTGGCAGGTGGCGCACCGCATGACGGTCATGCGCGGTGGGCGTGTGGTGGGCACTATGACCCCGGCAGAGACGACAGAGGCGCAACTGGCGCTGCTCATGGTGGGGCGCGACACGCCTCAACCCATAGCGGCGGCTGGGCACCGGAGATCACCGGAAGTGGTCTTGCAGGTGGAACACCTGCAGGCCTTGGATGACCGGGGCGCGATGGCGGTCGATGAGGTGTCTCTCACCGTTCATGCCGGAGAGATTCTCGGCATTGCCGGGGTACAGGGGAATGGGCAGACCGAGCTGGTAGAAGTATTGACGGGCCTGCGTTCCTCCCGGTCGGGCCGTGTGTGCATCGGCGAGGTGGAGGTGACTCATGCCACGCCGCGCCGCATCGCCATGCAGGGCGTGGCCCATATTCCGGAGGATCGCCACCGGCACGGCATGGTTGACGGCTACTCCATTGCCGACAACCTGGTGCTGAATGTCTATGACCAAAGGCCGTTTGCCCGCTGGATCATACGGCGCACCCATGCGATTGCCGAACACGCCAAGCACGCCATGCAGACGTTTGATATTCGCGCTCCGAGTCTCTCCACAGCGGCCGGCCGCCTCTCCGGTGGCAACCAGCAAAAAATGGTGGTGGCAAGGGAGCTTAGCCGGCCGCTCCGCCTGCTGATTGCCGCACAACCCACCCGCGGCCTCGATGTCGGCGCCATTGCCTTTTTGCATCAACAGCTCGTGAACAAACGCGATGAGGGCTGTGCCGTGCTTCTCGTCTCGGCCGAACTCGATGAGATTTTGGCTCTCTCAGACCGCATCGCCGTGATGTATCGGGGCAAGTTGCTGGCCACGGTAGAGACGCGTGCGGCGTCCCGCGAATCGCTTGGCCGGTTGATGGCCGGGTTGGATCACCCTCTCGCCTAGGCCTTAGGCTTGGAAGTGTGGATAATCCCGGCGGCCGCGCACGTAGATCCAACTGATATAACCCGCCTCCAGCTCACGATAGCCCGTCTGTGGCTCATACGCCGTGCGGCCGTGCAAGACGCGTGCGTTCTGGGTGAGCAGACAGTCGCCAGAGTCGAGACGGATTCTGTACTGATAGGCGGGATCGTGCAAATAGCGCGCAAAGGTGCAGTACGCTTGATAAAAGGGCTCCATGCGGTCAAACGGCAGGTGCCAACTGCTATTCTTGTGCGAAAAGTAGACCGCTTCGAAGTCACCGGTGCAATCGAGCCTAATAATCGGGGTGGGGTGGCAGAGAAAATAGCCGATGTGCGAATCGAACTGCCGGAATTGTACCGGCGTCTTGGTTAAGAGTCGAAACGCCTCGGGATGAGACCGGCGAACCTCACGCGCCACGCGGAACCCATCGACGACGATCGACTCGCCACCCGCCGTGGTGTTTTCGCAGGCATAGAGATACTGTAAGAGATTTTCCCCCTGCCGGTAACTGCCATCGGTGTGGGGAGGCAAGGCGTAGCCGGCCGCCGACAAGGAGAGATCCGTCGATCCTGGTATGGGTTTGACGCGCGCGGGATTGTCGCCGTATTCGGTGCGGTGGCGTGGCCCAATCGAGTCGAGCAGGGTGTGCAACGCGTCTAGGGTGAGGTGGCGTAGAACCGTAAATCCGAGGGTCAGAAGCTGCTCGGCCCAGGCGTCAAAATCGCGCGACTGGGCATCCGTCCACGTCACTGAGGTGGTTTCGAGCTGCGCTTTGTCCCACAATAGACGTTCGTGACCAAGTTCCGGGGCGGGGCTTGGATCGTAGGCGTGACGATGCAGCCAGTCGATGGGAAAAATACTCCGGTGCGGCGGATCCTCGTCCCAAAGGATGTGCAGTTCCCCCTCGATTTCCTCAACCGACAGCGGCGCTGCAGGAGCGCCATGCTGGCTCACATCGTACAGCTTTTGAAACGATTCCGGATAGTGGCAGGCCGAACACAAGCAGTGATCGCGCAACCAAATATAGTGAAAGCGTTTGCCCCCCACCGCGACAAAAGTGACCGTCTCTATTGACATCTCCATCTCCTCGTCTGGATGATGATCGCATGAGTGCCGAAGCTGCCCTAGATCAGGCTATTTTTTTGATAAAACCGTGCCAATTCCACGTGCCGTTATAGCCAAACATGTCCGTGTAGTAGGTATCGACCCGGTAAGCCGCGCCGTGGGTTTCCATAAAGGTTCTCAGCTCGTCCAATTTTTCCGTGCCATAAGGTTCGTAACCCAAGCTCTCATCAAGTCCCATTCCCGATATGGCCGGTGCCTCCGGATTGGTGTCCTCAACAATAAAATAGTCGCCCGCGTGCATCCAGTGGTGAAAATAGCTGAGGGATTCCACCACTTGCACGTGTGCATCTTCAATCACCAGCCACGGATGTGGGCACGTTTTTAACCAGTCGGGCGGGAAGACCTGTTCAATCGCCGTGAGATCGCCTTGTCTAAACGTGACCCGCGGATGTGTTTTCGCCGCTTCATGTAACCAACTCAGGTCAATATCCACGGAGTGGATATGCCCGGGGCAGCCGTAGCTCTGCAACAGGTCCCCCATCCACATGGCGGTGCCACCGGCATAGGCGCCCAGTTCGAAAATGGTTTGGGGTTTGAGCTCCCACAAGAGCTGCTGGTAGAGCAGTAAATCCAGTGGGTCTTTCATCACCTCGACGTCCTGCCAGTGCATCAGATATTTACCGCGGCTCAAGGCTTTAATCGCCTCTCGTCCGAGATCACTGCGATGTTCCCGGCTGAAAAAATCGACAAAGCGCGTCTGCTCCTGCCGAAGCGCCGCGCGCACCTCGTTCACGATCTGTTTGGTGGGTTCGCCGAACCCCTCATAATCCACGCTTGCTTCCTTTAATTCACGTCAGTTATTAACTCACTCACGCACGCACGAACTACTCCGGCCTCGCTTTAGACTCGGTGCCAAACCCGGCCAGGCCACGGGTCAGATTAAACCCGCCAGAAACGATGATATTGGTTCCGGAGACATAGGCAGCCGCGTCGGAGAGCAAGTAGTCCAGAGCGCCAGTGATGTCCCGAAACGTGCCCCGGCGCCCGGCGGGGAGATCGGGGTTCGAGGGTCCCAGGCTGTTTTCGAGCCACCCCGGAGAAATCATGTTTACCGAAATCCCACGCTTGGCCAGGAGCGGGGCATAGCTGCGAGTCAACACGTGCAGACCGTATTTGCCCACGTAGTAGGGAGTGGCACTGACGTGTCCTTCCAGGCGATCGATAGAAGAGTCGCCAATATTGACAATGCGGCCGCCGCTGGGCATGCGCGGATGGAGTGCCTGAATCAAATGAAACGCCGCGGTACAGGTCAGGTTCAGGGTTTTTTCCCATAGATCAAGGCTGGTGTCGAGCAGCGGTACCTCGTGATAAACACCTACATTATTGATCAAGATATAGAGCTGATCGACGTGCCGCTGCACCGTCTCAATCAGGCTTAGCCGGCCGTCAGGCGTCGCCAGATCCGCGGCTGCGGTCACCACCTGTGTATCGCCAAACGCCTGCTTGAGGGCCTCGGCCCCAGCCGCGCTGGAGTGGTAGTGCACCACAACGCCATAACCTTGCTCGAGAAGGTGGCGGGACAGGGCCGCTCCGAGCCCTTGCGCCCCGGCCGTCACCAGTGCCCAACGCGTCATCCTCGCTCCCCTATCCGATCGGTTCCCGAGGGGCGGCAAGCTTCGAGAATGCGAAGGATTTGCACGGTCTCTTTGACCGAGTGGGTCCGCAGGATATGCGACCCACCGAGCCACCCGATCGGCACGGCGTACACTTCTGCCTCCAGTCCAAGACCGCCAAAGATATGCGGTGCCCAGGGCAAGACGTTGAGGATGGGGCATCCCAAGTTTTGAAAGCGAAACGTGGACATCAGCACTTCCAACTGCAAGCCCAACGGCTGGTCATCTGACAGATTGGGGTAGTGAAAGCCGAGGCCAGGATCGATGATGCACCTGGTGACCCCGAAGCGCCTGGCGCGTTCGAGAAGGGCAGTAAAGTAATCCGTCATCACCGGGACCATATCGTCATACGTCACGTAGTCGGCGCGATCCCGAGGCGTTTCCCCTTGAATATAGCAAATGATCACGGCCGCCTCGTAGCGCGCCGCGAGTTCAAACGCCGCATCCGCATCCCGGGACCCGGTCAAGTTGAAGACTCGGGCCCCCCGTTCGGCGCACGCTTCGAGCACCTCGGGATAGTAGGTATCAATCGACGTGACGATGCCGTGTTGGGTGTAGTGCTCGACCACTGGCGCCAAGCGCTCGATTTGCGCCCGGGGCGAGACGCGCTCATTGTCTTGCCGGGTCGACTCCGCTCCCACATCGATGATGCGCGCCCCCTCTTGGGTCAAGCGCTGGCCGCGGGTGAAGGCTTCTTCGGGCGTCTTACAGACCGTTGATTTATTGCGGGAATCGGGCGACAGATTGACAACCCCCATGACGTAGCGTTGATGGGCAAAATTGAATCGCACACGGCCCACCTCAAAGGGCTCGACCGGGACATTCAACGCACTGCCGTGTGCGTTTAACAGCTCTCTAATGTGTTCAAGGTCTAACACCACGATCTCACTCAGTGATGAGGCTTATATTCCACGACGGTCCTATGATATCCCCTGGGTAGGCGATACTATATTAGCATGATTGCATGGCGTCGGATAACAAATTCGATGCCGTTCGCCCAGCTGGGCTGGCGTTCCGAACCCCTTGCTTTCCCGTTGCAGAGCTGCTATAGCAGCCTTTGAGCTGAAGCCCAACTGAACAATCTCATGGTATGAAAAGGGGGCACGATGGATGCAATAGGGTGTGGGCAATTTGCGGTTTCGGTGTTTTTCGCGATCGTCTTTCTACAATCCGGCCTGGACAAATTGGTCGATCGCCAAGGCAATTTGGAATACATCACCGGCTTTTTTAGCAATTCCCCATTGAAGCCGCTGGCTCCATTCATGTTCTGGGCCATTGCAGTCCTGGAAACGATTGCGGGCGTCCTCGCCGCGATCGGTGCCTTGATCGTGCTTTTTGGCGGCGGCACCACCTTGGCGCTTTGGGGACTCGTGTTCTCGACGATCTCCCTATTATGTCTTCTGTTTGGCAACCGACTGGCCAAGGAATACGGCGGGGCGGTGGTGATTGCGAACTATTTTGCGGTGGCCTTGCTAGGGTTCATCCTGCTCAAATAGTCAGGTTCGCTAAGATGATATCTCGGTCTGGGTATTTCATAAAAGCCCTGCGGCAACCCCCTTGGATAGATATCATGCTGCCGATCTATGCGGTGGGCACGGCGTTGCTGCTCGGCGCGGGACTGATTTGGGCGAGTGGTGCCAATGTGGCCGAGGCGTATCTCGGCCTCTTCGAGGGCATGCTCGGGTCACCGCGCGCTCTGGTTGAAACGTGCGTCGCCTCGATTCCCTACATGCTGGCCGGTCTCTCAGTCGCCCTGGGATTTCACGCCGGTCTATTTAATATTGGGGCGGAAGGACAATTTTATATCGGCGCGCTAGGGGCCGCAGTCGCCGGGTATATGGTGGTGGGTTTACCTGCGTGGCTGCATTTGCCACTGGCCTTGGCGGCCGGCATCTTGGGCGGCGCCATCTGGGGGGCGATACCGGGCATTCTCAAAGCGCGATTCGGCGCTCACGAGGTCATCAACACCATTATGATGAATTATATTGCGGTCAAAATGGTGGATTATCTGGTCAAGCAGGTGTTTCGCGACCCCTCCGCCACCATCGATCGCACCCCTTACGTGCTGGGCACCGCGCAACTGCCATTACTCCTGGGGCCGAACTACCGGCTACACGCCGGTCTGTTCATCGCCCTGGGCGCGGTGGCGCTCACCGCTTGGCTGCTTTTTCACACCACCATTGGCTTTGCGATTCGCACCGTTGGCGCCAAGGCCTCGGCAGCCCGCTATGCCGGCATGCGGGTGGGTGGGCTCATCGTCCTCGCCATGTCACTGGCCGGCGGCCTCGCTGGGGTCGCGGGAGCGGGAGAAGTCTTGGGGCTCAACGGCACCCTGCCGGCGGCTTTTTCATCCGGCTATGGTTTTGATGCCATTGCGGTGGCCCTGCTGGCCAAGTCGCATCCGCTTGGCATCGTACCGGCCGCTTTGCTCTGGGGCGGTCTGCGCAACGGCGCCGGATTGATGCAAGTGCGATCAGGGATGTCGATCGACCTCATCTATGTGGTGCAGGCGTTGGTGATGGTCTGCATCGCCGCCGACCAGATCGTGCGCTGGCTCTACCGTCTCAAGCCTCGTGAGGCTACCGATGCTGCCCTCTGACACCATACGTAACCCCTCCCAGTTGGCGCGATCCAGGGGGGGTGCCACGGGCCTGGTCTACGTCCTCGGCGGGCTACTACTGTGGTGGGGGGCTTGGGTCACGCCCTGGAATATCATGTCCACCCTGCGCTTCGCCCAGCTGGGTCAGGTGGCCATCGGATCGCAGTGGGTGTTTGCCGGCTGTGGCGCGGTGTGGGTGGTCACCGGGGTTCTAGGACGGAGGTCGCCCCTGGCAACGCGCCTCCGCAGGGTCAGTCTGGGGCTCAACACGTTTGGGCTCGTGGCCGTCATTTTGGTCTGGGCCAGTATGGGCCGGCGGCTTGAGGTTTTGGGAATCTTAAGCCAGAGCATTCGCCTCGCCACCCCCATCACCTTTGGCGCTTTAGCTGGTGTCTTGTGCGAGCGTTGCGGCGTCATCAATATCGCCATCGAAGGTATGATGCTCAGTGCCGCCTGCCTGGGCTTTACCTTCGCGATCTATGCCCATGATGCCTGGATTGGGGTGCTCGCCGCAATCCTCTCCGGCGCCGCCATGGCCGCCTTTCACGCGGTCTTGTCGATTCACTGGCGCGTGGATCAAATCATCAGCGGCACGGTGATCAATATGCTGGCCATCGGTCTCACCGGCTTTGTTCGCCGCACCGTTCTGCTCCACAACCCGCGCGAGGCGCCGGCCGTCTTGCCGCGTTGGCCGGTGCCTTGGCTGTCGGAGGTGCCGGTGGTGGGCAAGCTGTTCTTTCTGCACCAGCCATTGGTCTACGTGATGTTCGCGCTCGTGCTCGTCGTGCACGTGGTGCTGTTTTACACGCGCTGGGGACTGCGCACGCGAGCCGTTGGGGAACATCCGCAAGCGGCGGACACGATGGGCATTCGCGTCTTCGCGGTGCGCTATCGCAACGTCATCGCCGGGGGCATGATCGCCGGCCTGGGCGGGGCTTGGTTTTCGCTGGAAACCGTGGGCAGCTTTGAAGATCTCATGACCAATGGCAAGGGGTTTATCGCTCTAGCCGCCATGATTTTTGGCAAGTGGACCCCTGTGGGCGCCCTCGGGGGGGCACTGCTGTTCGGATTCGCCGATGCCTTACAAATCAAACTGCAAATCGCTGGGGTCGAGGTGCCCTATCAATTTCTCAGTATGACCCCGTATGTAGTAACCATGGTCGTCCTGGCTGGCGTCATTGGGCGGGCGCGTCCACCCGCAGCGCTTGGGGTGCCGTACGCCAAACCTACTTAGGCGATTTCCAGCAAAGAATTTACCCATCTGGCTGGTCTTTTTGCACAGGTACTGCGTTGTCGCGCCAGTTACATAGCAGAGCTATGCGCCTGTCGCTTCGCCTTGCCCCTGCACAAAAATCCGGCGCCACTCGGTAAAATTATTTTCGGAAAGCGCCTTAGACTAGCACGTCCTATGCGTTCCAATTTACATCATCAAAATCGTCGTCGTAGATCTCCCCGTCCTCATCTTCGTCGAAGAGGTCGACGGCCGAGCCTACACTTGACGATTGGTAACACGCCTCGGCAATTTCGAGGCTGTGGAGTCCGTCAACGACGGTAATAGGGGGGTCTTCGTCATGCAAGATCGCGCTTAAAAACGCTTTGAGAAGTTCTTCAATCGTATTCACGGCCGGGGCAATGTCAAGCGGGGCGAGTGTGCGCCCACGGATCAACATGGCATAGCCGTGGACGTGGTCGCCGACCAACTGACCTTTCTCGCCCACCAATTCAATGCGGCCGGAGCGGCTCTCGGTATAGCGTGCGGCATCGATGAGACAACGGGCCTTGCTTTGCCGCAGCCGCATGGTGGCGACAAATGAATCCTCTAGCTCTTCATAGACAATACGGTCTGTTTCGCAATACACCCGTCGGACTTCATCGTCGGAAAAGTACCTTAAGAGGTCGAACATATGGATTCCGGTCTGTAAGATGACCCCGCCGCCGGCCTCTGCAAAATCGTCCATCCAAAGTCGCTCCGGCGGCTCCAAACGCTGATTCATGGTGATCGTATGAATGGGGCCAAGCTCATCGAGATGATGTTCGAGCGCCCGCACCACCGAGTTGAATCGCAACGTCTGGGCAACCATAAACAGACTGCCGGAGCGGGCTACGGTCTCGACAATATTGAGGGCTTCACGCGAGTTGCGGGCCAGGGGTTTTTCCACCAGCACCGGCTTGCCGGCCGCCGCCGCCGTCGTACAAATGCGCTCATTCAATACGGTTGGGGTCGCTACCACCACGGCATCCACATTCGGGTCGCTGATGAGATCGATATATTCCCGGTAATAACGAACATGGTGTTGACGGGCATACGCCTCTCCCTTGGCCGGGTCTTGGCGGCAAACCGCGTACAATTCCGCCCCGCTGACATCGCGCATGAGGTGCCGGGCATACCGTTCGCCATGAATACCTAAGCCGATTAGGCCAAACCGAATGGTGCTCATCGTGGCTGACTCCCAATGGTAAAAAAAGGCGTGCATCGCGCCTTCGATGTGTGTATGGCAAAGATGATACTGCGCTTGTATCCTCCCGCGCTACTGTTTTGAGGGCCGAGAGAGCTTATTTAAAATAAGCCCCAGAAACCCCAGGCCGGAGCTTAGATAGTCAAGTCAATTTTTGACAGGGATCGTCAAGATTTTGATACTAGCATGACCCATTTTCCTGCTTACATGGCAAACCCATTATTTTTCAAGCCTGTTTGGGGTGAGACGGCGCTCTGCATGAACGTGGGCGTCAAACCGCTGCGCCGTGCGCCCGATCGTGACAATATGTATGGGCAGCTAGGCTCGGGATGATTGCTCGTGAGGTGCGTTGACCACACAGGCCTGGAACCTGTCAAGCTTTTGTCTCTTTTTTGAGTGCGGATGCCGTCTGGAATGAGTGCTCCCACCCCGTAAACGGCCCATCTGAGGCAGGAAACCGACACGAGTGCTTGGCCTGCCGCAAAATCGCCTGCCGCATCCCCTTTTCTGTGATCGAGTGGCATAGAACTTGCTTCGTGTACATGCCGATCCAACAGACGTTGCGAGGCCTATCGCTTTACCTGGCGAAGGTACGAACGTCATTGTTGGTGAGTGTATACGTGCCAGACACTCACCTTGTCGAAAACGGGGTATACGGCAAGAATTATGAGAGATTACAGTAAAGGGGGCTGCATGCAGATGAAACAGGCTCCGCATACAGCGCAGATTCTGGATGATTCGCAGACGCTTGTCGACCTTTTGAGTCAACGCGGCTCAGAACAACCTGACCGACTAGCCTTCAGGTACTTCACGGAGGGAGACGCCACCGAAGTCAGTTTGACTTACGCTGAACTTGATGCACAAGCACGGGTCGTTGGTGCGATGCTCCGCAGCATCGGTGCCGAGGGTGAGCGCATTCTGTTGCTGTACCCACCGGGCCTGGCCTATATCACTGCGTTTTTCGGCTGTCTCTACGCCGGAGCCATCGCCATTCCGGGCTATCCGCCTCGCTTCCACCGCTCGCTCGATCACCTGCTCTCGATAGCGGCTGACGCCCAGGCCACCATCGCTTTAACCACATCGTCATTCTTGGCCAAAACCAAGCGATGGTTTACGTGGACGCCCGGACTTGCCGACCTGCGGTGGCTGTCAACCGATCAGCTCGACCGGAACTTGGCAACCTCCTGGATGCCACCAGCGGTCACGAGTCAGACGTTGGCTCTGTTACAATATACCTCCGGCTCCACCAGTCTGCCTAAAGGCGTGATGTTGAGCCACCAAAACCTGTTGCACAATGCGCAGCAAACCGAGAGCGCTCTCGAACACTCGGAACACAATTTGGGCGTTGGTTGGCTGCCGCTACATCATGATATGGGATTGATTGGCAGTGTGCTACAGCCGCTCTACGCCGGCTTCCCGTGCATTTTGATGTCGCCGATGTCATTTTTGCAGCGGCCCATCCGATGGCTCGAAGCTATTTCCACATACCGGGCCACGACCAGTGGGGGCCCCAATTTTGCTTACGATCTGTGCGTACGCAAAATCACCCCGGAGCAACGGGCCAGCTTGGACCTGAGCTGCTGGGACCTTGCCATCAACGGCGCAGAACCTGTGCGCCACACCACGATCGATCAGTTTGTCACAGCCTTTGAACCGCACGGATTTCGCCGCGAAGCGTTTTATCCCTGCTACGGGCTCGCCGAGGCAACGCTCATGTCCAGCGGCGGGAAAAAAGCCGACTCGCCCGTCATCCGCAACATTCAAAAAGTCGCTTTAGAGCAGCACCAGGTCGCCATCCCGTGTATCGGGGCCACGGGCGCTCAAGCCCTGGTTGGCTGCGGCAAAAGTCTTAAGGACCAAAGCATTCTCATTGTCGATCCCGACAATCTGACGCCATGTGCGCCGAACCAGATTGGAGAGATTTGGATTTCCGGACCCAGCGTGGCTCATGGGTACTGGAATCGCCCGAAAGAAACGGAGGAAACGTTTCGGGCCTATTTGGCCACGGGCCACGGGCCATACTTGCGGACTGGCGATCTGGGTTTCCTCAACCACGGCGAGCTCTTTATTACGAGCCGGCTCAAAGACGTCATTAGCATTCGTGCCCGGACCCATTATCCACAGGACATCGAGGCCACGGTCGAACAGAGTCACACCGTCCTGCGGCCCCATTGCGTGGCGGCCTTTGCGATCGAGATCGAAGGCGAAGAACGTCTCGTGGTGGTGCAAGAAGTCGAACGCCATATGTATCAAAAACTCGAGGACAACGTGCGCAGCAAGGGCGAGGGAGCTCGGCGTCCACCGCGCCATCTCGATATCGAGATGGTCATCGGAAATATTTGTCAGACGGTCGCAGAAAAGCACGATGTCCAAGTCTCGGCCGTGCTGTTGCTGCGCGCCGGTAGTATTCCCAAGACATCGAGTGGCAAGATTCGACGTCATGCGTGCCGGATCGGTTTTCTCAATCAAACCTTGGATGTCGTAGGTCAGTGGTACGGGGCACCTCTACAGACCCTATCTGCAGCTCTCACGGCACCCATGGGAGACCAACATGCACAGCGAGAACTCACCTCTCTCGAAATGGCCAGACCACGACCCGACGAGCACGTCGCCTAGTGATCCGTCCGTTCAGGATATTACCGACTGGATGATCACACAAGTCGCCAGTCGCTTCGGACTCGATGCCAATGCGATCGATCCCATGCAACCCTTTGTCCGCCTGGGCCTCGACTCGATTGCGGCCCTGGAGCTCCTCACGGCCCTGGAAGATTGGCTAAGTGCGGCCCTGCCGCTGACCCTGATGTGGGACTACCCCACCATTAATGCCATCGCGCGCCACGTGTCCAACGCCCTGCATGAGCCGGCAGGCTCTCTCAATGCGGACATCCGCGCTTGGATTGATGATGAGACGCAGACCTCACCCGCATTTAAATGGGGTGGCGTCCATGAGCACCCGATCTCCTATGGTCAGCGGGCCCTTTGGACCCTGTTCCAGTCCGCCCCCGCACACACCATGTGCAATCTCATGAGCGCGGTGCGCATCCGAGCCGATCTCGATGTCCCAGCCCTGCAATGGGCCTTCCAACAACTCATCGACCGGCATCCGGCATTGCGCACCTCTTTTGCCATTGCCGATGGCCAGCCGGTACAGCGCGTGCATGAGCACATGGAAGCCCGCTTTAGTGAAGAAGAGGCCTCGACCTGGAGCGAAGAATTTTTACTGCACTGCCTGAGTGGCGAAGCCTATCGGCCATTTGACTTGGAGCGTGGGCCACTCATGCGGCTGCAGCTCTTCACCCGGGCCCCAGGCGAATACATTTTTTTGTTGGTGGTGCACCATATCATTGCCGATTTTTGGTCGCTCGTCATTTTCGCGCACGAATTGGAAATCCTGTATCAGGCGGCCAAGGCCGGTACGCCTAACCCACTGCCCCCATTGAAATCGCAATTTTCGGATTTTGTGCATTGGCAGATGGAGATTTTAGCCCAACCCGAAGGAGAAATGCTGTGGACGTACTGGAAAGAGCAACTGGGCGGCACCCTGCAGCCGTTGCACTTGCCCATTGATCGGCGGCGCCCCGCTTGGCATTCCTATCGTGGTGCTTCACAGGCGTTGCAGCTGGAACCCACGCTCACCGACAAGCTCAAAGCCGTGAGTCACGAGGCGGAAACGACGTTGTTCACGACGCTTCTCACGACGCTGTACACCCTGATCTACCACTATACGGATGCAGAAGATATCCTCATTGGATCGCCGTTGACTGGCCGTAGTCGGGGGGCCTGGTTGGCAACGATCGGACATTTCGTCAATCTGGTCATCCTTCGCATCAGCCTGGCGGGCAACCCCACGTTTGCGGAACTGGTACAGGGGGTCAAACACATGGTTCAAGGGGCGATCGAGCACCAGGACTACCCTTTTTCTCTGCTGTACGAACGCCGGCAGCCGCAGCGCGACCTCGGCAGTCTGCCGGTTCCACAAGTCATGTTTATTTGGAAAAAAGCCCACCGCCTCAACGGGGCAGACCTGACCCCCCTAGCGCTGGGGACAGAAAGCGCGCAGGTCATCATCGGTGCATTGCCACTAGAGCCGATTCCGTTGGAACTCATGTCTCTGGAACAGCATGTTTTACAGTGCGATTTGACCCTGACGATTGGCGAAGTTGACGATGGCCTTGCCGGATCGCTGCAGTACAACACGAGCCTCTTCGATCCCGCCACCGTGCAGCGCATGCGGTGGGATTACGAACGGTTGCTGAAAAACATTGTGAGTAATCCACAACAACGTCTGGCAACTATTTTGTTGGCTCTGAGGGATCATTAGTCGAGACCTCGACCAGATGCTCTTCATGCCCTGTAGATTCAGAAAGCCGAGTGACTCATGCAAGAGAGCCAGGTAGGGACCGAAGCTTCGATAGTGACTATTGAGAAACTTCGTCAAGCCAATGCTATACTGACTCAATGGATGTTGAAAACATTTAGCGAACAGAGTCAGATTGAAGATGAACTGATCAAAGCGAATCGGGTAGATTCAATCACAGTCATGGTAGGTGGAATTGCCCATGATTTTAACAATATTCTGACCACGATTCTTGGCAATGTATCACTGGCTAAGATGCTGGCTCCTAAAGACGAGAATCTCATCAAACGCTTGAGCAACGCTGAAAAGGCCACCCTGCGCGCCCAGGATCTCACCCGTCAACTGTTGACGATGACGAAAGACAACCAGCCAACCAAACGGTTGGCATCGATTCAAGATGTGGTTCAGGAAGCCGTGGACTTCTCCCTGCGCGGCTCCAATGTTCGCTATGAACTCTCGCTGCCCACAGAGTTGTGGCCAATCGAGATGGATGCCGGGCAGATCAGCCAAGTCATGCACAATTTAATGATCAACGCGGAGCATGCCATGCCCGATGGCGGGGTGATTCACGTCGATGCCATGAACTGCCGCCTGGATGACCTCAGACCCACCCACCTCCAAACGCTAAGTCCAGGACCTTATATCCACATCACTATTCAGGATGGTGGGAGGGGTATTGAAGCCGCTCACCTGCAAAACATCTTTGTCCCCTATTTTTCCACCCACAACCAAGGCAACGGCCTGGGTCTCACCACCGCCTATGCCATCATGAAAAAACACCATGGCACCATCTACGCCGAGTCCGAAGTGGGTGTTGGCACCACGTTCTACCTCTATCTGCCTGCGTCACCCGCCCGGCATGTGGCGATCGAGACCGACCCCAAACGGCTCAGGGCGAGCAAGACGGGCCGCATTTTGATGATGGAAGACGACAAAACCCTCCACGACGTCGTCGGGAGCATGTTGGATCTATTTGGCTATGAGATGGTTTTTACCCAGGACGGTCACGAAACCCTGTCAGCCTACCAGCAGGCACGAGAGACGGGTGCCCCGTTTGCCGCCGTCATTCTCGACCTCACGATCCCCGGGGGCATGGGTGGGCGCAGAACCGTAGCCGAACTGCTGGCGATCGACCCACAGGTCAAAGCCATCGTCGCCAGTGGATACACCACCGACCCGATTTTGGTGCATTTCGAGCACTACGGTTTTTGTGGTGGTATTGCTAAGCCCTATGGCGCCGAGCAGTTGCATCAAGTCTTGCGCGACGTCATCGAGGCGCCCCCCCCCTGGGCGCTATTAGAGGCAAGTCGGCGGCCTTATTTTTAATTCTTACGGCTCAGGGGGACGCTGCTCGAACCACCGCGCCTGCTGTTGATAGGCATATGCCGCCCGGATCACCGTCGGTTCATCAAACGGTTTACCCGCAATTTGCAGGCCCACTGGCAATCCCGCGGAGGTAAAGCCGCACGGCACGGAAATGGCCGGCATGCCGGTGAGGTTGTACGGCCCAGTAAAGCTGGGGCGCCTCGACGTGGTCATGGCATCCATGTCCGCAAAGGCGGGCGCCGGACTTGACATGGTGGGCGACACGAGCACATCCACCTGGGTTAAGACCTCTGTACACTGCCGTTTGAGCACGTTGCGTACACGCTGCGCCTGCACATAATCGGACGACGTAAATAACCCCCCAGTGCGGAATCGGGCGCGCACCATCTCGCCGAACGCCTCTGGCCGGTGCCGTAGGTTTTGATCGTGATAGGCAAACGCCTCACTCAGCATAATCACCGGCTGAGCCGCACCGCTGTATTGCAGGGCCGGGATGTTCACCTCTTGCACGCGGGCGCCGAGCGATGCAAACACGTTGAGCGCTTCGTCGACGCGGGCCAAGGTCTCGCGATCAATGCGGGGATCATCGGCAAAAAAGAAGTGCCGCGGCACACCGATGGTGAGGCCTTGCACCTCGGCCCTCAGAGCTGCCGCATAATCCGGTACCGGCGCCCGGCTGCTCGTGGGGTCCTTGGGATCATAACCGGCGATCACCTGAAGCATATGGGCGCTGTCTTCAACCGTCCAGGTCATGGGACCACAGTGATCGAGACTCCAGCTCAGAGGCACGACCCCGTAGCGGCTGACGCGGCCGTAAGTGGCCTTCAGCCCCACAATGCTGCAATATGCGGCGGGGCCGCGGATCGAGCCGCCCGTGCACGACCCGAGGCTGCCCATGCACAAGCCCGCGGCAATTCCGGTGCCCGAGCCACTGCTGGAGCCGCCTGGAATATGATCCAGGTTCCACGGGTTGCGGGCTAGCGGAAACCCATTGGTGGGGTCGGGGCCACCGAGAGCAAATTCGTGCATGGCCAATTTGCCCAGCAAAATAGCCCCTGCGCCTTCAAGTCGCGCGGTGGTCGTGGCATCTTCCGTAGGCACGCGATCGGCCATGACCCGCGAACTGGCGGTGGTGCGAATCCCTTGGGTGTCGTAGAGATCCTTGAGGGCAATAGGGATACCGTGCAACGGGCCGCGGTAATCGCCGCGCAACATCTCGGCTTCGGCAGCGCGTGCGGAGGCCATGGCGCGATCGTGGAGAACAGTGATATAGGCCTGTAGCGTGCCGTCGAGCCGCTCAATGCGTGCCAAAAAGGCACGGGACAGCTCCACCGGTGAAAGCTGTCCTTGCCGGAGTAGCGGGCCGGCCTCGTGGATGGTGAGATGATGCAAATCCGTTGTGCTCATCAGAGATCCTAACTCGGTAAAAAGGTAACTGCGAGGTCTTCGGCGTCCAGCTCAACATTGTGTAGGGCTTGCACGAGCGGGGCATAAAAATCGTACATGGGCTTGAGGGCAGCGAGTTCCTCGGCATTGAGACTGAGCCCGGCGCGTTCGACCAAAACGCGAAAAGCATCCAGGGAAATACCTTCTTGCTCTGACATGATAGAATAGCTCCTCGAGGACATCGTGTGCATGTGTGACGTCGACTTACGGCTTGTACGACTCTTATAGCACCATCGCTCGCACGCCGTCAATGTCACAGAAAAGGGGGGCGAAGTAGGCTACCGGAAGTCCGCTTGCCAAGCCTTACCTTTTTCTTCGTCACGATCCCGGCTCACCGCTGATGTTGCACCATCCCCGCCTGCAGCCGCTGCCACCAGCCCACCACATCGCCCACGACCATGAGGGTCGGCGGGGTTAAATCGGCCTCAGCAACGGCGTTGCCTAGGTCGGCGAGCCGTGACGAGACGCTCACTTGATGGGGATAAGACAGTGAGGACACGCATAGGGCTGGGGTGTCTGCCGGTAAGCCGTGGGACATGAGTTGCTCGGCAATCTCGGCAAAGTGCCGAAATGGCATATAAAAGACAAAGGTTTGCGACTGCGATAGGGGTCCAGATAGCGGCAATTCTTCCAGGGCACCGGAGGCGGTGCGGCTGCCGGTGAGCAGCATCACCGACGCGGCCAGATTGCGGTGCGTCACCGGTAGGCCGAGCAAGGAGAGGCCGCCGATACCAGCGCTGATGCCCGGCACCACTTCCCACGCAATCCCCTGTGCGGTTAAAAATTCCAGCTCTTCCCCACCGCGGCCAAACACGCACGGATCGCCGCCCTTGAGGCGTACGACGGTGGTGTATTGCTCTACCGCCTGGGCCAGGTGCTCGTGAATGTGCTGTTGCCGGTGGGGCACGCGAAAACCGCCTCGCGTGCCCACCGGCACCAGCACACATGTCGGTGGGCAATGGGTTAAGACGTCGGAGTGAATCAGAGCATCGTGAAAGACGATCTCGGCTCGGTTGAGAATCCGGACCGCCCTGACTGTGAGCAAATCCGCTGCGCCGGGTCCTGCCCCAACGAGATAGACTTTATTACCGCGTTTCCGGCTCATACAAAGGTTCTCCTGCAGTTGCATCAGCTTACATGGATTTACGAGTATAACATGGGTCGCTGATTTGCGGTGCGCGGTACTAGACACAATCCCCACGGGTCGATATGATATTGTTTATATTGAGATGCAAAGTGGATTTGCCGGCGGACGCAGGACGGGACAAAATCGACATGGATATGGGGTCGGCGGCACGCGCGGCCTGCTCATCGGCTCTCTGATGGCCTTGGCGATGTTGGGCTGTGAAGCGTCCTGTATGCGTCGCTGGTGTGGGTTCTTGTGACCATGGTGTACGAGTCAAGGAAGGGATGTATGATTTGCGGTGCGCAGCACTAGAAAGCATGCAGATGGCGAGCGTTGCAGATATAGAAGTAAAAGTGTCCTCAGCCCGTGCATTTCTCAAAGACTTGCGCGAAGAGATCCGGAGTCATCCCGGTGTCGGGCATTCGCTTCTGAGCCGTATGTTGATGGACCCGCGCACGAAGCACGATTTTCGCGTGCTGGCTTCTCAGCATTATCCGCTGGTGGCCAATTTTACGGCCTATATGGAACTCTTGTTATTGCGGGCGCCGAGCAGCGAAGCGAAGTGCTGGATTGCCAAGGTGTTGGTGGATGAGTACGGCGATCGCTCGCACGGGGTGGATCACCCGCAGGCGTATCGCGCCTTTATGCACGCGGCCGGGATTGAACCGGGGTGTGAGAGCGATTTTCAGCTGCATCCGGAGGCGGTGGATTTTATCCGGGAGCACTACCGCATTTGCACTGAGGAGCCGTTTTTGGTGGGGCTCGGCGCGGTTGGGCCAGGCCACGAGTGGTCGATCCCAACGATGTTTGAGCACGTGCTCGTCGGACTGCGCAAGGCCGGCTTTGAGGCGGAGGATGTGGCGTATTGGAGCATGCATCTGGATCAGGATGCCGACCACGGTGACTGGCTTGAAGAAGCTCTTGTGGCGTATTGTGACACGGAAGAAGCCCGCGCTCAGGTGCGCCACGGCGCCATGCTGAGTCTGAATGCCCGGGAAAAGTTCTGGTGGGGGGTGTTGGATAAAGTCAATACCGAACTCACCAAGTCGGCGCTCCCTGGGATTGCCTCGGCGGCTTTGGCTAGCGGCCCGCCGCAGCCGACGTTTAACCAAATTCGCGAGCGTCTTGAGATCAATATTTCGTTTGGCCGTGAGCTTAGTGGCGAGCCACTAGCCTGAGGGAAGTAGGCATGACACAGACGACGACAGAGCTCATCATGGTGGCTTTTGGTGGCCCGTCACCTGGGTGCTGCGAGCGGTTTGAAACCTGCCCGGGCGAGGCCTATTGTTTTGTCTCTGGTATTTTTGGGCACAACGATGCCCGCCGTGAACGGATTGAAGAAGTGGTCGCCCATTACCGGGAGCTGGGCGGGTATTCGGCCTTTCATGCCTACACCGCCGAACAAGCGGACGCGCTGGGCGCCGAATTGGAGCGGCGCGGTCTGCCCATGCGCGTGCGGTGTGGCTATCACCACTGGCCACCCTACGTGCGCGACGTGATCGCGGAGATGAGCGCGGATGGAGTGGCGGACATGGTGATTTTGATTATGGCGCCGCACCAGTCGTCGGTGAGCTGGGACCTCTATCTGCGCATTGTGGGGGAGGGCATTCAACAGGTGGGTGAGCAGGCGCCGCAAGTGCTGGGGGTGGTCGACCCGTGGTGGAATAGCGAGGGTTTTATCGATGCGGTGTCGTCACGTATTGACACGGCTGCCGAGACGATAGGCGCCGATCTCAATGCCCCAGACACGGGTCTGTTACTGACTGCCCACGCCATTCCGCAGCCGCTGTCACGCACGGCGCCGTATTGCACGCAAGTGCAAGAGACGGCGGCGCTGGTGGCTCAGAAGCTCGGGGTGGCGCATTATACCGTGGCCTATCAGTCGCAGCCGAGTGTGTCGACGATTCCCTGGACTGGGCCGTCGGTAGAAGAGGCCATCGCGGCCTTTGCCGAGGCCGGCAAAACCAAGATCGTCAGTTCGGCCATTGGATTTCTCTGCGACAATGTGGAGGTCCTGTACGACCTCGGCATGACGGGAAAACGCAGCGCCGATGCGCATGCGATGGCCTTTACACGTGCGGAGTCTGTGCATAGTCACCCGGCTTTCATCAGCATGCTTGCAGATCGGGTCGAGGCCAAACTCAAGGCGCTTCAAACTGCTTTTTAGGGTCCAGAATGACGCCTGACGCAGGTCGGGCACGCCGTGCTCTTACCACATGGCGTTGATTGTGGGTCTGTGTGTTAAGGGCGAAGGAGATGAATAAAGGTGATCAAAAAAAATAGACCGATCACCGTGAGGGTCGTGGTGGCATAAAGGAGGCGGACGGCTCTGGGGATATCGCTGGGCTCGGCACGCCGGTGCCCGGCGCCGAGGCGGTAGTGACCGAATTTCTCAATTTCAATTTCCAGGGCGCCGGCCATGCTGCTCATGGGATAGCCGGAGTTGAGACTGTCACTGAATTTGGCCTCATGCCACCAGACCAAGTAGGCAATGCGAACATTGGCGCTCGAAAATATCGCCGCCACAATCATGGCCCACGCGGTGGCGCGGGCCGGAATGAGATTGACCAGATCGTCCAACCATGCCGGTATTTTGCCAAGCCATTCGTATTGGTCGTCATGATGGCCCATGACGGTGTCTGCGGCATCGACAAAACAATAGGCGAAGGCAGCAGGTAAGCCGCCCAGCGCATAATAAAGCAGTGGGGCGACAATCCCGTCCGAGGCATTTTTGGCCACTTCACCCACGGTAACGGACGACAATTCGTAGACGTTGAGCCATGAGGTATCCTGGTTCACGACATAGTACCTCACCAGTGCCCGTGCCCGGGGCACGTCTTGTGCCTTTAACGTCTCAAATACTTCTTCTGTCGCGAGCACGACGTTATACAAGGCCAAGGTCATTTTGAGAGCCATGGCCCGGGCAATCCATGCCATGGGCCACGGCAGCAGAGCAAACAGCTGTTGCCATAACAGGCCGATGCCCCAAGCGATTGCGACTCCCGAGAGTGTCACGATTGCGCCGTATAAGAACCGAAGAAATCTCCGCTCCAGATTGGGGGCCCAGGAGACGACCCAATCGAGCACGAAGCCGATCACATCAATGGTGTGAAAACGATTGGGAAAGCCTCTAAACAGCCGGTCGATGCCGAAAGCGAGCAGTACAGGTATAAAATCGCTAAGGATGGGCCACATAGGCAACTACCCCGTGATGGCCTCTGGTGTGGTGCCGTGAATATGCGCTGCGGCGCTTGCCGGTCGGGTATCCAAAACGGCCTCAGGGAGTTGTTCCATGGCCTCGCGTATGACGACCGACGCTTGCACGGTAGGTCGCATGTGACGGCTGATATAACGCTTCCAGCCCTTGGCAACAGGCTGATGGGCAAAGAGACCCAGCAGGTGGCGAAGCGTCCGGCTGGCCGGCAATCCACGTCTATCGCACTGTTCGAGGTAGGGCAAGATGCCATCGAGGACCTCGCGCCGCGAGGGAGCGGGTGACCTCGCGGTATCAAACAGCGTATCGGCAGTGGCCAACAGATAAGGGTTGTCATAAGCCGCTCGGCCAATCATCACCCCGTCAACCTCACACAGGTGGCGGAGGGTTTGATCGAGGGCGGTAATGCCACCGTTGATTTCAAGGGTCAAGGCGGGGAAATCAGCCTTCAACCGATAGACATCGCCATAGCGGAGCGGGGGGATCGTGCGGTTTTCCTTGGGACTAAGCCCGTTTAGGATGGCGATACGCGCATGTATCACAAAGCGGTCACAACCCGCCTTGGCTACGGTATCGACAAAGTGGGCCAAGTCCTCATAGCGGTCCAGGTGATCAATGCCAATCCGGTGTTTGACCGTAACCGGTAGCAGAGTGGCGGCGCGCATCGCCGCGACACAGGTGGCCACATGATCGGGACGGGCCATCATACACGCGCCGAATTGTCCATGTTGCACCCGGTCGCTTGGACACCCGACATTGAGATTGACTTCGTCGTAGCCCCATGCTTCTGCAAAGCGAGCACAGGCCGTGAGTTGATCCGGGTCGTCTCCCCCCAGTTGCAGCGCTAGGGGTTTTTCCAGCGGATCGAATGATAAGAGCTTGTCGCGGTCGCCATGCAAAATGGCACCGGTGGTGACCATTTCCGTATAGAGTAAGGTGCGGCGGGTAATCTGCCGCATGAAGTAGCGGTAATGGCGATCGGTCCGGTCCATCATCGGGGCAATACTCAACGGCCAAACCCCACCGCGGCGCGGCGTCATCGCGTCCGCATCGTCACGACCGGCTTTGTCATCCTGATATTGCATAGTCTTGCATCCAAGCACGTGCACGTTGTACCCAAATCTGTGCCGGATCGCCACCGTGTTGGCTCATCTGAAAGTGATTGGCCCCGGCGATCTCTAAAAATTCAACCGCTCCATCGGCTTGGTTCAGTGCCGCTTCCATGGCGCGGGCCTGCTCGTATAGCACAGGGAAATCGTTCTCGCCCACCGCCAACAAAAAAGGGAGCCGATTGCCGGCTGTATAGTGGAGAGGACTGGCCACCAACGGATTCGTCCCCGACGGTATAAACGCCTGCAGCCGGTCCTGTGGAATGGGGCCGGTAAGATCATAAACCCCGCTGACCGGGAAGCAAGCGGAAATCGCCTTGCCGGGCAAATCGTATGCCGTGAGCAGTGAGGGCCGTAGCGCGACCAATGCCGCCAAGTGGCCTCCCGCCGAGTGCCCGCCAATAAACAGGCGCTGGGGATCCCCACCGTAACTCGAGATGTGCGTGTAGGTCCAGGCGAGAGCGGACAGGCAATCGTCCAGTGCCGCCGGATACGGAGCGGCCGGCGCCAGGCGGTAACCCACCGAGATGAAAATCGCTGGCAGCGAGATAAACGCCGGTGCCATGAAACCCAGCCACTCCTTATAACCGTGTGTCCAGTAGCCACCGTGCATGAACAAGAGTGTTGGAAGCTCGGGTCCGGAGGAGAACGCGGGCAAATAGAGATCGATTTTTTGCCAGTAATCCGGCCCGTAGGGGATCTCCAGGGCGTGACGGGTTTGAGCGAGCGCCGTGGTGGTGGCATCGCGGCACCAAGCGGCATAGTGCTCCGCTTCAGGCATCATCGGCGGCTGAGGTGGCAAATCGGCAGACGGCATGAAGACATCCTCTGCTTTATTTGCAATCCAGTGCTTTATTTGCAATCCGGCGATTGACGTTTGCAGTCCGTTTTTGCTCAACACCGGCATAGGGCAGCAGGGCCACACTGAGGGCCTGGTCGCCGGCATCGCTGAGTGACACCACGCCTAAGATGGGCACGACGGTACGCTGCGGCGCTAGACAGTGCTTAAAGTACCCACTCATGCGCGCTTCAATCGGTGCGGTTTGCTGGCGCGGGCCCTGATAACACTTGAGCACCAGAGGCCACGACGCCTGCCCACCGAGTTCGGTGTGGACGACATAGATACGGCTTTTGCTATCACTATCCAGCGCCTGCTCTTGGCGTGGCACCGCTTCGATGTCGTTTGTGCGGCAAAACGCGCTGAGTGCTCGAATGCTCCCTGCCGGGGCGTGTGCGGCCCGCATCAAGGCCGGATCGTACATGGCGCTGAGCAATCGCCGATAGCCTGCCTGCCCCACGATCGGCAAGAGGGCCTCGCGCATGGGCCGTATAGACGGTGTGACTTGCATCCGCTCCTCCGGGGGCATCCCCCTTCCCCGGGATGCTTGACGGTATCTACCCCCTCCGGTACAGTTACGCCTGTACAGTGACAATGGTGGTGTATCATGACGAAAATGATGGTGAAAAACAAGTTGAGATCTGCAATATAATGAAATTAGCGAAAGAGCCCATGGGAGATTGACCCCACTATGGCCCAAACCCCTGCGATCACCCCTGAACTTTACAATGCGCCGTTTATGCGCGCCTGCCGCCGTGAGCCCACACCGTACACCCCGGTTTGGCTCATGCGCCAAGCGGGCCGTTACATGCCGGAATACCGGCGTATCCGGGAGCAAGTGTCGTTTTTGGAGCTGTGTAAACGGCCGGAATTGGCCGCCGAAGTCACGGTGATGGCGGTGGATCGTCTGGGGGTGGATGCCGCGATTATTTTTGCTGATATTTTGTTGATTTTAGAACCCATGGGCATGGAGCTGGAGTTCTCGGCCGGGGATGGGCCGGTCTTGCATAATCCGATCCGTGGTGCTGCCGATGTCGACCGATTAAATGAAGATCCCGAGGTCGAGATCTCCCTTGGCTATGTCCTGGAGGCGATTCGTTGCACGCGCGCGGCGCTCAGGCCAGATGTACCTCTGATCGGCTTTGCCGGAGCGCCATTTACCTTGGCGTCGTATATGATCGAGGGGGGAGGCTCACGGCATTATGTGCAGACCAAGGCGCTCATGTATTGCGATGCGGGGGCCTGGCACGCCCTGATGACGCGGTTGAGCCGTCACACAGCGCGTTATTTGAACGCACAGGTGGAAGCCGGTGCTCAAGCCGTGCAGTTGTTTGATAGCTGGGTGGGCAATTTGTCGCCTGCCGATTACCGCACGTTTGTTTTGCCGCACATGCAGGCCCTCATCGCGCAAATCACCCCCGGTGTCCCGGTGATCCACTTCGGTACGGGTACCAATGCCCTGCTAGAACTGATGCGGGATGCGGGCGGCAATGTGATCGGCGTGGATTACCGAGTGGAGCTGGACGCCGCCTGGCGGCGTCTGGGTGCGGTGGCCATTCAGGGCAATCTCGACCCGTGCGTGCTTTATGCCGAGCGGCCGTATATCCGTGAGCGGGTGCAGCGGCTCTTAGACCAGGCGCAAAACCGGCCGGGACATATTTTCAATTTGGGGCACGGTATTCTCCCCACCACGCCGATGGACAACGTGATCGCCTTGGTGGAGGGCGTTCACGAGATGAGCGCGCGAGCTTAGGACTGTGTAGGAGTAAAGAAATCCTGTGTCTGACATCGCCTCTCGCAAACGAGTGGTCGTCATTGGGGGTGGCATCACCGGCTTGGTGACGTGTTACCGCTTGCACCGGCAAGCCAGTGAACGAGCGCTGCCGCTGGATATGACGCTGCTGGAAGCGGGCGAACGCGTGGGCGGCATGCTGGCCACCACCCATACGGCAGGTGCGCTGCTGGAGCACGGCCCGGATTGCTTTATTACCCATAAGCCATGGGGCGTGCAGCTCTGCGAAGCACTGGAGCTGCACGAGGAGATGATCAGTACCACTACCGAGCATCGCCGGAGTTTTATTGTGCGCGATGGCAAGCTGTGCCCGGTGCCGCAAGGGCTCTATTTGATGATTCCAGGCTCGTTTTGGTCGTTTGCCGCGTCCCCGCTTATGAGCTGGCGTGGCAAGCTGCGTATGGGGTTGGACCTGGTGCTGCCTCGCCGGGCGCCGCCGCCCCGGGCACCTGGACCTATAGCAAGAGAGATAGAAGCAGACGATGAATCGCTGGCGCAGTTTGTCACCCGGCGCTTGGGCCGCGAGGCCTTGGAACGCATAGCGCAGCCGATGGTGGGCGGGATTTACACCGCCGATCCTGCCAAGCTGAGCCTGCGGGCGACGATGCCGCAGTTTTTGGATATGGAGCAACGCCATGGCAGCTTGATCCGTGCGCTTCTGCACCAGCAGCGCCAGGCCCGGCAAGAGGGCGTGAGCGGGCCGCGTTATGGGTTGTTCGCCTCGTTTCGACATGGCATGCAAACGCTGGCGGATCGGCTTGAGTCGTGTCTGCCGGCGGAGATGATTCGGTTGCAAACCCGAGCTGCCGGGGTTGAACGCCAGCCGCAGGAGTCGTCTTGGAGGATCGAGCTGGAGGATCAGTCCCATATCAAAGCCGATGCGGTTTGTCTGGCCCTGCCGGCGCCAAAGGCCGCGTCGCTATTGAGGGCGGTGGATGCCGAGTTGGTGTCTGAGATGCAAATTCCGTATGCGTCGTCCGCGATTATGAATATTGTGCTGCGGCGTCGCGACATTGCACATCCGCTCAACGGCATGGGCTTTGTGGTGCCCGCGGTTGAACATCGCGCCCTGATCGCCTGCTCGTTTAGCAGCGTTAAATTTGCCGGACGGGCCCCGGAGGGTCAAGTCTTGCTGCGCGCGTTTATCGGCGGCGCCATGCAGCCGGAGCAGTTTGAGCAATCGGACGAGGAGATACAACGGGTGGTGTTGCACGATCTCCGCCAATTGCTCGGTGTGAGCGGCGAGCCTCTACATGTCAGCCTGCGCCGCTGGCCACAGTCCATGGCCCAGTACCACCTCGGACATGTCCAGCGGGTGGCCCGTATCGAGTCTCTCGTGAGCCGCTTGCCCGGGCTCGTGCTCGCGGGCAATGCCTATCGCGGTGTGGGTGTGCCGGATTGCATCCGCAGCGGCAACGAGGCCGCGCAGACCGTACTCGACTACCTCGATATGGCCCCTTGCTTTCAAAGCCCCACCTGAGACACTGCCCCGACACGCGATGGCCAAGGGGATGGCGTGCGGTTCTTGCTAGGTGTTTTTCGATGTCAAGTTCTCATCCAAGAAGCAGGTTCGATCAGGCCACAGCAGATACAGGCGGGAGTCACCAACTTGATGAACGATCCACCGGGTGTCTCCGGTCATCCCCGTTCTAGCCCAGCCGGCTTCCGGGCCGCCTGTCTGGTGTGGGTTGTTTACAGGGTGCACGGCGTGTGCCCTGTTCACAAGAATACGACTTTACTGTTATACTGAGACAACGCAAGCGGCCAAACCGAGAATCCATAAGCTTCTTCTCAACAGGAAACGTTATGTCTAAAGCGATTGGTATTGATTTGGGTACCACGAACTCCGCTGCAGCGATTAAGCGCTTGGAAACGGAGATTATTCCCAATGCGGAAGGCGATCCGTTGACGCCTTCGGTGGTGAGTTATCAAACCGCAAGCGGCTTCTTCCGGAAGAAACAGAAATTTGTCGTCGGCAAACCCGCCTTGGAGTGGATGGCGCAAGACCCGGCGAATACGGTCCTCTCGATCAAGCGGTTGATGGGGAGAAACGTGACCGATCCGGAAGTCCAAAAGCTGATTGAGGAAAAACGCTTCGCTTACACCGTCAAGCGCCTGGCCGAGGGCTCTGAACATAGCGTCGCGGTGGTCATGAATGGAGCGGAATTTACCCCCGAGCAGATTTCGGCCAAGATCCTGGAAAAGGTGGTGAGCGACGCGGAGAAACGGCTCAAAGAGAGCGTCGAATATGTGGTCGTGACAGTGCCTGCCTATTTCAATGATAAACAGAAGCACGCCACGCGCATGGCCGCTGCCCTGGCCGGGTTGAAGGTGCAGCGCTTGTTGCCCGAGCCAACCGCCGCCGCCATTTCTTTTGGTATTGACGCCCTGGCTGAAGATGAGGCGCAAACGATTCTTGTGTTCGATCTAGGCGGTGGGACGTTCGATATCGCTATTCTCACCATTGCTCAGGGCCAGTTTATCGAGCAGGGCAAGGGAGGAGATATGTGGATGGGGGGTGATGATATTGACCATCTCATCACCCAATACGTCTACGATGAGACGGAAGCAGAGTATGAAATCGATGATTTAGCGGCGTTGATCGAGCAGTTGCCAGCGGTCGACAAGAATCGGTTTTTGAGCGATTTAAAGCACAAGGTTGAAGCGGCCAAGATTCGCTTGAGTACGGCAGACAAGGCGGTGATCGAAATTCTTGGCCTGCTCAAAGACGAGGACGGGGATATTCTGGATATCGAAGTGGAATTGTCGCGGTCGCAATTTGAATCGCTTCTGCTGCCCATGGCCGAGCAAGCCGTAGCCCTCACGCTACAGATGATCGAAGACATCCATTTTGACATCGATTTGATAGACAAGGTCGTGATGGTTGGCGGCTCCTCCTCCATTCCACTGCTGGTTCGGAAGATGCAAGAGGTGTTTGGCGAGCCTCGGGTGCTGGTGCATCCCCGGCCGATGTTGGCGATTGCCGAGGGGGCGGCCGCCCTGGCGCACCGCCTCTCCGAGAGCTATGAGTGCCCGGGCTGTGGGCAGATCGTAGCCCAGACTGATCACACGTGTGGGGCGTGCCAATTCGACCTGACGGCGAATCTTGAGCAAGTCGGGGTGGTGGACATCGTCCACACTGTCTCTCACGACTACTACCTGGCACTGGAAGATGGCAGCGACTATCGCTTGGTGGAACAAAACACCCCGTTGCCCTTCGCGACCCAGGCGGCTTTCAAACTGGTGCATGCAGACCAACGCCTGGCCCATTTTAGATTTTACAACCGAGTGAGTGAGACCCAGGAGTCTATTGGCGACCTCTGGCTGAGTTTTAGCACCGATGGAATCGGAGATGACGAGGACAAGGTACATGAAGTTCTGTTGAATTTCGAGATCGATGAAAACAACCTGATCACCGTCTCTGCCTCCATCAAGGATTTGCCCGATGTGAAGCTCAGTCGTACGCTATCGCGAGGCAATGTAGATGAGAAGCTGTTTCTCGATCTAGAAGAATCTATTGCACGCGTCAATAGCGGACAGCAGAATTATTACGCGGTTGTCGATTTCTTAGAGCGGGCGGTGGGCATGGCCCAAACGATTAATCAGGTGATTGACTCTGAGACCGGTGAGATTGATGAAAGTGCCTACCAGCAGGCTCTGCGGCACCAATCCGTTGCCAAGCAGCTCTTCGAACAGGAAGCGACGCCGTATGCCAATCTCTATTATGCCGAAGATTTCCTGGCTGACGCCGGACCTATTTTGGCGCCTCGGGAACAGCGCGTTTTGCGGCAAAAAATCGATAGACTGAAGGCGGTCAACGAAACCGGTTCCGTCGACGAGATCCTGCGCGCCCGCGACGACTTGTCTGATGAGCTGGATAATCATCCGTTGTTGCTGAGTATCAACAACATCGAAATGGCGGCGGGTATGATGACACGAGAAGATCCTGCCAAAGCGCCTCGATATGTTAAATATTTGGATGATATCCACCGCGCTATTGAGCGGCAGGACTCGGAGACGTTGGTCAGGTTGGTTGAGGAGATCATGCCCGAAGTCTCTGAGATTCTCGATCGGTATGCATCCAAGGAGTTGCGCATATGGAAAGGTATTCGTCAATAGGGGCCTAGAAATATGACGAAGGTCGACTGCCCCGTATGCGGCAAAACCGACTTGGCTGATCATCTCACTCAGTGCCCTCAGTGCAATGCCGACCTGGAGTGCTTTCGGCTGCTGGAGGCGCTCTACGAGACGCCAGCCACGTCTGGTGTCGAGGGGGACGTTTTATTAGACAGCTGGTCTCGACGTGTGGATGAGATGGGCCCTGTGCTGCATCGCCTGCAAGACGGCATGCACCAATGGCAGCGGGCGGCTGTGCGCCGCACTGCTATACTCATCTCGGTACTCGCCGTCTTGATCTTCGTGATCGTCGCCGGTTTTTGGTGGGTGTACTCGCAGTGGGACAGGCCTCAAGAGCCGGCCGAGGTGGTGCCATCCGCGGCGTTTTTGGCCGAGTTGGCGAGCGAGCGGCCACAGGATAAAGTCCTGCGCGAGGCGGTGGCAAAAGCGGTTGCCGGGATCGCGCAAGTCAGTCTGCAGGTCGTGGCTCTGGAACAGCGTGTGGCGGCACTTGCCACGCAAGCGGCAGCCCTTGACACCAAAGCCCCAGCGCTTGCCGAACCTGAGCCAGACCCGGCATTCTTGTACCATGAACCGCGACAGAACGAGTCGCTGTGGCTGATTGCCCAGAAATACTATCAGCAGGGTGGGCTCTATCCCGCCTTACTAGAGACGAATCCCGGTTTAGGCATCTATTTTGAGCCGGACGCTGGCCCCCTCCGCCTGCCAGCGAACCGGCAGGCCGCAGAGGCGATCGTGACGCGTGTGGTCTTCACCAAAGAGGCTAAGCGGTTTTATCGTTATCAGGTCCAGGAGGGAGACACCTGGCAGCGTATTGCTGCGCTTTTTTACGGCAATCGCCGAGGGAATGATGCAGCTTGGCTGCAAGCCCTAAACGCAGATTCACAACCCCAACCCGGAACCCGAGTGGTGGTTCCCTTAGCTGAATAAGCACCAGTTATGAGCCAAGAAACGACCTATCAGGAAGCCTATCAAAAGGGTGAGCGCTTTTTTGTGAAAAGCAACTTTCTGCTTGCCAAAAAGGAATTTGAGAAAGCCTTGCAGCTCCGTCCCAACGATGAGCTACAAGAAAAGATTCAGCTCTGTACACGCGAAGTCGAGTTGCAAAAGCGCAAGGAAACGATTAAACAGGCCCGGCGGCTGGAAAAGCGGGGTAAATTCCACGATGCTTTGCAGCGTTTTGAACAGGCTGCTGTACTCCAGGAAGAAGACTGGCTCGTGCAGAAAATCGGCACGCTGCAGGGCAAGCTGCAGTGGGCCAAAGTCGAGAGCCAAATCGAGCGAGCCGAAGCCAGCCAAGACCTCGAAGCTACCCTCGCTGCTTATGATCAAGCGTTAGCCGTCATCGACAACCCGGAACTCATGGCCAAGCAGGGCATCTCTTTGGTGCGGGCCGGACGTTATCAGCAAGCGATTGAGCTCTTCACCGAGCATCCGCCGGGCAACGATGCGGCGCGCTACCATGTGGGTTACGCCTATGCCAACGCCGGGCAATTTGTCAAAGCACTGGCCTACTGGAATGACATTGAGGACGTCAAAGACGCCGCCTTGTGGCAGCACTACGAGAAGTTACTACCGTTCGTCTATCGCGAACTCGAGGCCGGGACAGATCCGCATGGCTATGCCGTAGCACACCAGAGTGTGCAGAAGCTGATGCATTCGGGCCATGCCTCTGATCTCACAAATTACGAGCAATGTTTTAAGCACAAGTACATCGAGGCCCTGTGGCAAGATAGATGTTACACAGAACTGGCAACCTTGCTGTTACCTCTACCACAAACATTATCTCTCCCTGTGCTTGGACTTTATGCGCGAGTCTACTACCAGCTGGCGGCACACGACGCGCAGCATCTGGAAATGGCCATCACCCTCTGGTTAACTGCAATCTACAATGATCCACTCTTGCAGGCGTTGTCGATCTATGAGGTCGAGAAAGGGGGACTCGATCTCCACGCCGTGCGAGAGACCTTGTTACAGGATATGGAAGCCCAGATCCAGCGCGCTGACCGGCAAAGTCGGCTGCCGGCTCGAACCCTGGCCTATTGGCAGCTCGAAAAGCGGCTCATCCATGAATTGGTTTCACTACCGTTGGATCACAGCTCACTCGACATCTTTCCCTGTACACCCGTTTTTGCCGAGAAGTTTGGGCTTGCTGAAGCCATCTCGGCATGCCTAAGCGCACAAAGCACGGCTATGAGCGAGCAGAGTGAGACATTTTTCGAAGTCAGTGCCTACTATTCTAAGGCAGGTCCGAGCCTGATGCTGATGGAGCAAGGCGAAGAGGAACACGCCCTGGCATTACTTCCCAAGAGCGCGACGGATGAGGTCTCGGCCTATTGCCGGCAGCGGGTTTTGTTTCGCTATGCGATGAGTAAGGCGGCGCGGGGCGAGAAGCAGACCAAACGATGGTTTTTGGAAGCGCTGCCGCTCCTGCAACACTATGAGCGATACCGCGATGAACTGACTGAGTTCGCCATGTCTGACTTGGAAGAGAAAGCTTATGCGGGCCTGGCCGAGGCGATGGAGGCTCTGTGCAAGCATATCCACACGCCTGCATTTCTCCAAGCCACTGCTTATGTGATGAGCATTCAGGCCGTCCAATGGCGGAATGCGGGCATGAGCACTTCGGCGGCGGAAAGGCTGTTTAAAAGAGCCCTCGGGATGGACCCGGAGTCTGAGTTGGCCAAGACCAGCCTACTGAGATTACAGAAAGACATCTGCTGGGAACAGGTCGATAAGGCGATGAAGCAGCACAATCTCAACAAAGCCGCCACCCTTCTAGAGGCGTCCGGGGAGCCCGAGCTGATCGATCTTTTCTTTGAGAGCATCGAGCTTTTTTACGGACAGGTACAGAACTGGGATCGTCCGGACAAGCTTGAGGCGCTACGAGAGTTTTATGCGGCTTGTTACCGCCTGGACCGGGATCATGACTTGACCTATGAACTGGGGCATGAGTTGGCGAGATGTGAGTAGCTGTGAACAATCCCTTTGCGATCTTAAATGTTGATCGGTCGGCATCAAAAAAAGAGATCTTACAGCAGGTCACCATGGCCATGCGCAGCCGGCAACACGATGCGAGAAGCATTGCCGAAGCACAAAAGCTGTTGTTCAATGCTGTGACGAGAGCCGCGGAGGAATTCAAACAATTTCTCGATATCGATCCCTGCCTAGGGACCTTGCAACTCGGTGCGATGACGACTGCAGAGGCACCGGACCTTGTCTTATTGGATGCATTCAATGACCAAGCAGCGACTCCAAGAAAAGCTCGTTGATTTTCAAAGGGACATCATTAGTCTATCGCAAGCCATACAGGCAAAGGAGCAAGCGTTTCAAGACCTTGAAGGCGATCTGCTGCTGGAGTTGCTGCTGGTGTTGGATGCGTTCGAAAATATTTTTAACAGTCTAGAGGGCAAAGCGGAGACGTTTGACAAAGCCGCGCGACGTGCCCTCAAAAGCTTCACGCGCATTCAGAATAAGGTCGTGCGTATTCTGGAAGAGCGCGGCGTCGAGCAGATCGTGTTTCCCGATGGCAAAGCCGTGGCGGGCCTGTGTAAAGTGGTCGAGACCCAAAGAGCTGAAGAGCGGCAGGAGAGCGAGATCCTCTCGATCGTCCGACACGGCTATCGGCATGGCGACCGGGTGCTCAGGCCGGCGGAGGTCATTACGGTCGCCAATCATTAGGCCGTCCACAGGGGTGGTGCATCGGTGTAAACCACCTGTTCGTAGGGGATCGGGGCCGTGAGCAGCCCGATGTCTTGAGCAAACCGATTCATGTGGCTGACCACATCTGCAGAAATCACCGGGTCGTAAAACGGCAGATCGCGTCGAATGATGTCCGCAATCATCCCTGCCTCGGCCTGGGGAAAGCGTCGGTGGCCCACCTCGGTGGCAAGTTCAGGGTTGGCCTTGAGAGCCCACTGGGTGTTGCGAATCGCACGCACGGCTGCTGCAACGGCATCAGGATGCTGTGCGATGAGTCGGTCTGTGGTGACGAGCGCCGCGAATGTGTAGAACTGGGCCGCGGGAGGACCATCACCGCGCCGCACATCCAGGGCAATCGTACCGATGCCACGACGCACTGCCGTCTCTGCGCCCATGGCATTGGCCCAGAACCCATCGATTTGGCCGTCCTCCAGCGCTTTGGCCGCAGTCACCCCAAACGAAGCTCCCGGCTGATTGGCCCCCGGCACCGGCGCGATCTGCACCCCATCCCGCTCCGGATCAATTCCCGCTTCGGCCAGCAGGCGCCGCAAGCCCACATCCACCCCCGGTGCCGCGCCGATTCGCAACCCTTTGATGGCATTGATGTCACCACGCTCGACAGCCAGATCAGACCGCAACACCAACAGCCAGTACATCCCCTGAGAGAGCGCGATCAGGAGCTTGGCCCCATGCCAATTGGGAAACGCGTTCAGCGTCGCATGTGCGCCGCCGGCGACAAAATCGAGTTGCCCGTCCCGCATCGCGGCCATTGTCTGCGGCACGGGAAAGACATGCTCGAGCGTCGCCGCCAGCCCCTCTTGTTGGAAAAACCCCAGCTCAACCGCAGCAATGGCTGGGAAATAAGAATTGGTCACGAGATCCGGGACGGCAATTTTCATGGTAAATACTCCGTGAGGTGCCTCGAAAAGATGACGCGAATGGCGGCACGTAGGGTAAGATTCTAAGATATGAGTATGCAACTCTAGTCTGAGAGGAAAGGCTCTACGATGCAAGTGCTAATCATCCACGGCGACACCTTTTTCAACCGTTGTCGCGCATCGCTGTGCGCTGTGCTCCTGTGCCTCTTACTTCCCCTGGCGCCAATACAGGCCGAAACCCAGGACCCGCCTGTGATGTCTCCCTATACCTGGGAGCCTCACATCGATATCCGGGGCTGGTGGATGAGTGAAAAGTACGACGGTATCCGGGGCTATTGGACCGGCAGTCAGCTCGTGTCACGGGTCGGCAATGTGTTTGTGACACCACCCTGGTTTACAGAAAATTTCCCCGCCGAGCCGCTGGATGGCGAACTGTGGGTCGGGCGGCAAACCTTTGCAGAACTCTCCAGCATTGTCCTCGACCAAACCCCGGATGAGACGGCGTGGAAACGCGTCCACTATATGGTTTTTGACGCGCCCCAGGCGAGCGGCGGCTTTGAGGCCAGGCTCGACTTTGCGCGTCAATGGTTCAATCGCCATCCCAACGCCTATGTCAAGATTGTGGATCATGAGATTTGCAAGGACGCCGAGCATTTGCAACAAAAGCTGACAGAAATTGAAGGGCAAGGCGGTGAAGGCTTGATATTGCGCCGTCCCCAGTCACCTTACATCATGGGGCGATCTCACGATATTCTAAAAGTGAAAACTTTCCAGGACGACGATGCAGTGGTCATGGGATATCGGCCCGGCAAGGGGCGGCATGCCGGACGATTGGGAGCGCTGTGGGTCGAATTGCCTAATGGCGTCCAGTTTGCCATTGGCACGGGGCTGACGGATGCCGAGCGCGACAATCCGCCGCCGATTGGCAGCACCATCAAGTTTAAGTATCACGGGTTTACCAAAGATGGCAAACCCCGGTTTGCCTCATTTCTGAGGGTGCGGGAGGAGTTTCGAAGGCGAGTTCAAACGGATTGATGTGGGGTTGGAGTAGATCTTGCCTGCTCATCCTCTACGGGCCCCCCTTTGTCGAGGTGCCCAGAGAGCTGCACAGCCCCTAACCGTAGCGCCCTGGCGACGGCTCCAGCCCCAGGGTCTGCCGCCCGAAATTCTCAGCTGCCGCATCCCAATTGATCCCCTGATGGTGCGATGCGGCGTGCACATCGCGGTGAAAGCGTTGGAGCGCCTCGGTCTCCAAAATAGCACTGCCGCCGCTCGCTTCGAACAACCGGTTCACGGCTTGCACACACAACTTGGCCACAAATGTCTTATCCCGCATGTATCGGGCGCGCTCTAGAGGTGCGAACGCCTCACCCCACTCAGCTTTTTTGAGAATATCCCCCGTCGCCCGCCGGTGCAGTTCGCGAGCGGCATCGACTTCCACCGCCGCCTCGGCGAGCCGCGTCTGCACGAGCACGGAATCAGCAGTACGGCCAGGGCCGGACGTCCCTTGAAAGCGCTCGGCAAACGCATCGACTGCCCCCTGGGCCATACCCACGATCGGGGCCACCAGGTCCCACCCTGTCAGGCAGCGCAGGGGCAGGCGATAACTGACCCGCTGATGGCGCTCCCATCCGGTCCACTCTCCATCTCCCGCCCGACCCGGGTCCAGGGTGCGGTGTGCCGGGACAAACACGTCCCGGATCTCGATATCTTTGCTGCCCGTACCGCGCATGCCGGAGGTGAACCACGTATCAATAATGGTGTAGTCCGATCGCGGCAGGAGGAGCCAAAGCAAACCGGCGGGCTGCTGCGTCGCCACCATGACCCAGCTCGCCGCATCGCATCCACTAGAAAATCGCCAGCGACCGGAGAGACGAAAACCCCCAGACACAGGCACGGCTTGACCGCCGGTGGGGTTGAGCGCACTGGAGGCGAGTACATTTGGCCCATTGGCGAAAAACTCGTCCTGACCTTCGGCCGGAAAGTGGCCCACCCACCAGTTGTGCACGGTCCAGAGGGCGTAGCACCAGGCCGTGGCACCACACGCCCGGCCCAACGCCCAGGCGATCTCAAAGGCCATCTCATAGCCGACGTCAAGGCCGCCATAGCGCGGGGGGTTGCCGATGCGGATCAACTCCGAATCAATCAGGTCCTGTACGGTCTCGGGAGGGAGTCGGCGGAGCTGTTCGGCGCACTCCGCACGCGCTTTTAGAATCGGCAACAGCTTGTTGGCCCGGCATTGCAAAGCTTCTCGGGCTACGGTCACGTTATTGACGGATATGGCCACATCTCGCCTCCTCTTCCCCAGATCCAAACGCATATATGGACTCACCACCCGGCAGACGCCAGCCGCGGCAGGTGTCAGCATGCCACACCTGGCGGCAAAACGCCATACTCGCCATGGGGTGTCAATGGCCACCTGTCAAATGGATGCATGTGGAGGAGGGAAACGCTTGGGGCCTAGAACTGCATATTAATGCCAAACCGCACGGAGAGGTTGTTAAAGCCCATTCCACCATCGCCGAGGGGCAATTGGGGGCTTGCGAAGCGGGCGAACAAATCGGAATCCCAGAAGTGTGAATAGCGAGCGCTACTGGTGAACGCGACACCCGGTGCGAGGCGGTAGGAAAAGCCACCGCCCACGTGCATGATGAAGCTTTCTTCCAAATGCAACGGAATGTTGGCGTCGTCAGGTGTCATTTCCGCCAGGCTCAGCCCCAAGCCAGCCCCCAAATACGGCCGAAATTGCCGCTGGAAGGGGGTGGTCAACATAATCGTCGGAATGACCGTGAACGCACGCGCCACACCACTGCTGCCATCGTGCTCGACCGCAGCCCGATATTTCCCTGCTTGTAGAGAGAGACCCAGCCCCTGAACTCTCGACAGCCGCATTGGGTCATCGAGCGCAGCGGCGAAATCGCTCTGCAACCAATCCCCGGCATAGGCAAAGCCACTATGTAAACAGACGAGAATGAAACAGGCGTATGACAGCCATCGCAGTGGTTTCATCATTCACCGATCAGTTAGCACCCATTGGCCAGGGTTCGAGCCTCTGGCGTTGGCGTATAAATACCATTTTATGGTGAAGGGATGTCACCCTAATACATAGCTCCATCTCTAGCCCGTGTCAAGTCTTTTTTTATATTTATAGGGTATCCATATGGTAGGTTGCCAACGCCGGCTTCACCGGGCGTGGAATCCAAAGCGGCCGCCGCAACCCATCGGGGCCGGGCGCTGGCCGCGTTTTCTTGAGCCACTCACGATAGACCTGAAACGACAGGTTCGTATCCACAAACACATCCCCGTAGCGATCCTCGGCACCGGCCTTGTGCACCTGCACTTTTTGATGCCAGCAATGCATGCCACTAATCGGATCGGGGTGTACCGGAAAGGTGAGATTCTGATGCACACCGGCATCTTGCCACCAAATTCGCTCCGAATCCGGGTCCTCGCTGACGAACGGCTTGATCCCCTCCAGCTGGCGCAACTTCCACTGGCCATCGCCCACACGCTGCAAGTCGACCAACGCCGAGGAGCCGCGATTGCCGCCTGAATCCTGGGCCAAACGCCACCGGCCCAGATGGTGTGAGCAAGCCACAATACCGGGGCGAATGGCCTCGGTGACCCACGTCCGCACGATAAAGTAGCCGATCTCCGTCTGCACCTTGGCCAATGCACCCGTTTGCAACCCGATGCGCTCGGCATCACGGGGATGCATCCACAATGGATTGGTATGCGAGATCTCGTTGAGCCATTTGGCATTGCCGGAACGGGTGTGAATCAGCGTTGGCAGCCGGAAGGTCGGCAATAAGACATACTCGCTCTTGGCGTGATCGATATGATCGCGGTGCACATGGCTCTTGATATAAGCCGGCACCGCATACTCGGGCCAGTGCCAGGATTTGAGGGTCGGCGAGAAAAACTCCAATTTGCGCGACGGGGTGCCGAATCCCGCCACCGCGTCGCCACCGGTTTCAACGCCGATGACGTGGCCGTCTTTGCGGATCAAGTGGGTTTCCGCATCGACCTCCGCCCCGTCGAGTTGCGCTGCGTCGAGTACTTTTTCATGCAGTTGATACGTATTTCGCGCCACTTCAAAAGCACCGTATTTGCGCATGTACTGCAAGGGGGCCAGGTTCTCAGCGGCAGCCGCTTCCGGCAAGCCCGGCACGCTGTTTTCAAAGATCCACTGATAGTACTCGTCAACCGTGATCTTGGCACCCGGCCGGTAGGGCGACTCAAAGTATTGCCGCACCCCCAGACTGCCATCGGGATCAATGCGCCAGGACAGCTCAATCCAGAACTCGTCCTCCTCCCAGACTTCACCCGGATTCGCCTCGTAGGTGAACGCCACCGGCTGCCCCATCTTTTCCCGCATCACCCGCAGGACGGGCTGGCGAAAGCCAATCCAACTGCCGGCCTGGGTCTCCTGACTCATGATGTCGTGCCGCTCCGCCGCATTGCCCATGGGCAAGACGTAGTCGGCGAACCACGCGGTCTCACTCCACACCGGGGTCAGGGCCGCGTGCAACCCGATCTGCTTTTCATTCTGCAGCACCTCAAGCCAAGAGGCCCCATCGGGATTGGTCCAGATCGGGTTGTAGACGCGGGTAAAATACGTATCCACCCGGCCGCGCCCCTCTTTGAGGAAGTGGGGCAGCAAAATGCTCATTTCGTGGTGCGTCAGCGGGTATTCTTTGGGCCACAGCAGCTCGTTCCAGACGGTCTGCGGCGCGGGTCGACTATAGGGAGCGGGCGCAAACTTGTCCCAACTATTGGGCGACGTCCCGCCCTTGGTTCCCACGGCGCCGGTGAGCACATTGAGAAACTGCAAACACCGGGACACCTGCCAGCCGCCCTCGTTGCCAGCGGCGGCATTGCGCCACACATGGGTGGCAAACGCCGTTCCAGCTCGCGCGGCCTCATGCGCCACCTCCACGACTAAAGAGGCTTGAACGCCGCTCTCGCGCTCGGCAAATTCGGGGGTGTACGAGCTGTAATGCTCTTTAATGGCCCGGATAAATTGCTCAAACGTCACCTCGGTGCCGGGATGTTCGGAGCGCAGATACGCTTCCCAATTGACCCAGCGCTCCATGAAGGCGCGATTGTAGAGATCTTCTTTCAGCATGACATTGGCCATGGCGAGGAGAATCGCCGCTTCGGAGCCGGGCCAGGACGACAGCCAGTAGTCGGCCCGCGCCGCGGTATTGGACAACCGGGTGTCGATCACCGCGATCTTGGTCCCGGCCATTTTGGCTTCGATAATGCGCTGGGCGTGCGGGTTAAAATAGTGCCCGGTCTCCAGATGTGCACTCAACATCAAAATAAAACGTGCGTTGGCGTGATCGGGAGACGGCCGGTCTGCACCGATCCACGTGGTGTAACCCAGGCGCGCCCCGGATGAGCAGACATTGGTATGGCTATTGTGGCCGTCCACGCCCCAGGCTTGTAGCACGCGGTCCATATAGCCGTCGTGCCCCGGCCGGCCGACGTGGTACATCACTTCCGTGCGGCGATCTTCCTGCAGCGCCTTGCGAATCCGCGCGGCAAATGTGTCGAGCACCTCATCCCAGGTGGTGCGCTCCCACTGCCCCGCGCCGCGGTCGCCCACACGCTTGAGGGGATACAGGAGACGTTCGGGGTCGTTCACCTGGTTAATCGTCGCCGGCCCTTTGGCGCAGTTGCGCCCACGGCTGCCTGGATGCGCGGGATTTCCCTCAAATTTGCGGATCTCTTGCGAGTCTTTATCCACATAGGCTAACAGGCCACACCCAGCCTCGCAGTTAAAGCAGATCGTCGGGATGAGGGAATAGTGCTTTTCGACCTTTTTGGGCCAGGCGGCAGGATCGTACTCAGTCCAATCTTCCCAGCGCTCTACCGGTGGAAAGTTGGTGAGCTGCCCGTCCACGCTTTGCAATGGGATAAACGATGTTGACATGACCAGCGGACTCCTACGAAAAAAAGATACAGGCTGAAACATAACGGCTAAAAACTGGCGATCGCCTTAGGCGATTTCCAGCAAAGAATTTACCCATCTGGCTGGTCTTTTTGCACAGGTACTGCGTTGTCGCGCCAGTTACATAGCAGAGCTATGCGCCTGTCGCTTCGCCTTGCCCCTGCACAAAAATCCGGCGCCACTCGGTAAAATTATTTTCGGAAAGCGCCTTAGCTTAGCGGGACGGCTTGGCCTACCATCAACCAAATATGCTCGTAGACGAGTAAACCGATGAGACTCAACCCGCCGGCCACCAGTGAGACAAGTGGGACGGTGCCCGGCACCAGCGCCAGCAGCAATAGCGGCACGGCATGCCCCAGCACCACCACTAAGACCCAGAAGCGTTTGGCATAGGAGCCACGCCACATCATGGTGGCGGCCTTGGCCGCATCCTGCGTGCCATGCGGCAGCCAGAGTTCGCCTACCAACGTCATGAATAAATTGCCGAGCAAGCTCCATAGCATCAAAGCGTCCAGCCAAGTTGCGGTCTCAGGATTCGAAGGCACCACGAGATTGCATATCGCCAGCGATGCAGCACCAGCCAGCACGGCGTGCAAGAGTAAATGTGCCGGCAGGGCCGGACTCAGCCAAAAATCGCGTCCCTTGGCCTGCGCGAACAGAAAGGCGGTATAAATGGCCGCCAAAATCGCCATTACCCCACCGGGCCAGAGTAGGACATGGCGCAAACCAGTCAGACCCAAAATCGCCGTGAGCAGACTCAGGCCGAGCAAGGCGCCATAAATCATCAGGACAAACCCGCCAAGCGCCACCCAAGAGCGCCACTGCGGCCGCAAGACAATTTTGAAAAAGCGCTCCGGGCGCTTGAGGTCCAAAATCAAAAGTCCGGTGGTAATACCTAGAAAAATCAGGGCCAAAAGCAAGGCGGCCCAGGTCAATAACGGGCTGTCCGGCACCAGGTCGAGCCCCACGCCAAGGGCCGAGAGCAAAAAGGCGCCAGCCGCGATCGATTTGGTCCAAATATACAAGCTGACCTTTTGACCCCACGGCACCGCGTGGGCCACGTCGTAGACCGTGCGGGGTTGTTTGGGAATCAAGTCGTATATCGAAAAATCGGCGGCATTCACAGGCCCGGTCAGGGATGCGGGCAAGCCGGGCAGGGGCATGGCGGTGTCGGTAATCTCGGGCTTCGCCACCTGTGACCACATGCCGTAATCTTTGGGGGGAACCGTGCTGCTAGGGGTCAGACTGTTTTCATCCGCGTCAATATAAAACAATTGCGGTACCGTGCCTTTTTCCGGCTTCCGCACCCGCACCGGCTCACGCGTGGTAAGCTGGGCAATCTGGCTGTTCGGCGCATCGAGATCGCCCGAGACAATGGCCTGCGTGGGACACACGATCTCGCAAGACGGCTGCAACCCGACTTCGACCCGGTGGGCGCAAAAATTGCACTTGGCGGCAGTATTGTTTTTCGGGTCGATGTAAAGCGCGTCGTACGGGCAAGCCTGCATGCAGGCTTTACATCCAATACAGGACTCGGAATCGAAATCGACAATGCCGTTGTCGGACTTATACAGCGCCGTGACCGGACAAATGGTCACACACGGCGCATTCTCGCAGTGATTGCAACGCAACACCGTGAAATTGCGCTGGGTATTGGGAAACGACCCTTTTTCAACGTATTTCACCCAGGTCCGGTACACCCCCAACGCCACGTTGTGCTCTTCCTTGCAGGCGACACTGCACGCATGGCACCCAATACATTTGCGGTGGTCGATGAGAAACCCCATCTTCATAGTCGTCTCCTTTGATCATCATCCCTTGTGGACCGCCGCGCATTTTCTCATTGTCTTAGGCTCAGGCTCCATCCGGACAGAGAACGCAACACGGGTTGGCGCCGGTTGAGTAGACTTTTTATACTCGCCCCGACACCATCGTCAAGTACAATCTCTGAGATACAAATGAGATGTTCGGATAACCCCACAGGGCCATTCCTGTCAATGAGACAGACAGATAACGCTTGAAATCGATGTCATCCGGCAACGTGAAAAGCGGATTTGGCTGGGATGCAGAGTCCCCTTTGGGGACTATACTAACGTATCCACAGGCGGATGTCACGGCCTGACCGCGCTGATTTTTCGCCCTCGACTCAGATGAGGCCGTCTATGTTTGTTTTCAAAACCTTGTTGAAGATTGTGATCGCGCTGATGATGGTGAGTGCCCTTGGCATCGGCGTGCTGGGCCGCGAGCGCATGCTTGACATCGCCTTTGGCCCGGTGGCGTATGCACCTATTGAGTTTAGGACGTTGAAGCGCGATCCGCGCCCCCATCAGTACCTCGTGTGTCCGCCTGATTGGTGCACGGCCAAAACCGATGCGACGAGTCCCGTCTACGACGGGACCCACGACGTGCTGAAAAAGGCTTGGCTCACTCTCATGACCGAACAGCCGCGCATCTCGGAAATCGGCATCTCCCCGGATGCCAGTCAGTACGATTTCATTCAGCGCACCCAGTGGATCCGTTTTCCCGATACCATCACGGTCAAATTTATCGCTCTGCCGACGGGACAGTCGACGCTGGCGATCTATAGCCGATCGCACTACGGCTACTCGGACTGGGGCGTCAACCGCAAACGGATTGAAAGCTGGCTCAAGAGCCTCGATCAGCACCTGGCGAATCAAACGGGATAACTTACACGGATTCGTCAAGCAGACGTGACATTTCCCCCACCTTACGGAGGGGGCTTCTAGGAAGCCGGAGCTTCCAGAGACCCATGCCCTGGTCTCAGTCCCCGAAGGGACCAAAAAGGAACATCGAACAATCAGAACTTTGTCGGATTGGCTTTTATGTACAACCCTCTGTTGTACAACCGCCTAACCAATTTAGAAAGAGCTGGTTCGATGGCTGGAAGTATATATGAAAGTACCATATGAGTCAACAACTTTTACAAAGTTAGCCTACGACATAACTTGACTGAGTACCCTCGGCTCTTCGAGCCGACCAACTCTCATCCCTCAGCTCACGCAAGGGGACTTCCCGTTGGAGCAAGTTAAAACGTCTTGTGCTCGAATGCGATATCCGTACAATGTATGGTGATAAAACACGATAGAAAACAAACCGAAGGTCTGTGAGGCAGTGGCACTGGAAGACATTAACATTAGGAACTTTCATGTTTATTTTTCCGTCCTTGGAGTGGTTCCAAGAGTTGGTTCGGCGCATGGATGAAAATGAGGCGATCTACCAGCGTCTCGGCGATGCGGATGTCACTTGGGCACTTGAAGTCCAGCCGACATCGCCTACTCAGATGGCTCAGCTCTACCGTTTTGTGTTCGAAGAGTATACGTGTAGTGAGGTGACCGAGCTTGAGCCCGGCACCGATCCGGATGCGGACTTCACCTTGCGGGCCACGTTTGACACGTGGTGTGACATGATTCGCAATATCCAAGAGAACGATGGACCGGATCTGGACCACGCACTGAACAAATTAGTCATGATGGACGGCCCCATTTACGTGGCTGCGACCGATTTTCTCAGCCGCGACCTCTTTGCCCGCTACAGTCAGATATTCCAACAGTTTTTTAATGGGGCGAGTCAAATTCCGACCGAGTTTGCTGTCTGACAAGCGGATCAGCATCGCGCGTTAGGTGTCGCATGACGACACCTAACGCGTTTCTTTATGGCCTACACGCTCTCCGCAATCGCAACCTCACTGGCAATCACGGCATTAAGCGAGGGTAACCTTTGCATGCCTCGGAGGGGTCACCCTGCTCTCTATGGTCTTTTGCCTCGAGGTATGGCATGCTGACACCCACGACAAGCCGTCATCACGCATGGACATGAAGCCATTCGACATGTCGACATAAGGAATGACTATGGACCGCCCACTAGAGGGCTATCGTATTATTGATTTGGGACAAATCTACAACGGCCCCTACTGCTCCTTACTGCTGGCCTTGCTCGGGGCGGAAGTCATCAAAGTCGAGCCGCTTCAAGGCGAGATCGTGCGGCACCGCGATCCGGTCAGCCTCATGCCCTACCCTTATCTCATGCTCAATTCGAGTAAAAAATCCGTCACCCTGAATTTGAAGCACACGCAGGGCAAAGCGATCTTTCGCCAACTCGTCGAAAAGGGCGATGTGGTACTGGAGAACTACGCCGTCGGGGTGATGGACCGCCTGGGATTTGGCTATGAGGAACTGGCGGCGATCAATCCCAGCATTATCTACGCCTGCTCCAGCGGCTACGGCCGGGGTGGCCCGTACTCGCACTACTCGGCCATGGATATCACCGTGCAAGCCGTCTCCGGGGTCATGGCGATCACCGGCTATCCGGAGATGCCGCCGGTCAAAGCGGGACCGGCGATCTCGGATTTTACCTCCGGCATTCACCTCTACGCCGCGCTAGTCACCGCCCTGCTCAGGCGCGAGCGCACCGGCAAGGGCTGCATGGTCGAGGTCTCCATGCACGACGCCCTCTATCCGAGCCTGACGTCCAATCTCGGTTCGTACTACCAAAAAGGGCATGTGGTGCCACGGACCGCCAACCGGCACGGCGGCCTGGCCATCGCCCCGTACAACGTCTACCCCACCCGCGATGGGTGGATGGCGATTTTCTGCGCCACCGACGCCCACTGGCCGCTGCTCTGTAACCTCATGGGGCGCGAGGATTTGCTCGCCGATGAGCGGTTTGCCAATACCGTCGGCCGGTCCCAGTCGATGGCAGAGATCGACGGGATTGTCGGCGCCTGGTCACAGCAGTTCAGCCGCAACGATCTCACCGACAAACTCATCGAAGCGGGGGTGCCCTGCGGGCCAGTGCTGACGCTCGACGAAGTGGCCGACGATCCCCATTTAAAACAGCGTCAGATGATTATCGACCTCGATCACCCGGTCAAAGGTCCGATTAAAGTCATTGGATGTCCGCTGAAGTTCTACAACGAGGAGGGGCAGCTGCAGGTCGAAGTGCTGCCGGCGCCGGGAATCGGCCAGCACAATGACGACGTGTACACCAATTTATTGGGCTACAGCCTGACAGATTTGGATCGTTTGCGCGCCGGTGGTGTGATTTAATGTATCTGTGACCGGGCTAGGCAGAGTGTCTCCACACGACCCGATTTGCCCTGATTCTTATCGCATCTATAGCGTCGCGAAAGGATGGCGGGAACTGAGGGAAAAGGAGGGCCAGCGTTGTCTCAATCCGAACTCATAAGATTATATCTAGGCTTCTTGTGGGGGGCTGATGTCGACCGCCGGTATCGCACACGAGAGAATAGCACGAGGCGAGCATGCAGCAACCACAGGAACCGCAGACGCAGTCCTCAGGCCGGGGTAAGTTGTTTTATGGGTGGTGGATTGTCATTGTAGGATGTATTCAGGATGCGGTAAAGGGCGGCACGTATAACACGGGGTTTACCCTCTATTTCCTCCCCGTGCTCAACGAGCTGCATCTCAGCCGGGCGGCGATGTCTCTCCCCTTTTCGCTCGCCAAGCTAGAGTCTGCCATACAAGGCCCTCTGGTGGGCTATCTCATTGACCGGTTCGATCTCCGGGTGATGATGGCCATCGGCACGACCATGGCCGGCCTGGGGTTTGTGCTGTTGGCCTTCACGCACAGCTATTTCACCTTTCTCCTGGTGTTTATGGGTTTGTTGAGCGTGGGTTTTCAGACCGGCTTCAACCAGGCCACGATGTCGGCGGTCAACTACTGGTTCTACAAAAAGCGCGGACTCGCCATGTCCATTGCCCAGACTGGGCAGGCCGTTGGCGGTGTGGTCCTCCTGCCTCTGGTGGCATGGACCGTCTTGAAGCTGGGCTGGCGCACGGCCGCTCTGATGTCCGGCGTCGTAGTGCTCAGCCTCCTCCCCCTGGCTCTGCTGGTACGCCGCACGCCTGAGAGCATGGGTTTGCTACCGGATGGTGAGCCCCACAGCTCGCTTCCCCCGGCCACGACAGCCAACCGCCTACCCCATGTTCATATTGACACCGGAGATTTTACGCCGCAAGAGGCCTTGCGGACACCAGCCTTCTGGCTCTTGGCCCTTTTCCATGGTCTACGCAATGTGCCGTATAACGGTGTCTCGGTTCACCTGGTGCCGCTTCTGGTCTGGAAGGGAGTGGACCAGCCGACAGCCGCGTTCTTTGTCGGTTTGATGGCCTTTAGCACCATCCTCATCCGCCCGCTGACGGGATGGCTTGGGGACTGGTGGTCCAAGCAAAAAATTGGCGCCCTGGGCGTCATCATCGGCGCCCTGGGTCTGGTGGTGCTGGTGTGCAGCCACGGGGCGTTCTGGCACATGGCGATTTTTGCAGTTTTGTTTTCGTTTGGCGACGCCATTAACTCAGTGACCTGGGCACTGGTCGGGGACTTCTTCGGGCGCAAACAGTTTGCCACCATCCGCGGCTGGATCGGTATGCTGCAAAGCCTCGTCGCCATGCCCGCCGCGGTGTTGACAGGCTGGGTGTACGACCGTACGCAGAGCTATCTCTATGTGCTGGTCCCGTTCATCGTCATCTATTTTCTAGCGGCACTAGTCTTATTGCAGGCGTCGCGCCCCAGGCGTTCCAAACCGGTCGCACTCGCACCCGATCCGGGCCTTTGACTTCCTCCCCGCCCTAAAGGACGGGGATTCCGGGGACTCGCGTCCCCCGGTGTCTCTCCAAAGAGAGACGATTTCGGGTGTCCACCGAGGACCGCCTCGGCTTCAGACCCAGGGCTGGCCTCC
>Ga0214472_10000345_pt1 | contig 58832 bp, 55 predicted proteins | sample RVTome_6_FD_207662 | JGI IMG/M metagenome (GOLD analysis project Ga0214472, IMG submission 207662) | Soil microbial communities from uranium-contaminated site in the Upper Colorado River Basin, Wyoming, United States - RVT140D175 | ecosystem: Environmental > Terrestrial > Soil > Contaminated >...
GTGACCTGCGAAGCGCTTGAATTATACGGGGTTTCATAGGGGGGCGCGCGGAAACCCGCGTCAATACTGGCTGAAAGCAGAAAACGGAAAAGTCAGATCTGTTCTTACCCAGTCCCACCATGCGTCACCACCGCCCGCACGTGCAACGCGATATCCCGGCTCAGCGCCCCCAGTGCTCGGCTCATCGCCCCTACAATGGCCTCATAGCCGGACGCCTCAAGCGGGATGTGGACCTCAAATACATTCTGCACCTGTACCGACCGGTCCCGCTCCTCCACCAGCGTCCAGCGGGCCTGGAGCACACATCCGAGCGCCGCGTCGTGCTCAAAGCGCATCAACGTCACCCCCACTTGATAGGCACTCCGATTGGCGCGCACCTCGGGCGACACTGCAATGCCGTGCTCGGTCAACAACCGCGTCAGATTCTCCGCCAGCACGTCTCTGATGCGATCCGGCAAGGGCTCGGCCCACTGCTCGAATTCGGCCAGGCTCAGTTCATTGGCACTGATCCGGGTGACAATCTGCGGGCGGTCCAAATAGCGGGGGATTTTCACCGGCGCTAGCCCCACGACCACGCCCATCCGCGCCTTAGAGGGCGCCTCTGGCGGCGGCGTGATCGTGGCGCTGTCCGTCAGCGGCGTCAATACATAAAATCGCGTGGCCTGTGTCTTCCCCAATGACAAGCAACCGCCCAACGCGAGCGCCAGGCACACACATCGCAGGAATCTCATGGGCTGCATCGTTATCTCGCCTTTCCCTTGCCGAAAATCAATACCTCGGGACGCCGCGCCAAGGCCTCGGCCAACACCCGAACGGCGTGCGCTGCCGACCCAATTTCGTCGAGTGTTTTGGCGACATCGTAGCGCAAGGCGGAATCCTCCGAGACCGCGCCATCGACGCTGGCCAGCGTGCCTTTGGCTTGTGCGAGCGCCTGCTCCGCGGCCTGTGATGTGCTCTCGACACTCGCGGCGAGGGGGCCGAGGCGGCGGTTGAACTGCTGCACCAAGGAGCGGCTGTCTCCTAGGGTGCCGGTCAAGGCGTGCAGCACCGGAGGCAGGTCTCGTTCCACCAGGCGATGCGTGGCTGCCAACGTGGCTCGTAGATCGGTGGCCAAGGGCGGCACCTCGCGATTCAGCGTCTGCAACAGTTGCCGCAGCTCGGCCCCGTTTTGTTCCATGACGCTGACCGCGGTAGTGAGGGACTCGTCCACATGCGCCTTCTCTAAGTCTTGCAGCAAGCGATTCAAGCCTATGGCCACATTTTGCACCTGGACAAATAACGCCTCAAGCGGCAATTCGCCCAGGCGCTTGGCGGTTTGTGCGGCGGTCGCGGTAATCGCCTCGAAATCGGACTGAATGGTTGGCAGCTCAGGGACCGCCTTGGAGAACCCCCTGAGCCGCGCCGCCGCGCCGGGATGAAAATCGAACTCCACCGAGAGTTGACCGGTGACAAAACTCTGAGATTTCAAGCTTGCCCGCAAACCGCGCTGCACCAGGAGGTCCATCACTTCCTGAGCCTCTAAGGCATTGTCCATCTGCTTCTCGACGTCCCGTATGCCACCAATAGTGAGCTGGATATAGACCGGAGTGCGGGCACTGTACTCAGCATTGTTGATGTCTAATTCAACCACAATATCGGAAACTGTGCCTACTTTTACCCCGCGGAAATTCACTGGGGCACCACGCTGCAACCCTTCGACTGAAGCACCAAAATACAGGACATAGGTCAACTTTTCCTTAAGGAACTGGCCCGAACTCAGCACCAGAATGCCGATAATCACCAACACTACAGCCCCAACCACAAAACCGCCAATGACTGCCGGATTCGCCTTCTTCATGATCTACCTCTACAACTGACCCATCGCTACTTTAGGCGCTTTCCTGCGTGCGCGGCCCACGTGTGAGAAAGGTCCGCACCTTTAGGTCCTGGGTGGTCTCCAATAAATGCTTCGGGTCGCCCTGCGCAATCATGGTTTTGCTGTCGGCGTCGAGAAACACTGCATTCGTGCCAATCGCAAAGATACTGGCGAGTTCATGGGTCACGATGACCACCGTGGCCCCCAGGCTTTCACGCAATTCCATAATTAAGTCATCCAAGAGCCGCGAGCTGATCGGATCGAGTCCGGCTGAAGGTTCGTCAAAGAACAAAATATCGGGATCGAGGGCCATGGCCCGCGCCAAGCCGGCCCGCTTTTTCATCCCTCCACTGATCTCATTGGGCAAATAGTCCTCGAAGCCGGCCAGCCCGACGAGGGCGAGCTTGATGGCCACGAGATCGCGAATCTGACTCGCTGAGAGCCCCGTGTAGGTCTCTAGTGGCAACGCCACATTCTCCGCCAGGGTCATCGAGCTGAGGAGGGCGCCGCTCTGAAACAGGACGCCAATACGGCGCTTCATGGCCTCGCGTGCAGCCGGTGAGGCCGCCCAAAAGTTTTGCTCTTCGTACCACACCTCGCCGCGGGCCGGCGCTTGCAAACCGATCAAATGCCGCAACAGGGTGCTCTTGCCGCAGCCACTGCCGCCCATGATGATGAAGATGTCGCCCCGCTGAATAGTAAACGTGAGGTCGCGCTGCACCACGACCTCGCCATAGGCCATGGTGAGATCCTCCACGGTGATATGGACGCTCGCAGCCATCCTGCGCTTACCTCCTCAATCGCATCTCGGCTCCACCTCACATCCCGAGGGCGTCGTAAATCACGGTGAGAATGGCCGATGCGACCACGATCCACACAATACTCGTCACCACCGCCGAGGTCGCAGCCTCACCCACGGCAGCAGAACTGTTGCCGCATCGCATGCCTCGATAACAGCCAGCAATCGCGATCAAAACACCGTAAACCGCACTTTTAATCAGCCCCAAGCCAAAATCTAATAGTCTTACGGCTAAAATCGATTCATTCACATACTGGGTCAACTCCAAGCCCAAGACACCGACACCCACCACTAGCCCCCCGATAAGACCCATAATATCGGCATACAAACAGAGCAGAGGCAGCATGGTCATCAGCGCCAACAGACGCGGCATGACGAGAAAGTCCATGGGGGAGAACCCCATGGTGGTCAACGCGTCGATCTCTTCATTAACCCGCATCGTCCCCAGTTGAGCGGCAAACGCGGCCCCGGTGCGGCCGGCCATAATAATGCCGGTCATCATCGCCCCCATCTCTCGCGCCATGCCGAGTCCCACGAGGTCGGCCACATAGATTTGCGCCCCAAATTGCTGTAGCTGTACAGCCCCGACAAAGGCTAAGATCAGTCCCACCAAAAAACTAATCAGCGACACGATCGGCAAGGCGCGCGCGCTGCAATCTTGTAGAATGATGCCAAAATCTTTGCGCCGAAACTGCACTTGGCCACGCAGCAGCTTCACAAAGGCGAGGCAGGCCTCGCCCAAAAACGTCAATGCCTCGGCCATCGCCGTCACCATCGCCAGGATCTGCCCGCCGATGCGGCTCAGCCAGCCGACACGCGCCTCCGTTCGGCGCACCCCCTGTCGCTCGGGGACGGCCTCCGCCAGGGCGAGCAGCCGTCGAACCCCCTGTGGCAAGCCGGACTGGCCTACTTCGGCCTGATGCTGCTTACAAACGTCAAAGCTCTGTATCAAAAACGTCAGCAGCCCAGTGTCCCAGGCGGCCAAAGCGGTGGTATCAAAGGTCACTCGGGCAAGATGTGGCATCTCGGCAAACTGCTGTTGGACATCATCCACACTTGGCAGGCCGTCGGCAAAGCGCCATGAGCCGGCAAGATGCACCTGGAGCGTCGTCTGAGAGGGATGGCTAAAGCTCAACATACTGCGTGGGGAGGTCGCCTGTAGAGGGTCGTTTGCCAATGCCAAACTCCATCGCTACCTACCGCTCGAAGCGGGTTCGCTCACGTACCAGACCGAGAGCCACGGCACACCGTGCCCCTCTAACAGCATAACAATCCTATGCAGCAGAAACCACTCGACACCCCAGCAGGCAAAAAAAATACGGGATTACACATGCTGTGTAATCCCGTATTTTGGAGCGGGATCGACGAGACTCGAACTCGCGACCTCCGGCGTGACAGGCCGGCGTTCTAACCAACTGAACTACGATCCCATGATTTAGCCCATCAGGACGGATAGGCGGGACAGGGGTTGAACCTGCGACCCCCGGCTTGTAAGGCCGGTGCTCTCCCAACTGAGCTACCCGCCCCCACGACTTCGGTACGAGCAAGCTGTCCTACGACGTGCCGCAGACACTGTCCACTTGCATCGACTATAAACGACTAGCTGTCACTCTGTCAAGAGAAAACCAAATCAACTGGTCGAGGCGGCAAACAGGGCGGCGATCGTGCCTACATCCGGGGGCGAGGCCACCCCCGCTTCGGTAATAATGCCGCGCACGTACCTGGCCGGGGTGACATCAAAAGCCGGGTTTTCCACCTCGATCTCCGCCGCCGCAAGGCGCTGTGTTCCGACGATGCGCACCTCGTCGCCATGGCGCTGTTCAATCGGGATCTCTGCGCCGCTCGCCAGAGAGCGGTCGATGGTGGACAGCGGCGCCGCCACATAGAACGGGATGCCGTGTTCTTTGGCCAAAATGGCCACGCTATAGGTGCCGATTTTGTTGGCCACATCGCCATTGGCGGCAATGCGGTCGGCCCCGACAATGACCAGATCCACCCGGCCCTGCTGCATGAAATAACCGGCCATGCTATCCGTAATCAGGGTCACCGGAATGGCGTCGCGCTGCAGCTCCCAGGTGGTGAGTCGCGCCCCCTGGAGAAACGGCCGGGTCTCATCCGCTAACACCTGCACCTGGCGCCCGGCAAAATGCGCCGCCCGAATGACCCCCAACGCCGTCCCATAGCCCGCCGTCGCCAAGGCGCCGGCATTGCAGTGCGTCAGCACGGTCGACTGAGGTGGCACCAAGTCGAGGCCGTTCGCCCCAATCTGGCGGTTCAGTCGGATATCCTCTGCGTGCAGGTGATGGGCCTCCTGCCACAGCATCTCTCGACGCCGCGACAGGGGTTCCTCGCGGCAGCGCTGCAAACACTCGCGCATCCGATTGATGGCCCAAAACAAATTCACCGCCGTGGGCCGGGTCTGCGCCAGGGTCTCACAGATGGCGTCAAACCGCGCCTCAAAGTCGGCCTCAGACACTGGCTGCGGCATCTGCTGCACCCCTAGTGCAATGCCCGCCGCCGCGGTGACACCGATGGCCGGGGCGCCCCGGACCACCATGTCAGTGATCGCCCGGGCGGTTTCCTCATAGCTCCGGCACGCCACATATGCTTCCACCAACGGGAGCTTGCGTTGGTCGAGCAACCTGATGTGGTCCTGACGAATGTCAATGGTGTGAATCGCTGATTCCATCATGGCAATGTTCCTGTCTAACCCGTCTAGCTACCTGTAATGCCCAACGCCGCCGCCGCTTGCTCGGGCGTGAGATCAGCAATATACAGCACCTTACTGCGCCCCTTGGCCCCCGTCCGCATCTGCACCCGCGAGCGGCTCACGCCAAGGGTTTTGGCCAAAAACGCAATGCAGGCCGCATTCGCCGCCCCCTCCACCGGCGGGGCGGTGAGACGCACCCGCAATTGATCACCCTGCACGCCCTCAAGCCGCTCCGCACGCGCTCGCGGCTGCACCCGGATCCGCAGCAACACCCCGCCGTCAACCGCTTGAATCACCGCCATAGGGGCACGCTAGTCACCCGAGGCGCGCCCGAGTTCGGCCGAGCGCTCGGTGGCCCGCCGCACCACTTCCATCATCAGGCCGCGCAACCCGCCGCTCTCCAAGGCATGCATGCCGGCAATCGTCGTGCCCGCCGGCGACGTCACCATATCTTTGAGTTCGCCCGGATGTCGCCCCGTCTCCAGCACCAATTGGGCCGCCCCCAAAACCGTCTGGGCCGCCAGCTGCGTCGCCATTTGCCGCGTTAAGCCCACCATCACGCCGCCATCTGAGAGCGCCTCAATAAAGGCAAACACATACGCCGGACCGCTGCCACTCAGCCCTGTTACCGCATCCATCAACCCCTCGTGCACCACCACCGCACGCCCTACGGCATTGAAGATGCGCTCCACCAATTCGGTGTCTTGCGAGGTCGCCGCTTGCCCCGGCGAAATCCCCGCCGCGCCGGCCAAGACCAACGCCGGGGTATTCGGCATCACCCGGACCACCCGCATGTCTGCCCCGAGCCCCTGCTCTAGGGTCTGCAGCGTGACTCCTGCCGCGATGGAGATGACCAGTTTGTCGCCCGTCATCGCTGGGGCGATCCCCCGCAAGACCTCTGGAATGGTTTGCGGCTTGACGGCGAGAATCATGATATCGTGATCGCGCACCGCCTGCGGGTTTTCCTTGGAGGTGTGAATTCCGTAGGTGGTCTCCAAATACGTGAGCCGCGCCGGCACGACATCCGTCGCGGTGATGTGGTCGGGGGGCACCTGCAGCCCGCTCAACAAGCCCTTGAGCAGGGCTTCCGCCATATTGCCGCCGCCAATAAAGGCAAAGCGGAGGTTTTCGATCATGACTCACCTCTTTCCGTCATGCCTGCTGTGGCGCTGGGCGCGGGCCAAAGATCGCGGTCCCAACCCGCACCAGGGTCGCACCCTCCTCGATCGCCACTTCAAAATCGGCCGTCATGCCCATCGAAAGCTCGGGCCATGTCAGGCCCGCGATGCCCCGCTGCGTCAACCGATCGCGCAGAGCGCGGAGTTCTTGAAAAAACGGTCGCGCCGCCTCAGGGGTCGGGCCCGGCGGCGGGATGGTCATCAGACCGCAAACTTGCAGATGCGACATGGTAGCCAACTGCTCCACCTGCGCCATCAGAACCTCTGGGGTAAACCCGCTCTTGGTCGCTTCGCCGCCGAGATTGACCTCTAGCAACACCGACATGGTGCGACCCAAACGCTCACCACGCCGACTGATTTCGTCCGCCAATGCCAGGCGGTCCACCGCGTGCACCATCGAAAAGAGGTCAAAAAGGTAGCGTACTTTATTGCGCTGCAACGCCCCAATACAATGCCACGCCGCTGCATGCCTGCCGAGTTGACCAATCTTTTGCCGCGCCTCTTGCAAATAATTCTCACCCAAAATGTCCACGCCACTACCGAGCGCTGCGCGTATCCGGGCACTATCGACCATCTTGCTGGCGGCCACCAAACGCACCTCCGACGGATCGCGTCCGGCGCGCCGGGCAGCCTGTTCCATGCGCGCTTTGACACGCGCCACATTTTCTGCAATGGAGCGGATTTTTTCTTCCGGGGGCGTTTCCACTTCACTCATGGCGGACTCCTCATGTGGAGATGGGCATTGCAACCGTGCCCATGTATATCAAGTTGGGCATGAATCTGCAATCAAAAAGCCTGCAATCAAAAAGCCAGTAGGGGGAGATCAATCCAACGATGCTTCCGACGCACACACCTTGCACCACAACAACCGTCCAAGATGCGGCTGCCGCCCTTCCGGCGTCACGACCCAAGGCCGATTCATCCAGGGCGGATTATGGCGCACATGCTGGGTGTGCCCACAGGCTAGCTTCGCGACCCAATCCCCTACCTCATCCTGAAAAAAGTCGACGATGGCTTGTTGCATCCCATAGCCTCGCTTGTATTCACCCCCACCTTATGCTCTAATACCCCTGTAACTGACGCTTGCCGGCACGACCCGGACATCACCTGTCAACGCGAGATATCTGTATGAGGCCCGCCGCCCACGCCAGCCCCTCTGAACCGTCATCATACCGCTATCTCATCATCGTTGTCAGCTTTATGACCCTGGCTGGCGCCAGCGGCGCCTCTGGCGCCTTCGCGGTGTTTTATCCGAAACTCCTCGACGTCTTCGGCTGGAGTCATGCCAGCGGCGCGCTGGTCTACTCCGTCAATATGCTGGTCGTCGCCGTCAGTTCCCCGCTGTTGGGCTGGCTGCTCGACCGCTTCGGTCCCCGCTGGCTGTTGACCGCCGCTGCGGTCATTGTCGGCCTGGCATTCGGGGCGTGCAGCCGAATCACCAGCCTGGGCCAATACGCCTTCTACTACGGCGTCCTGAGCGCTCTGGGACAAACCGCGCTGCTCTCTACCACGGTGGTCGTCACCAGATGGTTTGCCCAAGCCCAGCGGGGCCGCGCCATTGGTGTTGCCGACGTCGGCACCGGATTCGGCCTGGTTGCCCTAGCCCCCGGCACAGCCTGGTTGATTACCCAATTCGGCTGGCAAACCGCCTTCATCGTCCTCGGCGCCGTCATCATCCTGGTCCTCGCCCCACTCAATCTGTTGCACCGTCCCGCACCGGTGGAGCCCCCTGCGAGTTCACCGTCTGTCTCCCTCTCTTTGATCTTGCGCCGCTATGATCTCTGGATGCTGTGCGTCGCCCACTTGTTCATGAGTATTACCATGACTATGGTTAACGTGCATCTGATCGAATTTCTGGTGGGCACCGGCTTTTTAAAACTCGTGGCGGCTTCAACCCTGCTAGGCGCGGTGAGTCTAGTCAGCCTACCCGGCCGGATGTTCTTTGGCTGGCTCGTGGACCGCCTCCATCCCAATGGCGCCTTTAGCCTCGCCATGAGCTGCACCATGCTAGGGTTTTGCGCCCTGCTGTTACTAGCGCATCTGGAAACGCGCTGGCTGCTCTATACCTTTGTGGGGATTTACGGCTTCGCGCAAGGGGCTGGAGGCATCTCGATTGCGGCCAAGACGGTGAGTTTGTTTCATGGGCCCTATGTCGGCACCATTTTTATGGTGGTCAATCCCAGCGGCAATCTCGGTGCGGCGATTGGCGCCTGGTTGGGAGGAGGTCTCTTTGATCTCAGTGGCAGCTATACCCTGACCTTCGCCACCGCCATTGTGAGCGGCCTCTTGGCCATTGGCTGTATGTGGCTCGGCGGTCCAGGCCACCGTCCATTCCCCTCGTCCCACGCCGGGTAGACGTTGAAGCCCAGTGGGGTGAGTCATGACAGAGTCAAAAATAAGGAGGGAATACCCATGGAAAAATTTATCAAGCTGCGCGGCGTGGCCGCGCCGCTGGACATGATGAACATTGATACGGATATGATCATCCCCAAGTTGCACTTGCGCACGATCAAGCGCACCGGGCTCGGCAGGGTCGTCTTTGACGAGTTGCGTTTCAATACAGACGGCAGCGAGAAGCCCGAATTTATCTTAAATCAAGAGCCGTACCGGGGCGCGAGCATCCTGATTGCCGGCGACAACTTCGGCTGTGGCTCATCGCGTGAACACGCCCCTTGGGCGCTGCTCGATTACGGCATTCGCTGCATCATCTCCACGAGCTTTGCGGACATCTTTTACAACAATTGCTTCAAGAACGGCATCTTGCCAATCGCCGTCTCGCAGGCAGAACTCGATACCCTGATGACCGACGCCACCGGCCGGGACAACCCATGGTTCACGGTCGATCTTGAAGCCAAGGAAATCACTCGGCCCCAGGGATCGACAATCCGCTTTAGCATTGACGACTTTCGCCGCGACTGTTTGTTGAACGGTCTGGACGACATCGGTTTGACGCTGCAGAAAGTAGACAAGATCGACGCGTTTGAAGCAGCTCAGCGTCAACAACAACCCTGGCTCTACGCTTAAGCCGTGCCACAAGGAGAGACCGCCATGGCAACACCACAGACCCTGTTCGACAAAATTTGGCAGAGCCACCTCGTCGATGTGCAAGACGACGGCATCCACCTCCTCTACATCGACCGGCAACTGCTGCACGAGGTGCTCTCACCGCAGGCATTTGAGGGGTTGCGCATGGCCGGGCGCAACGTCCGCCGGCCATCGGCCAACCTCGCGGTGGCCGACCACAATGTCCCCACCACGGACCGTAGCCTCGGCATTGAAGATCCAGAATCGCGCTTGCAAGTGGAAACCCTGAGCCTCAACTGCGAAGAATTCGACGTGCCGATTTTCGACATGCTCGATCCGCGCCAGGGCATTGTGCACGTCATCGGGCCCGAGCAGGGCTTTACCCTGCCGGGGACGACCGTCGTGTGCTGTGACAGCCATACCGCCACGCATGGGGCGTTCGGGGCTCTCGCCTTTGGCATTGGCACCTCCGAAGGTGAGCATGTCTTGGCCACCCAGACCCTGCGCACCTCGCAACCGAAAAACATGCGGGTGTTGGCCGACGATCCCCTGCCGCCGGGTTGTACCGGTAAGGATCTGATTCTGGCGATCATCGGCCAACTCGGTACGGCCGGGGGCACGGGCTACATCATCGAGTATGTCGGGCGCGCCTTTCGCGACTTGTCCATGGACGGGCGGATGACGGTGAGCAACATGACCATCGAAGCCGGTGCTCGAGCGGGGTTGATGGCCCCGGATGAAAAGACGTTTGCCTATATTAAAGGCCGCCCCATGGCCCCCCGTGGCGAGCAGTGGGACGCGGCAGTGACCTACTGGAGGACCCTCAAATCCGACGAGGGCGCGGTCTATGACCACGAGGTCCGCATCGATGCAGCCCACATCGCGCCGCAGGTCACCTGGGGGACGAGCCCCGAGGACGTCGTGCCGATCACCGGTGTGGTGCCCGACCCGAATGATGCGAGCACGGAGGCGAAGCGCACGTCCATGCGCCGCGCGCTCGACTACATGGGGCTGGTACCGGGCACAAAAATGACCGACATTCCGATCGACAACGTCTTCATTGGCTCATGCACCAACAGCCGCATGGAAGATTTGCGGATCGCCGCCGACATCGTGCGGGGCAAACAGGTCCCCTCCCACGTGGAAGCCATCGTCTCGCCAGGGTCGTCGCTCATCAAGCGGCAAGCTGAGGCAGAAGGTTTAGATCAAATCTTTATCGAAGCGGGATTTCAGTGGCGGGAATCCGGCTGTTCCATGTGCCTGGGGATGAATCCGGATCGCGTCGCGCCCGGCAAGCGGTGTGCCTCGACTTCGAACCGCAACTTCGAGGGTCGCCAAGGCCGCGACGCACGCACGCACCTGGTCAGCCCGGCCATGGCAGCCGCGGCTGCGGTCACCGGCCGACTGACCGACGTACGCGAGCTGGCGGGTTAACACCTGACCTAGACAACCGACTCACGAGCCGTGGGCACCGCGAAGCAGCACAGCCACCCCCATGCCGCGCCCGGCAGCCTTCCCTTCGGCGCGGTGTGAAAACAGGTGCGCGCAGTGGCAAACCGTACACATATCCGCACTCCGAGTATGTGAGGCCAGCACCCCAGCGGCCTCCAACTGGGCGCGATTGGCACGGACTAAATCCATGGTCCACAGGCCGGGCTCACGCGGCAGACAATACGTGGCCCAGTCCGGGAAGCGTTCGCGGAACGGCTCGATAGCGCGGTGGTCCAAGCGATAACAGCACCCGCCAATACCGGGTCCGATGATGGCCTGGACCTGAGACGGTACGACGGCAAACCGTTGTTGCATGACCGTGAGGGTTTCGCGGACCACCCGAAGGTAGGTGCCCATGCGCCCGGCGTGCACCACCGCCACGGCACGCGGGTGAGCGCTGTAGAGCACGATCGGCAGGCAATCGGCGGTGAGTACCGCAAGCGGCACATCGAGCAAGGCGGTCACCAGCGCATCGGCCTCAATCCCAGCGAGGCCGCGCGCCAGGGCTTGGTCGTCAACCACGCAGACGGTATTGCGATGGACTTGCCGCACGGTGCATAGGGTCGCCAGGCCCATATCCAGGGCCTGAAGCAAACGGCGCCGATTGGCGCGGACGTCTTGTCGTTCGCCCCAGTGCAAACCCAGGTTCAAATCCCGACCCGAGCGACCGGCATACCTTAACGTAAAGGCGCAGCGCAGGGCTGCGGCGTCCGGGTGGGGCGCCGGTGCCAGATAGGCTGCGTCGGCAGTCATCCGGCAATCAAAACGCCCCTCACGGACAGACGGCACCACGTCGGCAACTTCTGTCTCACTCGACATCGCACCACCTAGCGCTGTTTCCAGCGGCGCATAAACGCCGGGATGTCCAGGCGCCGATCTGATTTATCAATGAGCGACATCATCGCCTCTTCATCGGGGGTGTTTGCCCTCGGCTCATATTCCGCGATGTCGTCACCAATTGATAAGGGCGGCACCCCATTGGAGGCCATCGCCGGGGCGGACTGGCGGGTGCGCAACGGCACCCCGGCGGTCTCGGGCACCTGAAACCCAGTGGCAATCACCGTCACCCGGAGTTCCTCGGACATACTGCTCTCAATGACCGCACCAAAAATAATATTGGCATCCTCGTGGGCCGACTCCCGCACAATCGCCACTGCATCGTGGATTTCATGCAGTGAGATGTCGAGGCCGCCGGTAATATTCACCAACACACTACGGGCGCCATTGATCGACGACTCTTCCAGCAGCGGACTGGCAATGGCTTGATGCGCCGCTTCCACCGCCCGCTTTTCACCATGGCCAATACCGGTCCCCATCACCGCCAAGCCCATGCCGCTCATAATCGTCTGCATGTCGGCGAAGTCCAAATTGATCAAGCCCGGCGTGGTAATCAGATCCGAAATTCCCTGCACCGCCTGGCGCAAGACATTATCCGCCACGCCAAACGCATCTCGCAGCGATGTGCTGCGGTCCACCACTTGCAACAACCGCTGGTTCGGGATGGTAATGAGCGTATCCACACTGCTCCGCAGGGACTTCAGTCCGATCTCGGCCTGCTCCTTGCGCTTGCGACCTTCGAATTCAAAGGGCTTAGTGACCACCGCAACCGTCAAAATCCCCAGCTCCTTGGCCACCGACGCGATCACCGGGGCGGCCCCCGTGCCGGTCCCACCCCCCATGCCGGCGGTGATAAACGCCATGTCAGCACCGTCCAGGGTCTCGCGGAGGAGCTCGCGATCCTCCTCCGCCGCCCGCCGCCCGATCTCAGGGTTGGCGCCCGCCCCTAAGCCCTTGGTGAGCTCGGCACCGAGCTGGAGTTGAACCGGGGCAGCAGTGGCGGCGAGGGCCTGCAAATCGGTGTTGGCAGTGATAAACCCCACCCCCTGAATATCCGCGTCGATCATGTTGTTGATCGCATTGCCGCCTGCGCCGCCGACGCCAATCACCTTGATCGTGGCCGTATTGTTCGGAGCTTCTTCTTCCACCAAACGAATCCGATTCTCTTCCATACCGCTTCCTTTCCCTGGGCCACGCCTGCATACCACAAATCATGCCTGCAATTTGCAGTGCCCAGGTGCTGCGCACCGCTACGTGAGAAATTCGCCAAACCAATCGCGCATACGATTGTAGATCTTGGCAAAGAGATGATCGTCGTTAAATTTGTGAAACCGTCCGGAATAGAGACCCTTTACCCCACATTGCAGCAGGCCAACTCCCGTGGCATACATCGGGTTATTGACCATGCCCACCAACCCGCCGATGTCTCGCGGCACGCCACACCGGACAGTGCCGCCAAAGACTTCCTCAGCGAGATCTACCATGCCGCGCAGCAAAGCCGTGCCGCCTGTCAGCACTACTCCCGCCGGCATACGGTCTGCATAACCGCTTAGCACCACCTCTCGGTGTGCCATCTCAAGCATTTCTTCGACCCGCGGCTCAATAATGTCACAGAGGTCGCGGCACGTGAATTTTTGCGCCGGCCGATCCTCAGCAGTGCGAATTTTAAAGGATTCATACGGATCGACAAGGGGCGAATAGGTACACCCATAAGCCTTTTTGACTCGCTCCGCTTCCGATACCGTCGTGCCGAGACCAAACGCCAAATCGTTGGTAATGTGATTGCCGCCCACCGATAAGACTGCCGTGTGCTTGACGCTCTCGCCCAACATGAGAGCGAGATCCGTGGTACCGCCCCCGAGATCGATGATGACCGCGCCGTGCTCAAGCTCTTCCGGGGTCAGCACCGCCGCGCCAGAGGCCAACTGTTCGAGCACGATGTCTTCCACTTCCAACCCGGCGTTGTTCACACACTTCACGATATTGTGGGCCGACGTCACCGCCGCGGTGACGATATGGACCTTGGCTTCCAACCGCATCGCCGTCATGCCGGTGGGGTCCATGATGCCATCCTGGCCATCGACGATATATTCCTGGGGCAACACATGGATCACCTCCCGATCCATGGGCAACGCCACGGCGCGGGCGGCATCGATCACGTGATTGATTTCCCGCAAGGTGATTTCGCGATTTTTGACCACCGTAATCCCGGTGCTGTTGATGCCGGTAATATGTCCGCCGGCAATGCCCACATAGGCTGAAGGCACTTCGATGCCGGCCATAATCTGGGCTTCTTCCACAGCTTGACGGATCGATTCAACCGTATTTTCAATATTGACCACCACCCCCTTTTTAAGTCCGCGTGACGGATGCGTCCCCACCCCGATGATCTCAATCATGCCATCGCCTTGGACTTCACCAATCAGGGCGCCAATCTTCGTGGTGCCAATATCGAGGCCCATAACAATTTCTGCCTTGCGGCGTCGCATATCGGAGTCCTCCTTGCGTGTCAGCTCTCGGGTATAATGACAACCCGTTTGCGATACGACACATCGACCGTCCGCGCGGTCAGGTCATGCTGTCGGAGGTATCGCAAAACCGGGGGCAATCGCTTTAATTGTGAGGCCACGTCGCCTTCGCCAACTCGAAGCACAAAGGTATCGGGTTCCACCCGCCAGTGGGAGGCACCGGATTCATCTACAGTACCGGATGTCAGGCGCAAGATGCCCGCCATGGGGGACGACGCATAGGCTTGTGTCACGTCGAGTGCACGCTGCACCGACGGCAGACGCAGCCGCATCCCCGGCGCCAGCGCTTTTTGTTCATTCAACACCAGTTGCGGCAACTCGCCATCTTGCTCGGCGACCGGACGCAACACCGCCCCTTCTCGATCCACCACCACACGTTGATCGCCGGAAACCACGACCAAGCGAGACACACGCTCTTGCACCGTCACGTGCAAGGTATCCGGCAACTGCCGTCGTATGGCCACCCGCTCGATCAGCGGATGGCGCTCTAATCGCAACCCCATACGCGCCAAGTCCAATTCAAACAATGTCGCATCCTGCGGAATGGCTAAGTAATACAAAATATCCTGACGCGATAAAGTCACATGCCCCATGATCTCAATCGTCCGCGCCAAAAAATAGTCCGTCTGACGGACCCACACCACCAAAGCATAGCTGCCCCAGACCAGCACGGCCATCATGGCAGCGGCCATCGAACACTTGGACCAAAACCAAACCCGTGTGGCGAAATGTTTGAGCCACAGGCGTCTGCGCTGTGCCCCTCCCAAGGTGTGGCTCGCGGCCAACAACAACATCCGCTAGCCCTCCTCCCCCACGATGCGCACTTCAGGTTCGAAGTCGATGCCGTACGCTTCCTTGACTCGCGTGCGGATGAGACGCATCAACGCTTCGACATCAGCAGCCTTGGCATGATCGACATTCACCAAAAAATTCGCGTGTACCGGAGAAACCATCGCACCCCCGATACGAGCTCCTTTTAAGCCCAATTTATCAATCAAGCGCGCCGCCGCCACACCCGGCGGATTTTTAAAAATCGACCCCGCATTGGGCAGCCACAACGGTTGTGTACGCTGGCGGCGCTCATGGGATTCTCGCATGCTCGATACGATCGTGTCGAGATTCCCCTGCCGCACCCGCAACGTGGCCCCCAGTACGATCGATTTGGCCGGATAGGACGAGCCCCGATAGCGTAATGCCAAGGCGTGGCTGGGAATCACTTCCACCTCGCCGCTCGCCAACAGCACTCGGGCAGAGATCAATGCCTGACTCAAGTCCCCCAGGTAGGTCCCGGCATTCATAATCATCGCCCCGCCCAATGTGCCGGGGATGCCGTAGGCAAACTCCAAGCCGCTCCACCCCTGCACCGCCAGTTGCATCGCCAGCCGGGAGAGCGAGCAGCCGACCCCGGCGTGGACCTCAGCACATGCCGACTCATTGACACCCGGCACCACCTGGTAGGTGCGAAACGTGCCGCGCATAGCGATGACGATACCGCGGATGCCACCGTCTCGAATGAGCAAATTCGAACCGCCACCCAAGATAAAGAGTGGAATCTCATGCTCCAGAGCAATGGCCTGGAGCACCTTTAAATTCTCGATATCCTCCACCAGGACCAACACATCGGCCGGTCCGCCAATGCGAAAGGAGGAATAGCGGTGCAGCGGTTGATTAAACCGCTTGCGTCCTCCCACCGGCTGCAACAAAGTTGGCAGATCCCATTTCATGACGACGCCACCCGGCATGTTAAGCCCACGACGCAGACGGTTTTCAGGCAGCACAGAACGCATGGGCGAGTTTCCAAACATCACCGGCTCCAAGTGTCATCAACACATCGCCACCGCCCAGGTCATCCCGCAGAAATCGCAACACCTCATCTTGCGCCGGCATATACAGCACGCGTCGATGACCGTGTGCTTTGATGCCCGCATAGAGAGATTCACTCGACACCCCGGGAATCGGCGTTTCCGAGGCGGCATAAATATCCAGTAAAATGAGCGTATCCGCCTCGTAGAAAGCGGTGTGGAAATCATCCTGCAAGGCTTGCGTGCGCGTGTAGCGATGCGGTTGGAAGACCACCGCCAACCGCGCCTTCGGCCAAACCGCCTTTGTCGCCCGCAGGGTCTGCCGAATCTCCTCGGGGTGATGCCCGTAATCGTCGACCACGGTGACCCCATCACGCGTGCCAACGATCTCAAAGCGTCGGTGAATACCGCTGAACGCGTCGAGAGCTTCGGCAATCGTTGACAGGGCGACGTCCAATTCCCGGCCCACCGCAATGGCTGCCAGCGCATTGTAGACGTTGTGCACCCCAGGCAAATTGAGGCTGAACCGCCCCAGGGGTTCACGCCCGTGATACACTTCAAACCGCGATCGCGTGCCGGCAAAGTCGATATCGCGTCCCACATAATCCGCCTGGCTGCTCATGCCATAGGTCACATAGCGCTTTTTCATCCGGGGCACCAAGCTTTGGATATGGGGCTGATCGAGACAGATCACACTGCAACCATAAAACGGCACCCGGTTGACAAATTGGACAAACGCATCCTGAATCGCAGACAAGTCGCGATAGAAATCGAGGTGCTCGGCATCTACGGTGGTCACCACCCCGATGGTAGGGGCCAGCAGCAGGAAAGAGCCATCGCTTTCATCCGCCTCGGCCACCAAATAGTCGCCCTGGCCAAGTTGGGCATTACCCCCGAGGCTGTTCAAACGGCCCCCAATGATGACCGTCGGGTCTAAACCACCTTGGGCCAAGATCGTCGCAATTAGCGATGTGGTCGTGGTTTTGCCATGCGTGCCAGCCACTGCGACCCCGTATTTCAGGCGCATCAATTCAGCCAACATCTCAGCCCGGGGGATGACCGGAATACGGCGCTCCCGGGCCATCAACACCTCGACATTATCCGGCTTCACCGCCGACGAAGTCACCACCACATCCGCGCCCGCGACATGAGTGGCATCATGGCCCTGGAAAATGGTGGCGCCGCCGTCCTGTAAACGCTGCGTCATCTCCGATGACACCAGATCTGAACCGCTGACGGCATAGCCCAAATGCAGCAGCACAGTAGCGATGCCACTCATGCCGATGCCGCCAATACCCACAAAGTGAATTTGTCTGGTGTTACGCATCATCATCATTCCTGATCATGCCAAAGACCCCGCCTACACGGGGAGGTCACTCTTGATGCGCACGCTGCACCCCATCCAGAACGTGCAGTGCAACGTGCGATCAAGAGTCGGGGTTGGCCTCCCCCGTGAATCTTCTATCGATGTCTCGGTGTAGCTTGACACCAAGGTCCAGGCCCCGGCTGCGCGCTGGCAATACTCAGCATGGTGCCAATAGCCAAAAGGGACACCACCAAATTCGACCCCCCCAAACTAATCAACGGCAACGGCAGCCCCTTCGTCGGTAACAATCCCAACACCACCCCGAGATTCATCACAATCTGGATGCCCAACAGTAAAAAGACCCCCAGTCCCAAAAGCGTGCCGAACGGTTCGCGACACTCAATAGCAATGACCAAAATGCGCCACAATAACAACCCAAATAGAAACACCAAACCCACCGCCCCTAAAAACCCCAACTCTTCACCAATCGCGGCAAAAATAAAATCCGTATGCGCTTCGGGCAAATAGAACAGTTTCTGCCACCCCCGACCCAGGCCAGCCCCCCAGACGCCCCCCCGACCCAATGCCAGCAGGGACTGAATCGCCTGGTAGCCGGCGCCCTGGGGATCTTGGTCGGGCTGCAAAAAGCTCATGAGGCGTTTCATCCGGTACGGCTCGTATACAATCGCGTAGATCATCGCTGGTATCCCGGCGGCGAGCCCATACCAGATATAGCGCCAGGGCAAACCGGCAATGATCAGATGCACGCCAACCGACACGGCCAAGACCACTGCAGTTCCCAAATCGGGCTGCAAAAAGATCAACCCACAAAACACGCACAACAAACCCAGCATATAGCCAAAGCGCACCTCATCCCGTTGTCGTTGACGACGCAGGTCCGTACATAGGTAGGCGCTGTACACGATGAGGCCATACTTGACAAACTCCGATGGCTGCAACGTAAACGGGCCGAGCGCCAACCAGCGGCGCGCACCGCTGACCTCTCTGCCAATACCGGGGACAAACACCAAACACAAGGCCACGAGCGAGACCCACAACAGCGGCACTACCAGTCGCTGTTGTCTGCGATACGGCACATACCAGGCTGTGCCCATGACCAAAAGCCCTAAAGCAGCCCAGGCCAACTGACGCCTGAGAAAGAACAGCGAATCACCATGTCGTTCATGAGCGACCACAGCACTCGTGCTGTACACCATGGCCAACCCAATGGCTAGCAATATTAGGGTAACCATGAGAAGTAATATATCTATCCGACGCGTCTTGGTCATCTGCTGTAGCTTTATAATATAAAATTAAATACTTTTATAAAAGGACTCACACACTTTTAAAGTGCTTCAATCAAATATGTGATCAGCAAGATTAGCGCAATTTTAAAGTGCTTAAGCTAACGAGTGCGAGCACGATAGCAATAATCCAAAACCGCACGATGACCTTTGGCTCTTGCCACCCTTTCTCTTCAAAATGATGATGCAACGGGGCCATGCGAAATACCCGCTTACCGGTTAATTTAAACGACACCACTTGAATCATGACCGACAAGGTCTCTATCACAAACAAACCGCCAATAAGCAATAAGAGCAGTTCATGTTTGGCAACCATGGCAATCGTTCCCAGAGCGCCGCCTAAGGCCAGGGACCCAACGTCGCCCATAAACACCTGTGCCGGATAGGCATTGAACCACAAAAAGCCGAGACAGGCCCCAAACAGGGCGCCACAAAAAACGGCAACCTCCCCGGCCCCCCGAACGTATAAAATATTGAGGTAGTTGGAAAAGACCACATGTCCGGCCACATAGGCAATGCCCGCATAGACAAACGTCGCAATGATCACCGGTCCAACGGCCAGACCATCCAGACCATCGGTGAGATTAACCGCGTTGCTCGTTCCCACAATGACCAGTACCGCAAACGGGATATACCCCAAAAAACCCAAATCCGGCGCCACCGCTTTAAAAAAAGGCACGCTTAGACGCGTCGCCACGGACTCGGGCTGCGCCCACACACACCACATACTGACGATGACCAACGCGACCACAATCTCCACGCTAAACTTGTATTTGACCAGAAAACCACGATTGTGCCGACGCGCCAACTTGAGATAATCATCCCAAAGGCCAACCGCGCCAAACGCCAGGGTCGACAGCAACACAATCCACACCGTGAACGCCGAGAGATTGGCCCACAACAACGTTGAAATCAGCATCGCCCCCAGAATCAACACGCCGCCCATGGTCGGCGTACCCGCTTTGGAAAAATGCGATTGCGGCCCCTCCTCCCGAATCACCTGGCCAATCTGGCGGTGTTGCAAAAACCGAATCAGCCCTGGCGCCACCACCAAGCAAATCAATAGCGCGGTCAATGCCGCATAGGCCGTGCGAAACGTCACATAGCGAAAGACGTTAAAGATCGAATATTGCGGCGCCAACGAAAAAAACAAGTGATAGAACATTAAGTCTTCTCCGCCATCTCAAGCATTGCCTCCACCACTCGTTCCATTGTCATACCGCGCGAGCCCTTCACCAAAATCACATCTCTCGGGCCGACAAGGCGTTCGAGCACCGTCACCGCCTCTTGGTGACTCGTCACGCCGTGGATGTGCGACGCTGCCATGCCCGCCTCGCGCGCGCCTGCCGCCAACATCGCGGCGAACTCGCCCAATACAATCAACTCATCCACACCGCCTTGCCAGGCTAAGGCCCCTATCTCCCGGTGCAGGGCCGACGCCGCTTCTCCCAACTCCAACATGTCTCCAAAAACCGCAAACCGACGCCCCACATCCGGCACTTGCTGCAAAAACGCCAACCCCGCCCGCATCGAGTCGGGGTTGGCGTTGTACGAATCATCAATCATGACGATGTCGTCGTGCAATCGACGAATGGCCAGGCGACCGTACATCCCGCGATACCCCTGCAAGCCCGCCACAATCTCCGGTGCCGGCACCTTGAGCGCCATCCCAACCGCGGCCGCAGCCAAGGCATTCGCTAAGTTGTGTTGCCCAGGCAGGGCCAACTGACAGGGCCACATGGCGCCCTCGATGTCTAGCTCACACTCAATGCCATCAAACCCTCGATCTACACACACTCGCCCTCGTACGTCGGCCTCCGGGCTCTGTCCAAAAGTAATCACTCGACCAGGAGCCCGATGCCCCAACGCGCGAGCCCGAGAATCGTCCGCATTGACCACCGCGATGCCGTCTACCTCCAGGGCGTCAATGAGCTCTCCCTTAGCGCGTTGCACCTCATCAAGCGATCCCAAATAGCCCACATGGGCCAACGCCACATTGGTCACCACGCCGACGTGAGGCCGTGCGATCGAGCAGAGATCCCGGATCTCGCCGAGATGATTCATCCCCATCTCGCAAACGCAGACTTCGACATCCAGCGGCAAGCGTAGCCAGGAGAGCGGCAAGCCAATGTGATTATTTAAATTGCCAGGTGACCGGAAGGTAACATAGCGCTGCTCTAATACCGCGGCGGTCATCTCTTTGACCGTAGTTTTACCATTGCTACCCGTAATTCCCACCACCGTTCCAGCAAACCGTTGGCGCTGTACCCGCGCCATATCTTGCAGTGCGGCCAGTGTATCCGGCACCGCGATCACCGTCAGTCCCGTGCGTTCACCTGCACCTGCACCGCCACTTTCGCGCCCAGCTTTGAGCCGCGGGGCAAACTCAGCCGAGACTAACGCCACGGTGGCCCCGCGTTGCGCCGCCTTCTCCACAAAGGCATGGCCATCAAATTGGTCGCCTTGCAACGCCACAAACATTTCACCGGGTTGAATCTGGCGCGAATCCGTACTGACCCCACAGAGGCGTTGCTGCGCGTCGCCCTGCCACAGCGCCCCCCCGGTGTGCTGCAACACGTCGCCAGCCGTCCACCCTAACATAGGCCCTGGGGACATAGACATTGATGGCATCGGATTTCAGCCCCGGTGATGCAGCGCCTCGCGCGCCACTTCGCGATCATCGAAGTGGCGCCGAGTCTGCCCGATAATTTGGTACGTTTCATGCCCCTTGCCCGCGATCACCACAGTGTCTTTGGGTTGTGCCTCGGCAATGGCATGCGCAATCGCCTGCTCGCGATCCACCATCGTCACATAGTGGCGAGACGGCTCAATCCCCGCGACAATGTCGGCCACAATCGCTTCGGGCGCCTCCGTGCGGGGATTGTCCGAGGTAATCACCGCGTAGTCGCTCATTGCCACTGCCAACCGTCCCATCAGTGGCCGCTTGCCGGGATCGCGATCCCCGCCACAGCCAAATACCGTGATCAGCCGACCCGGTGTCTCGGCTCGGACCGTCCGCAGCACCTGCTCCAATGCATCCGGGGTATGCGCGTAATCCACAAACACGTAAAAGTCCTGTCCTGCGTCAACTCGCTCCAATCGCCCAGGCACTTGGGTGAGTTGCTCGATACCGCGCAAGATGGCTTCGGCATCGACATCCAATGCCAGACCCACCGCAATGCTAGCGAGCAGGTTGTAGACGTTATGACGCCCCACTAAAGACGACCGAACCTCTAGCGTGCCCTTGGTCGTCGGCAGCGTAAAACGAATGCCATCGAGACCATGGCCTACATCGCGAGGGGTTAACGTGGCCTCCTGATCAATCCCGTACGTCAGCACGCGCGACTGTGAGGCCTCAAGCAGCTTGCGACCATAGGGGTCATCGAGATTCAACACGTGCCAACGCCCTGGGAGTTCCGTGAACAGACGTGCTTTGGCAGCAAAATACGCCGCTTCAGAACCGTGGTAATCGTAGTGATCCCGGCTCAAATTGGTAAACACACAAACCGCGAATTCACAGCCGGTCACACGGTCTTGATCCAGCGCATGGCTGGTCACCTCCATTACTGCAGCATCGACACCACGGTCTTGCATTTGGCGCAACATCGACTGTACGTCCAAGGCCCCCGGCGTGGTCTGCGTCGCCTCCACCCGCTCGCCGGCAAAACGATTTTCCACCGTGCCGATGACGCCAACCGACATGCCAGCCGCTTGCAAAATGGCCTCAACCACATACGTCGTCGTCGTTTTACCATTGGTGCCGGTCACCCCAATCAACGACAATTGTCTCGACGGATGGCGATAATACGCCGCCGCAATGGCCGCCAACGCCTGCCGGCTATTGGCCACCTGCACCACCGTCTGCCCCTCCCGCTCCACCCGGGATCGCAACGCTGGCGGCAACGCTTCCACCAAGAGCGCGGTGGCGCCCCGGTCGAGGACATCGCCGAGAAATTCGTGCCCATCCATATAGTGCCCCCGCACAGCCACAAAAAGCGCCCCCGACACGACATGGCGAGAATCGGCCACAACCTGTTGGATAGGACAACGTGAGGAGCCGTAGAGAAGACGCATTGAGGAGATATCGAGCAGATCAGCTAAGAGGAAGGGAGGTTGTGACGCCATATTACTCACTCCATATCCGCGTCAATTGGTTCCAAGCAGCCGGACAACTCGGGACGCGTGCTGTACGGCTTCTTGTCGAGGTCGAACGGCTTGCCGCAAGACCACGGCTGGCGCCTTTGTGGCTGGCAGAGGCAAATCGTACATCTGAGACGGCGACACCTGCAAATAATGCATGGCCTGCTGTGCCACCTGCTGAAACACAGGCGCCGCAGCCGTACCGCCCCACCGCATATGCTGGGGCTCATCCACCATGACGAGCACCACAATCTGAGGGTCCTCCGCCGGGACATACCCAACAAAGGACGCCAACACCCGATCGCGGCTATAGCCACCGCGCACCGGATCGACTTTCTGGGCAGTACCGGTCTTTCCAGCGACCGTATAACCCTCAATCGCCGCCTCTTGTCCAGTACCGTAAGTCACCACACTAGACAAAATCGACGTTAAACGGTCGGTGGTCTGCTGAGACAAAATATGCTGTCGCGGTCCTGGCACCTCCTCGTGGCGCTGGCCGTCCTTCTCCACGTAGGCCACGACCCGAGGTTGCACCAGCCAGCCGCCATTGGCAATCGCGGCAAAGGCCCGAATGAGCTGAATCGGGGTCACCGTCATCTCTTGCCCCAGGGCCATCGAATCCTGGGAAAATGTCGACCACTGGCGTGGTGGATTCACCTGTCCGGCGTGCTCGCCCGGCAAATCGATCCACGTCCGCCGTCCGAATCCGAACCGTCGAATGTAATCGTAAAAGACATCCGGAGTGAGCCGCTCGGCGATTTTAACGGTGCCGATATTACTCGAATAGGCGAACACCTCTTCAAAACTTAGCTCGCCATACGGATGGTGATCGCGCAAGCGTCGCCGGCCTCGGCGCATCTCGCCCTCCTCACAGAAAAACGTCTCGCTGGGCTCAATCATCTTCTCCTCTAGCACCGCCGCGGCCAACACCACTTTAAAGGTCGATCCGGGCTCGACCGGATCGGTGATACCGCGATTGCGTTGCCATGCTTGCTGGGCCGCCTCTCGAAAGGCATTGGGATTAAAAAACGGGTAGGACGCCATGGCGAGCATGTCACCGGAATGGGGGTTCATGACCATGACGAGCCCGCTGTGCGCCTCAAGCGCCTCCACCTGCGCGGCAATCGCTTTTTCCGCCACATGCTGCAAGCGTTCATCGAGCGTCAAATGCACATCCGTGCCACGCGGCTGTTCCGGCATGGCGCCGAGGCTCAACCGCACGCTGCGCCCCATGGCATCGCGCTGCAAGTCCACGCGGCGCGGTGCGGCGCGCAGCTCCTGATCATAGCCGTATTCAACCCCGCCAAGCCCTTCGCCATCAAGGCCCACAAAGCCCAGGAGCTGACCGGCCAGATGGTGCTTGGGATAGTAGCGGCGCATCTCGGTTAAAAAATCGATCCCCGGCAAACGGCGCTCACGCAGTTGCGTCACGGTACTCGGGCTCACCTGCCGATCCAGCCAGACAAACGAAGCCTGAGAGGCGAGCCGGCGTCTCAGTGTGGCATCCGGGGTCTTTAACAACATCGTTAATGCCTGCGCCATCTGCTCAGGTTGGGCAATCTCACGCGGCACCGCGTAGACGGACGGCACGGCCACACTCGTCGCTAACACCTCCCCGTGGCGGTCCAGAATCTCGCCGCGCTCCGGCTGTAGCGTGGCGTGCTGACGGTACTGGCGCGACGCCCTTGCATACCACTCGGCGTGTCCACCAACTTGCAACCCATAGAGACGTCCCAAAATCACGAGAAATCCAGCGGCGAACAGACCCATAACGACAAGTAACCGATCGCGTTGAAACGGCCTTTGACGTCTGATATGCATCATGGCCTCGCCCCTTGTCTATCAGGCTCCGGCCCCTGATGCAAGTAGATGACTTGTGACACCCGAGGGGCTCTCAGCCCCATCTCCTCGGCCATTTTCTCAATGCGTCCCAGACGGCGTAGCGAAGCAATCTCGACTTCGTATTCCTTTTGTTGTTGGAGCAACTGTTCCCGCTGCGTGCGAAGGGCACTATGCTCGTAGCCCAACTCCACCAAACGCATATGCGGCCACAAATAGAGGAGACTACCCGACAGCAACAAGACCGCTGCGGTCAAGCAGGTGCCGAAAACACGCTGACTCGACACCTGGCGCGTGCGTTGACCGCTCACGCTCACTTTAGGTTTGCGCTTTGCTGTGGCCATCCTCTATACCTCGAGTTTCATACCCACGCGCAGACGCGCGCTGCGGCTCCGCGGATTGTCCTGCATCTCCGACGCCGTGGGGCCGACCGGTTTACGAGTCAATATGTTTAACGTGGGTTGCCGCCCGCAAACACACTGAGGAAATTTCGGCGGACAGATACAACCTTTCGCCTCTTGTTGAAAAAACCGCTTGACGATGCGATCTTCCAGCGAATGAAATGCCAAGACAGCCAGCCGCCCCCCTGGGCGCAGCGCGCCCACCGCCTGCGGCAAAGCCGCCTGTAATGCATCCAACTCGCCATTGACTGCAATACGCAAGGCTTGAAACGTCCGCGTCGCAGGGTGAATATGGCTGGGCCATGCCGCTCGCGGAATGGTCCGGGCCACCAAATCGGCAAGCGTCCGGGTTCGGGCAATCGGCTGTTGTTGGCGCTCGCTCACAATGGCTCTCGCAATACGCCTGGCCCATCGCTCCTCGCCAAATTGGCGCAATAGGGTTTGCAAGTCTGACGCCGCCGATTCATTCACCAACTGATAGGCGGTCACTGGCTGCGTGGTATCCATCCGCATATCTAAGGGTCCATCATGCATGAAACTAAACCCGCGTTCAGCCGTATCGAGCTGATAGGATGAGACACCAAGGTCCAATAAGATCGCATCTACCTGGAGTGTATGAAGCCGCGTCAAATGCATCGTCATCTCACGAAAATCCCCATTGACAGCAACGAAACACGATCCCCAGGCCCGCCCCCACTCCTGGGCTGCGGCAATGCAAGCCGGGTCTCGATCGAGGGCAATCACCCGCAGCGTACGAGGGCACGCCTGCAGAAACGCCCGGGTATGGCCTCCCCCGCCAAGGGTTCCATCCAGTAGGATTGCCGGGGCACCCAGCACAGGCACAAGCCATTCCAGCAGAGTCTCCAACATCACTGGGCGATGCGGAATCGAGAGCTCGTGATCCATTCGATCCTGCCCCTTATCTTTAGAGCTTCCGCCCCATTCAATTTGGGCCAGCCTGCAACTGCTCTGCCTCAGAGCTTTAACCCCATTAAGTTCGGGTTCGTATCAAATTGTGCATTGGCGCTGTCTTCATAAGCGTCCCATCGTTCCGGGGACCACAATTCCAGTTTGCGCATCATACCGATGACCAATGCCTCCGAAGTCAGACCGCCATATTGCCTCAGCTTCGCCGGCACTAAAATTCGCCCTTGCCGATCGAGGTTACAGACCGTCGCGCTGGCACAAAACTGTCGAAGAAAGGCCCGTGACGGCGGATCATTGGGCAAGTCGAGAAGTTGTGCTTCAATGTCGCGCCAAACCGGTTGCGGATAAATCACCAAACAGTGCTCGAAATATTTTGTGACCACCAGCGTCGCATCTTCGGGCGCGTAAAGATCGTGCAGGGACGTACGCAACGCAGACGGCACACTAAGCCGCCCTTTGTCGTCCAAGCTGAGCTGATATTCTCCCAGCAGCACCGCAGCATCCCATCCCGCAACTCATTCTACCCATTCTCTCCCACTCCCTCCCACCCTATACCAAACTATAAGTGGGCACCTGGACTCTGTCAAGTTAAATCCCCTGGTCATAACGCTCTATTGTTCTTGGTTTCGCAGGGAAAATACAACGAAAACAAAAGGGGGAAGGCGGGGCACCCACCTATAGCGGGGAAGTCAAAACCAGATAAGTAGCGTCAATTATGGCAGGTATTTATCGGAGATAACCGACACAGCAGCACCTACAGTAGGACAAAGCAAATCGATAAGCCGGGTTCTGTTCCGCCTACCGGAGCAGGCGGCGATGATCATTCCTCTGGGACATACGTTACCGCATGCCTCAAGCGACCTAACCCGGAGGCATCGGGCGAGCAACCCTTATCCCACTTTCCCCCACACATGGGGAACCCACGCGAGAGAAATCGTGGCATCGCCTCCCTATTTGGTCTTGCTCCGGGTGGGGTTTACCGAGCTCCCGATGTCACCATCGGGACTGGTGCGCTCTTACCGCACCGTTTCACCCTTACCAGAATACATGGGGTAGCGGCTCGCCGTTCCACCCCGGCACCTGGCGGTCTGTTCTCTGTGGCACTTTCCTTAGGGTCACCCCCACTGGACGTTATCCAGCACCCTGCTCTACGGAGCCCGGACTTTCCTCTCCCTGCCAAGACGGCAAGGCGCGATCATCTGATCTCCTTTGTCCTACTGCATATCAACGGTGTGGGAGGAAGTGGGAGAAGACGGAGAACCCTTCAGACGTGGCTTGTCAGACAGTCTCTGAGGCGGACCAAAGCAATATACGCTTGCAGTGGGGACAGGACACGAGGCCCTCTTGTTTCTTGACCTCCGAGATCAACTGCGGCCGAATCCGCAAGTAACATCCACCACACGTTTCGTCCGGCAACACATCCACCACGGCCACGCCACCCAACCGCTCGGCCGCCCGCTGATAAGCCGTGTAAAAGTCGGGCTGGATACGCGTGATGAGTTCGCCGCGCGCCCGATCATGCGTAGCCATATCTCCGCTCAATGCGTCTTGTGCTTCGCTTACGCTGCGCTCTTTTGCGTCCAATTCGCGAGAGATATCTTGGAGACGTTGTTCGCAGCGTTTCGACACTTCCAGCTTTTCCTCCACTCCCTCCATCAACTCAAGCACTTGATCCTCAAACGTACGAATTCGTTGTTTACCAGCATCAATCTCCGCCAAAACCGCACTGTATTCCTTATTGGTTTTCACCTCGTGCAGGCGATTCTGAGTTTTTGTCAGACGGTCGTTGCCCGTGTCGATTTCACGCTCCAACGCACGCCGTTGATGCTCCGCCGCCTCCATCTCTAACTGTGCAGATGTCAGTTCTTCACGGATTGTGTGGCCAGCCTGCTGGTAGGGATGAAGCTGCTTCGGGAGCCCTTGCTTTTCAATCTCCAGGAGACGCAAGCGACTATCCAGCTGTTGTAATTCAGCTAAAAGTCGAAGCTGGTCAAGCACGCCTCACCTCACTTTAAGCGATTTGATGTTGAGCGATTGATCGAAGGGCCGGCACGCCTTCAAGGAGCCTGCCCTCGGGTAGCGGATACAGCGTAGTGGGCCCACCTGGGCTCGAACCAGGGACCGACCGGTTATGAGCCGGTGGCTCTTCCAACTGAGCTATAGGCCCGTGCTCTACTGCTTGAATCTACTTGAAATCCGCATCGCCTGTCAAGCCAATGGGGGCCAATAGTGCAAAGTCCTGCCTCAAGAACTTTCTGCAAAACTCCTCAGCAACTTGCTGCGGCTCGGATGGCGGAGCTTGCGCAGGGCTTTCGCTTCGATTTGGCGCACCCGTTCACGCGTCACATCAAAGTCGTGCCCCACTTCTTCAAGGGTATGAGCCGTATCCACGCCAATGCCAAAGCGTTTGCGCAACACCCGCTCTTCACGAGGAGTCAACGTTTGCAACACCTTTAGGGTCTGCTCTTTCAAATTGACGCGGATCACCGATTCCGTTGGCGAAGCGATCTTCTTGTCCTCGATAAAATCGCCGAGATGACTATCTTTTTCCTCACCAATAGGGGTTTCCAGGGAAATCGGCTCTTTGGCAATTTTGAGGACTTTGCGGACTTTGTCCACCGGCAATTCCATGCGTTCTGCAATCTCTTCAGGCGTGGGTTCACGGCCAATCTCTTGCACCAACTGGCGGGTCGTACGCACCAGTTTATTAATCGTCTCGATCATGTGCACCGGAATGCGAATCGTGCGAGCCTGATCGGCAATGGCCCGCGTGATCGCCTGCCGGATCCACCACGTCGCATACGTGCTGAATTTATACCCGCGCCGATATTCAAACTTATCCACCGCCTTCATCAAACCAATATTGCCTTCTTGGATCAAGTCGAGGAAGTGTAGTCCTCGATTGGTGTACTTCTTGGCAATACTAACGACGAGACGCAAATTAGCCTCGGCCAGTTCGCGTTTTGCTTCATGATCTTTTTGCTGGCCGCAACGAATCCGGTATAAAACGTCAGCCAACTCCTCCAGGCCGACTTCTATCGTCTCTTCTTCGTCCCCATCCCCATTGAGTGCTTGGGAAGCACTGTCCTCATCGCTCAGCAACTCGCTGTCAAGCCGAATCTTAGGCACTGCCACCCATGCCGACAAGTCGCCACTGCGCTGCATCTGTTGTCGCACCGTCTCGAGACGCACGATCACGTGTTCGAGCATTTCGGGGCGCAAATTTAGTTCCTTAGTCAGTTTGGCAATATGCGTGCGGAGCGTTTTATCCTCGCGCAGCAACGCTTTGGCCTCGTCCGCCGACGTACTGGTGGCCACGCTCGCTTCCAAACTGCGGACTGCCGTATACAACTCCCGCAAGCGGTCGAGCACCTCATGCACACTGACGGCTGCGGGGAGGGGGATCTCCTCACTCAGATCTTCATCCAACAGGCCATCTTCCGTTTCGCTCTGCTCTATCGGCTCCGCTATCATCGTCAATTCACGGGTATCCAGTGACAACAATTCATGGACGGCAAGCGGCTCGGACACAATGGCCTGTATGACCTCGTTTTGACCCTCTTCAATACGTTGGGCAATTTCAACTTCTCCCTCGCGAGTCAACAGAGGAATAGTCCCCATTTCACGCAAGTACATGCGTACCGGATCGTCCGTCTTGCCAATCGCATCTTCAGGCAAATCGAACACCCGGCCCTCTTCACTATACCCGGAGGACGTCGTGGTCTTGTAAGTCTTCACAGAGTGCCCGTTGGTCTCTTCAGAGCCGATGAGTTCGATATCCAACTCGCCAAAGAGCAACATTAAATCATCAATCTGCTCAGAGGATACCGCATTTGAAGGCAACACATCGTTGATCTCTTCATAGGTAAGATATCCTTTTTCTTGGCCTCGAGAGATTAACTGCCGGACTTCGGTTCGCTTGTCTTTCATCGCCATAAGTGCTCAAACCTCTACACTGGCATGCATCCCTAATAGCTACGGGCACACGAGGTTGCCCCTGGCACGACTGGGGACGGCATGTGCTCTGCCATCTGCAAAAGCGCATTGGATTCCCGTATCTTACTTCCCAGGTAATCCGACCTCCTCTCCCTGTTGTAATCGCTGAAATTCATGCAAGAGATCACGTTCCTGTGCCTCCCCACTTGCCGAGCGAATTTGCTCAATCATGCGCCGTTTTTCGGCCACGCGACGATCTTTTTCTATCCGCGTCACATAATCGGCCAGAGCTTGTTGTCGCGCCTCGGGGTTGGGATCGCGCGGCTCCAGGGCCATCTCGGTTAAGATTTGCTCTTGGATTGGCTCTGACACGACTTCCACAATATGCGGAAACGCGGTGTCTTGCCACTGTGCCGCGTGTTGTAACAGCAAGACATAAATCGTGCGCAAATGAGCATTTTGCAAGTCATCCGGGGCAATCTGCCGTTGCACATCCGCCAGGGCGCTCAAATCATGGCAGAGTTCCTGCACCAACAAACGCTCCGACGTGGGTCGCAGCGTCGATAGCAAGGATCGCTGCGGCAGCGGCGCGATCGCCACCGCTGGCGATTGCGATCGCTGGCCCGAAAAACGGTTACCCGAAGAACGGTTACCCGAAGACGGCTTAGACGCGGGTTGGAATCGCGCGGCGGCACCCGGGTTCATTTCGCGTTCGAGCATATCCGGTGGCATACCGAGGTACTCGGCGAGCTGTACCATATAGCCCCAGCGCTCCACTTCACTCTCAACTTTTTTGAGCATAGGCACCACCCGTGCTACGCAATCGGCCCGCCCCGTCGGGGTTCTCAGGTCCGAAAATCGGCCCATACGGGCCAACAAAAATTCAAGAAAGGATTGTGCCTCGGCCACGCGTTGCAAAAAGGCCTCTCCCGAATGTTGCCGCAAAAAGCTGTCTGGGTCCTCGCCTTCGGGCAACGTCACCACCCGCACCCGCACCCCCGCATCCAAAAAGAGTCCAATACCCCGCTCGGCAGCCTTGCTCCCCGCGGTGTCGCCGTCAAAGACCAGCACGATATCTTTAGTCAGCCCTTTGAGCATGCCAGCATGTGTCTCGGTCAACGCCGTCCCGAGGGTCCCCACCACGTGGGTGACACCTTGCCGATGACAGGCGATCACATCGGTATAGCCCTCGACAATAATCGCCTGGCCGTGCTGACGCACTGCTTGCTTGGCCAAGTGAAAGCCGTAGAGGGTCCGGTTTTTCTGAAAAATGGGGGTTTCGGGCGAATTGAGATATTTAGGGGCATGATGGGCCTCGCTCCCCTCCAGAAGGCGGCCGCCAAACGCGATCGGACGCCCCTGGCGGTCGTGAATGGGAAACATCAGGCGATGCCGGAACCGATCGTACACCCCAGGTCGATTGTCGCGCGCCGCCACCAGCCCGCTTCGTACCAAAACATCTTGGGCATATCCGTGACCCTGCATCTCGAGCCCAAGCAACTCCCATGCATTGGGGGCATACCCCAGGCCAAAGCGTTCTACCACCTCGCGCGAGAGTTGACGCGTGCGGCAGTATTCACGCACCGCCTGAGCGCCAGGGTCTTGCGCCAAACGTTGCACGAAGAACGCCACGGCCGCCTGATGCAGGCGGTATAACTGCTGCAATTCGGCATTCAGCTGCGCCTCGCTACCCCCCGGAATCGGAATGCCATAGCGGTCCGCCAGCATGCGCACCGCTTCCGGAAAATCAATGTTTTCGGACATCATTAAGAAGCGCACCGCATTGCCGCTGGCCTGGCAGCCAAAGCAATAAAAAATCCCCTTCGACGGACTCACCGTAAACGAAGGGGTCTTTTCCTGATGAAACGGACAGAGTCCCTTGGCATTTGCGCCACGCTGAGTCAGCGTCACGTAGTCGCCAATCACATCCACAATATCAACGCGATTCAAGACGTCTTGAATCGTCTCATCAGGAATACGTCGACTCACGCCGGCTATCCTTCGAGTTCGACAACCGTACTGCCGCCCCCCACATCGCCCGCCTGAAATTGGCGAACTTGGGGATGGCGACGCAACAGGTCGGTAATGGCGTCCCGTAAGCGCCCGGTGCCGATGCCGTGGATGATTCGCACCCGCGACATACCTCGGCCCAGGGCCCGTTCCAGATACTGCTCAACCGCTGGCAATGCTTCATCAACCGTTGCGCCCAACAAACGCAACTCAGACCCGAGCGATTCCTCCGTCGCTCGACGGCGGCGATCGCGCCGCGGCCACCGTTTAGGAGATGGTGCCGACACCACCTCCGATGCCGCAGTCCGTTCGAGATCGGCTTCGGAAACTGTAAAACGCTTGCCGCCGGCTTCGACTTGAATCACGCCGTTGGCCCCACTCGTACTGACCACGAGCCCAACAATATTTAAACCCCGCACGCGCACCGCCTCGCCGACTTCGAGAGGCACCTCCTCCGGTTCGGCAACAGGTTCGGGAGTGACGGCAAGAGATGTCACCGCCGCTTCAGCCTGCCGCCATACCTCGTGCGGAAACACCACGGACTCACCGCCTTGGCGTCTCACATGGGCCAGGGTCGCATCCAATTCCTGGCGCACGGCTTTGAGTAACGTTTGTCCCTCTATCTGAAGCAATTCGCGAACGCGCCGATCCTCCGACTTCGCTTGTGCCAGCAGCGTCTGCGCTTCGGTCTGCAAACGATCGATGCCCTCACGCTCTACATCCAATCGCTGCTGCTCCATTTCCAACTGCTGGCGATGACTCTCCAATTGGGTCAGCAATTGTTCGCTGCGCGTTTGTGACAGACTCGTTTCGAGTCGGGCCCGCTCGATAATGTCGCGCGGCACCCCAAGCCGTGCGGCAATGTCAAACGCCTGGCTACGGCCCGGCAGCCCGTAGACGAGACGATAGCGCGGCGCTAGAGTTTCAAGATCGAAATCCACCGCCGCACACGACACCTGTGCAGTGGCCACCGCGTAGGTCTTAATTGTACTGTGGTGTGTGGTCGCCAGAGTGGTCGCCCCGCTTTGGTGAAAGCGTTCGAGCAGCGCCACGCCCAACGGTCCACCCTCCATCGGATCTGTGCCCGCGCCCAACTCATCTAGTAACACTAAAGAACACGGCGTCACGCTCTGCAACATCATGCTGATATTGGACAGGTGGGCGGAAAAAGTACTGAGATTTTGCTGTAAACTCTGCTCATCCCCTAAGTCGACAAACACCTCAGTAAACACTGGCAACACGCTATCCGCACTCGCCGGGATGTGCAACCCCGACTGAGCCATTAACACCAAGAGTCCGACGGTCTTCAAAACCGCAGTTTTCCCACCGGTATTGGGACCCGTAATAACGAGCGTCTGATCTTCCGGCCCGAGGCGGATATCTATGGGTACCGGGTCGGCAATCAACGGATGGCGTGCCGCTTGCAGACGCATCTGCCGCTCCGAGACAAACCGCGGCGCCACCCCTTGCAGGCGCAGACTCAAACGCCCCTTGGCCACCATCAAATCGACTTCGCCGATAATCTGCAGGGCCTGCCCCAACCCCACCCGTTGCACGGCCACTCGCGCCGTCAGATTCCGCAGCACCTCGCGAATCGCCCGCTCCTCTTCCGCCTGCTCGTGCAACAGTTGGTTGTTGAGCGGCACAATCGCCTCGGGCTCGACGTAGACCGTCGCCCCACTCGACGATTCACCATGCACAATGCCACGCAAAGCGCGTGGAAAATCCGCCTTGAGCGGGATGACGAAGCGATCGTTGCGAATCGTAATGATGGCATCTTGCACCACCTCGCGGTACATCGACAGCAACTCTTGCAAGCGGCGCTGAATCCGCTCTCGCATGCCTCTCAGCGCCTGCCGGGCCTGCATCAACGCCGCGCTAGCGTGATCGCGAACATGTCCCTGCTCATCGATCGCACTGCGAATTTCACGCAACAGAATACCGAAGTCGGGCAACCGGTACAGACGACGAGTCACAAGCAATCGCTGATGCGTCGCATCTTGCGCATAGCGGCGCAAGCGCTGTACGCTCTCCAAGCAGGTAGCGATGTCTAGGAGTTGGGGCGTGTCGAGGTAAAAGCCATCGATGGAGGTCGTGGATAGGTGTGGATGAAAGTCGACTACAGCTGACACCGGAGGTGGATCGTCAACGGCCAGTTGCTCGGCCATTTCCGACGTTTCACGCTGTTGCCTGCGCAGTGCGTCAATATCGGCAATGGGGTGGAGTTGTGCCGCTAAGTCACGTCCCATTGGCGTCACGGTGGCGTCCTGAAGATCGCACCGAATACGTGTGTAGTCTAGAACCGCTTCCGAATGATCATTCATGCACGTATCCTATACCTCACCACACCACAACCTCGTTCGGCACGGGCTCTTAACGTGCAACCGCACAACTCATTGTCGCCGTTACGGGCAACGACAACTTGGATCGGGCACATCGCGGTCCGGGTTGGAAATGATCGAGAATGATTAAAGTCCAAGCAACTGACAGGCTTTGGCCGCTTTTTTCTTGGCGGTGATCATTTTGCGTTCCCGTTTCACGCTTGGCTTTTCATAGTATTCACGACGGCGAACCTCAGACGAGGCACCAGCTTTTTCACATTGCTTCTTAAAACGTCTCAAAGCATTCTCAAACGGCTCGCTTTCGCGTACTTTAACAGACGGCATACATGCATCACTCCCAGTTTCGCGTACGCTTCTCGCCTTTCACCTGCACGTCTCTAGACTGGGCTCACCACGACACGTTATTTCGAGATATGGAGGCTTATGTTATGTAAGCATAAGTCGTGATTATAGAGAGTTGTTCTCACAAGTGCAAGGACTCAACAAACGAACGGTTCTGGATTTTTTACCCGGCAGCCGGCTCAGAGGCCACTGCCGGCGTCTCTGTCGCCAGGATTTTACCGCCGCCGGGCTGCCCAAAACGCCGTTGCAACTCACGCCAAACTTCATGCGGATGAATTGTATGATAGCCGAGCAGGACAGTAGCATGAAACCAGAGGTCGGCCATCTCGTAAATAATTTCGTCCGGAGCCTGATTCTTGCTGGCAATCACCACTTCGGCGGCTTCTTCGACGACTTTTTTACAGATGACATCCTGCCCGCGCCGGAACAAACCGTGAACGTACGACTTTTCGTCCCCGGCTTGACGGCGGCTCAAAATCAAGTCGTATAACGCAGCGGGCATCTCGGTGACGGTGGGCCACTCTGTATCGCTGGCCCCAGCGTCGCCAGCCAAGCGCATTGGCGCAGCGAATGAGCGGGAAAAGTGCGATCGTAGCCCCGTCTTCCTCGGTCCACAGCTCACTTGGATCAAGAGCACATCACCGCCGTCGCTGTGCTTCACGTCGACGACCTGTGGCGTTTGCCCCGAATCCTCACCTGGTTTATAGAGACATTGCTGCGGCCGGCTCCAAGCGTGGGTCAAACCGGTCTGTAGCGTTAAGACTAACGCTTCCCGGTTCATCTCCACCAACATTAAAACCGTGCCGTCGCCGGCATCTTGCACCACCGTCGGCACCAGGCCGTCCGAGCCAAATCGAATGTCAGCAAGTTGCTCATCCATGACTCAGACCTTCTTAGCCAAACGCATCTTTTGTCGTCAGCAGTCCCGCCAAACGGGGATCGAGCTGGGTAGCATCATCAGCCGCACGGCTAAAGGCTTTGAAAAGGGCTTCGGCAATATGGTGCCGATTGCGGCCATAGCGCGAGTTGAGGTGCAAGGTCGCCCGGCTATGACTAGTAAAGCCCAAAAAAAACGTTTCGACCAACTCGACATCAAACGTCCCGATACGGCCAGGGGGCATCTCGACGTTGTAGACCAAATACGGCCGATCGCAAAAATCGACCACCACCTCACCCAATGTTTCCTCAAGAGGCACACTAGCCGCTGCGTAGCGCCGCATCCCCTCTTTGTTACCCATCGCCTCGTGCCAGGCCTGGCCCAGACAAATGCCGACATCTTCAACTGTGTGGTGGTAATCCACCTCCAGGTCACCCCGAGCGTGTACCTCGAGATCCACAAAGCCATGCCGCGCAATCATAGTGAGCATGTGATCAAGAAACGGGATCCCCGTATCGATGCTGTGGTGACCACGGCCATCCAAATCCAATACCACCGTAATCTCCGTTTCCGACGTCTGGCGATGAATACGACTCCGGCGTTCCATGTCCGTCCTCTTTAGTTAAGGCAATTTCCATCAGCTTGTTTTTGACAAATTATTTTTGGAAACCGCCTAACGCAAATAAGTTCTCATTTGGTGGACCAGGCGCATGATCGGCTCATACTTGGTCTTTTGACTGGCCCGATTGACCACCAGACGGGCGGTGGAGTGCATGATCTCCTCCACCTCAACCAGGCCGTTCTCTTCAAGTGTCCGCCCAGTTTGGACCAGATCCACAATATAGTCACTCAGCCCGATAAGCGGCGCCAATTCCACCGATCCACCCAGGTAAATCAGTTCGACTTGGACGCCTTGCTTCGAGAAATGTTCCTCTGCCAAACGCAGATATTTCGTGGCGACTTTAATATGGGACCAATTGATCGCAGCCGCGGGCCGCGAGTAATCCTGCGGGCGCGCCACCACCAACCGGCAGGCCCCAAACTTGAGATCCAGGGGCTCGTAGACATCCTTGAGCTGTTCCTGCAAGACATCTTTGCCCACAATGCCCATGTCAGCCGCGCCGTATTCTACATAGGTGGGGATATCGCTGTTGCGCAACAATAAAAACCGAGCGCGGCGCTCGGGAATATCGAGAATGAGTTTGCGGCTGTCATGGGCGAGGGCCTCACCGTCAAACCCGACTTTTTTCAACAGGGCCAACGCCTCCAACAAGATGCGCCCTTTGGGCAGGGCGAGGGTGATGCCGTCCGCGAATGTTGTCAAACGACTCGCCATAACCGTCGCCCCTCGCTTGAGACTCAGCGTTTGCGCGCCCACACCACCCGGTCAATGCCGGCCCAATCCCGCTCAACACCAACGTCTGCAAAGGCATCTTGCTGCCAAAGCATGTCCATCACCGTCTTGGCCTGTTGCCACCCAACTTCAAGCAACACCATGCCTCCGGATGCCAGTACACGTGGGCTTGTCTCAATAAAACGCCGAATCAGATCGAGCCCATCCTCTCCGCCACACAGGGCGAGTGCGGGTTCATAGGCTTTGATGTCACGAGGCAACTGGACCCATTCAGCAGTAGTCACATACGGCAGGTTGGCGGTACAGAGAGCAAAACGGGGCATCGTATCCCCGATCGGTGTCAAGAGATCGCCTTGAATCCACCTGACGCGATGTGCCACCGTATGGTATTGGGCGTTGACGCATGCCACTCGTAAGGCGTCCCACGAGATATCGACTCCACACACCTGAATTTGCGGTACGGCATGGGCAAAACTCACTGCAATATTGCCGCTGCCGGTGCCAACATCGAGCACATGCACCGCAGAGGTGTGGCGGGTGAACCATTCTCGGGCGTACCTCACCCCGTGTTCGACCAACAACTCGGTCTCCGGCCGGGGCACCAAGACTGCCGCATTCACGGTAAACGACAAAGACCAGAACTCTTGGGTACCGATAATATACTGCACCGGCTCCCCTGCTAGCCGACGCCGGAGACGCTCAGCGTAGGCGTCGCGCTGCAGGGGACTCAAGACATAATGGGTTTCGAGAAAAAGAGACAATCTCGGCAGGTCGATTAAATCGGCCAATAACACCTCGGCGGCGGCCTGAGGCTCCGCAATGCCACCCCTCTCCAACTCGGCGACTGCACGCCGAAGAAGTTCACCAATGGCTTGGCTCATCCCCCCACGGCCTGCAATTTTGCCGCCTGATCGGCGAGCGATAACGCTTCGATCACCTCATCCAGCGAGCCCTGCAGTACTTGATCCAACTTGTAGAGGGTCAAATTAATCCGGTGATCGGTCACGCGTCCCTGCGGAAAATTATAGGTTCGAATCCGCTCGCTGCGATCCCCACTACCGATCATGGCACGGCGCTGTTGCGACACTTGCGCTTGCTGCTCATCTTGCAAGAGGTCCATAATCCGGGCGCGTAAGACTTTCATCGCCTTGGCACGATTTTTGTGCTGTGACTTCTCGTCTTGACAAGTCACCACGATACGAAGGTCTTTGCGATCCTTTGGCTCGTAGGTGATACGCACGGCTGAATCGGTCGTGTTCACACTCTGCCCACCCGGCCCGGAGGAGCGGAACACATCGACGCGCAACTCCGTGGGGTCAATGTCCACATCCACCTCTTCGGCTTCAGGCAAAATCGCCACGGTCACGGCAGACGTGTGAATACGCCCTTGGGTTTCGGTCGCCGGCACCCGTTGTACCCGATGCGTGCCGCTCTCGTATTTCATTTTGCTATAGACGTTTGACCCCTCGATGGAAGCGACGATTTCCTTGATACCCCCGGTCTCCGTCACGCTCGAACTCAGAATCTCCATCCGCCAATGCTGCGTCTCCACATAACGACTGTACATGCGGAACAGATCGCTGGCAAAGAGGGCCGCTTCGTCGCCCCCCGTTCCCGCGCGGATTTCAATCAGCGCCCCACGCGCATCGTTCGGATCCTGTGGCAGGAGCGCCAGACGCAGAGCCTCTTCAAGGCGCCCAAGACGCTCCTGCAATGCCGCGTTTTCTTCTTCGACAAGCTCAACAAAATCATCCTCAAGGCTTTCCTGGCCCAATAGCACCTGGTTCTCCTTGAGTTCTTGTTGAGCTTTGCAATACTCCTGATACACTTCGACGATTGGCCGCAGTCCAGCTTGCTCCTTGGCATGCGTCCGCAAAGCACCTGGCTCAGCCAACACGACCGGATCACCAAGTAGCTGATTCAATTCGTCGTAGCGTTTGGCGGTGGCCTCTAACTGTTCAAACATAGACGTTCACGCTACCGTCATAGGGCAGAATTAATCTTGAGTAGTGGTCTGACCATATTTGCGCCGGAATTTTTCGACCCGACCGGCCGTATCCACCAGTCGCTGGCGCCCGGTAAAAAACGGATGGCATTTTGAACAGATTGCAATCCGTAGATCGGGGACTGTCGACCGCGTCTGGATCGTCTCACCACACGCGCAAGCGATCGTTGTTTCATTGTATTCCGGATGGATACCAGTTCTCATACCACGCTCTCCACATCCTGTTGCGACACACCATGTGTATGAAGATAGCACAGACTTAGAGGGAGGACAACTGCTCGACACCCCTCGCCCGCCTGCACTCAGACCCGCTAGCAACCTACAAATTTGACATGCAGATATACAGCCAGGAATGAATTAACTATTCATCGAGGCGAGAAAGTCCGCATTGGTCTCAGTTTCTCTCACTTTATCAATTAACAACTCCATACTGTCAACAGTATTTAGAGGATTGAGTACCTTGCGCAACACCCACACACGGTTGAGCTCATGTTCCGACAAGAGCAGCTCTTCTTTCCGGGTGCCGGAGCGGTTGACGTCAATGGCCGGAAAGACCCGTTTATCAACCAAGCGGCGGTCGAGATGTATTTCGAGATTGCCAGTACCTTTGAACTCTTCAAAGATGACCTCATCCATGCGGCTGCCAGTATCCACAAGGGCGGTGGCAATAATCGTTAAGCTGCCACCCTCTTCAATATTGCGCGCGGCGCCAAAAAAGCGTTTTGGCTTTTGCAGCGCATTAGAGTCCACCCCACCGGAGAGCACCTTCCCACTCGGCGGCACAATCGTATTGTACGCACGAGCCAAACGGGTGATGCTGTCCAGCAAGATGACCACATCGCGTTTGTGCTCGACGAGGCGTTTGGCTTTCTCGATCACCATCTCCGCCACCTGCACATGCCGCGACGCCGGTTCATCGAACGTCGAACTCACCACTTCGCCCTTCACAGAGCGCTGCATATCAGTGACTTCCTCGGGGCGTTCGTCAATGAGCAGTACGATCAGAATCGTCTCGGGATGATTCTGCGTAATGCTGTGGGCGATGGATTGCAACAGCATGGTTTTGCCGGTGCGCGGCGGCGCCACGATCAGCCCGCGCTGCCCTTTGCCAATCGGCGTCAACAGATCCATGATGCGGGTTGACGTCGAACCGCCTTTGGTTTCCAGATGCAGCCGCTCATCAGGGTAGAGCGGCGTCAAATTGTCAAAGAGGATTTTGTCCTTCGCATGATCCGGGTTTTCAAAGTTGATCGCCTCGACTTTGAGCAAGGCGAAGTAACGTTCGCTTTCTTTCGGCGGCCGAACTTGACCGGAAATCGTATCTCCGGTATGGAGGTCAAAGCGACGGATTTGGGAGGGGGAGACGTAGATATCATCCGGACCCGGCAAGTAGTTATAGCTCGGAGAGCGTAAAAACCCAAAACCGTCCGGCAGAATTTCCAACACCCCTTCGCCAAAGATCAGGCCGCTTTTTTCAGTCTGCGCCTCTAGAATGCGAAAGATTAATTCTTGTTTCCGTAGACCACTCGTCCCGTTGACATGCAGCTTTTTAGCCACGTCGGAGAGTTCAGAGATGGTCATCTCTTTTAATTCAGCGATATTCATCGTCAAGAACTCCTTGTCAACCTTCGCCATATTCGCAATCGTCTCCCCGGGTATAACCACGCTTTAACATCGATGAATCACCAAGACCAACCCTCAATTCGCAGTCACGCTGCATGAGCGTCCCCTTTCACATCACGCTATAGATCGTTAAAAACTCGCCTCATCCGTTCGCGGTATCTCATCCCAAACCCAGATTGATCAAGCTCATCAACCCGCAGGCAGAACCGGCTCGAACGGCCTTGAGACAACATGCAAACGCAAAAACCAACCACGAAATCGCATGGTGCACCGCCAATGAGGACGTTGCACACGGCACCGATATTCTCGGCTTGCGCCCCAGTTGTATGAGGCAACGTCAACGACGTTACCAATATGCCTCTGGTTCCATTTCGACTCTGTACAGAATGCTATGTATTGTTGTCACTGGAGTGCGCCAGCCCTGCCAAGCGCATCTGATCTGCGATGCTCAGGCTGATCTGCAATGTGCAGCCAAGCGTTGAATCGAACCCCATGATCCGGAACCACCCAAAACGCCGACCAAGGGATTGCAAAGATCGTGTGCCGGACCGACACCGCGTGGATCGAGGAGCCTTAGATATCGCGTGCTGGGTCAACATCACGCCGCCCGTCCACGAGAACCCAAGATGATGCGGTGACAACATATTGGATCACCCCGGAACACGACAGGCAATGCAAGACGACCCCAACCCAGAGGTATACGTACACCCACCGAAGATGTGTCATGTGATCGCGCGTTGCAATGATGGGAGCCGGTATACATGTGAGACCCACCTACCATGGGTAGCCTCGGGATGCATTGAGATTAAATTGCGTCATGTGTAGAGAAATTAGGGCTGTAATCGAGGGTTCTGATCCCTCTTGAACACGGTTCCTCGTAGGAAAAACGTCTTGTGCAAAACGGCCTACGTCAGAAAGGCAATAGTGATCGTAGAAAGCTTGGAGTATTCTTAACATATGGGGGCTCTGATGTAGGGTATGTCACAGTATACGCAACGCCGATTCTGCTGTCAACTCTTTTCTATTCCCGTTCTCGTCAACTCATGTTTTATGTTTTGAGTCGCATCCATCTCTCGTCCATTCCTCATCCGGTATCCCTCATTCGGGCGATCATCCGACCCTCACCTCGGCCCTAGCGAACCCAGTGCCCCCAAGACGGCCTCGATCGCCCGGGATGAAATTTTTCCGGGACGCCGAATACACGGAGGTGTCGACACCGCATCGAGCACTGTCGACACCTCCGAACTCTCCGCCCGCCCGCCATCGAGAATAAGATCGACCGATGATCCGAGCTGCCTCGCTACCTCCGCAGCGGTCAGTGCCGCCGGCGCGTCGGAGCAGTTCGCACTGGTCGCGGTAATCGCATGTCCAAGCTGCCGGGCGAGTTGCTGACTAAGGATCGCCGCCGGCCACCGGACGCCAATACGCGGACTCTCCCCGCGCAGCTGTACTGGCAGCGCCTCATGCGGCTCTAACAAAAGCGTGAGCGGCCCGGGCCAAAACGCCGCGATGAGTTTCTCTGCCTGCGGCGGAATTGCCGCCGCCACCTCGGCCAACTGTCCCACCTCACCGATGATGAGTGGCAACGCCTTTGCCTCAGGGCGCCCTTTAACATCGTAGAGCCGTGCAATTGCCTCGACATTAGTGGCATCGACGGCTAATCCATACACGGTGTCCGTAGGATACGCCACCACTCCACCCTGGCGCAAGACGGCAACCGCTTCACGTAACACCTCCGCCATGGTCACCGGCGTCACCGGCATACAGCGAGTTCTCATACGCCTTCCCGCTATTGCCCTGCCGACGACTGCATCAAGAGCCCATCCGATGCACACCTCATGATCCTATCCACTTCTTCTCGCTCTTGAACAAGCTGCACCGCCAGCGGTGTGTAGAGGGAACCGGAGTCGTTTGCAATGGTCTAAGTACCGGTACCGCCCGGCGTACTGCCAATCTACTGGCGATGGATGAAAGATAACCATTAAAGCATCTTGAGGTGGCTTACTTGCTTGCTGACCCACGGTAGCACGGCTTTAAACATTTGTCAAAATACCGGGGCCGCGACGTCAGCAAGTGCCGGGCAAAATCTGCTATACTATGCCGCGCCAATCGTTGCGGCCCGAGCCGGCATCTTCGCCCAGCTCCTATTGCCCGGCTCTCATGCCCCAGAGTGTATGTCGCTATGGAATCATTATACATGGCTTCTTTTTTCTCATCCGAGTCCAATGCCCGTATTGAACCTCACCATTTTATCACCCATGTACTGGCCGCTCGCGGCCTCGCCCTGCACGACCTAGACATTCGCCCCACCGTCGTGATCACCCTGATCCCGGAGCTACAGCGGCGCCTCCTCCAAAGCCTGGGCAACCCGCAGCCCAATCCCCATCTCATTCAGCGCCAAACCTGGTACAATCCGGACGCCTGTACGTTTTCCGTCATGACCTCACCGATGGGCGCGCCCATCGCCGTTATGCTCTTGGAACAACTCATTGCCCTTGGCGCTCGGCGATTTATCTACCTCGGATTCTGCGGGGCGCTCAACCCAGCCTACCACATTGGCGATTGTTTTATACCCACCACCGGCATCCGCGAAGAGGGCACATCGTATCACTACTTACCTGCCGATGTGGTGCCGGCGGCCTCCGGCCCCCTCAATGCCCTCGTCCTAGACGAAGCCGCCGCCCAGGGGCTCTCCGTACAATCGGGTCCGATTTGGACCACGGATGCCCTCTACCGCGAAACGGTCCTAAAAATTCAGCACTTTCAAGCCGCCGGGGTGCATGCCGTGGACATGGAAATGGCGGCTCTATTCGCCGTTGCCCAGTACCGCGCTTGCGAGGTCGGCGCCATCTTAATCGTTTCCGACGAATGTTACCATCCCACCTGGCAGCCGGGCTTTCACGCGCCAGACTTTCGCCAAGGTTGCCGTGACGCGGTGGCCCTGAGCATTGCCGCCGCTCATCGGGCTGCCGGACAAGCTTGACAGGCCACCTCATCCGGTATTGACCTGATGTGATTTGGGCTTGACGGATCGTGTAAGATGAGTTAGAAACAAGCCGTTCATCAGCGCTTTGAAGACATCTGAAACCGTTCTTTATTCAATGAATCAATAATCATCAACGGTAAAACGAGACGCCCTACCATGATGCGTGACTACGAGACGATCGAAGCCGACACAGCCCTCGATATCGTCATGCAGTCGGTGATCCCGCTCGCGCCACAAACCGTATCCACGTTTGCGGCCCTGGATCTCGTGCTGGCTGAAGACGTGTTTGCCAAAGAGGACTTACCCCCCTTTCCGTGCAGTTCCAAAGACGGCTTTGCCGTCATTGCGAACGATACCTCGAACCCGCGCCGTTTAATCGGCGAACAAACCGCAGGCTATATTGCCGACCTCCGGGTCGAACCGGGCACCTGCGCCCGCATCACCACCGGCGCGCCGCTGCCGCCGGGTGCCGACGCCGTGATTATGGTGGAGTACACCCAGGAGGCAGACGGTATGGTGACGCTTGGCACGACGGTCAAACCCCATGCCGATGTCCGCCCGGTGGGCCAGGATATTACCAATCATCAACAGGTGTTAGCGGCGGGTACGCGGCTTGGGCCGCAGGAAATCGGTCTGCTCGCGAGCTTGGGGCACACATCCGTCCGGGCCTATCCGCGCCCACGGGTGGCCGTCTTGTCGACGGGCAACGAAATTGTGGAACCGGACGCGCAACCGGGGCCCGGACAAATTCGCGATAGCAATCGCTATACCTTAATGGCGGCCATTCAACGCTGCGGGGCCGAACCCGTGTCCCTGGGTATCGGCACGGACCGCGGCGATGAACTCACCGCCTTGGTGCTCGAGGGGTTATCTACTTGCGACGCACTCGTCACCTCCGGCGGAGTGTCAATGGGCAAGTTGGATCTCATCAAGCCCATTTTAGAAACCGAAGGCCAGGTGCACTTTGGCCGGGTCAATATGAAGCCGGGCAAGCCGTTAACATATGCCACGGTATCGGGTAAGCCGACGTTTGCTCTGCCGGGCTTTCCCGTCTCATCCCTGGTCTCATTTGAACTCTTTGTGCGGCCGGCACTGTTGCGGATGGCCGGTCATGACCTCGTGTTGCGGCCGCGTATTCCGGTGACCCTAGCGACCACCCTGCAAGGGGATAACGGCCGGCCGGAGTTTCATCGGGCGCAGCTCACACGCGAGGGGGACCATTGGGTAGCCCGCTCGACTGGCATGCAGTCATCGGCTCGCTTGCTGTCGATGGTGGGCGCCAATGCACTGCTGACCTTGCCGAGGCAAGACAAACCGTTTGAGGCGGGGGAATCGGTGATGGCCATCATGCTCGATCACCCCGAAAGTGAGCCGTATCCCAGCAACTAGTGCTTTTTGCTGACAGAATCGGCAGATAGATATTGCCTACGCCCGCATCCCTCTGGTGAGGTTATCAGCCGGGCGGCGGGTTTTCGGCGTGGAGAGTCGACGGTGGACTATTTTGACTATTTTGCCCCGGCAACCCTTCCCGAGGCGATTAGCCTGCTGCAGGAATATCAGGGCCGGGCGGCGGCGGCAAAAGTTCTCGCAGGGGGCACGGATCTGTTTTTGCGCATGCGGCACCGGGCCACAACGCCTGGGGCGGTGATCGATATCAAGCGCATTCCCGAGCTCGCCGTGTTGTCGTCTTCCGACTCGGCTGGCCTACACATTGGTGCCGCGGTGTGCCATGCGGATGTCGTCCGGCACGAGGCCGTGCGCCAGTCCTACGGCGCCTTGGCTGAGGCGGCGAGTTGGGTGGGGTCGCAGCAAACCCGCCATCGCGGCACGGTGGTTGGCAATCTCTGTAATGCCTCCCCCGCAGCTGACACCGCTCCGGCCCTGTTGGCTTACCGAGCAGTGGTGCGCATTGCGGGCCCCGATGGCGAGCGCGACGTGCCGATTGAGCGCTTTTTCCAGGGACCAGGGCAAACCGTGTTGGCCCCGACGGAAATGGTCACAGCGGTAGTGCTACCGCCACCGGGGGCACATGGCTGGGGATTTTTGCGGCGCACGCGAACCGCGATCGATATCGCCTTGGTGTCGTCGTGGGCGGTTGTCACCGCGTCAAATGGCACGTGCCAAGACGTGAGCATCGGCCTTGGCGCCGTCGCCCCGACGCCGATACGAGCCCGGCAGGCGGAGGACGCCTTGCGGGGTCAGCAGCCCACGGAGGCCTTGCCCCGCACTGTGGGTCAACTGGCAGCGGCCCACTGCAGTCCGATCTCGGATGTGCGCTGTTCCGGCGACTACCGCAGAAGCATGGTGGAGGTATTAACGCGGCGCTGTGTGCAATCGTCGCTCCGCATGCTGCAATTGCTTTGAGGGTCGCGAGCCAGCGCCTAAAAAAAGAGGGTGTGACATGACATGAAACGGCTGATCACGCTGAGCGTCAACGGCAAATCGTACGAAGTGGCAATCGAATCTCGCCAATCGCTGCTTCAAGTCCTGCGCGAAGAGCTGCATTTGACGGGGACCAAAGAAGGGTGTAGCGAAGGCGAGTGCGGCGCCTGTACGGTGATTCTCGATGGCAAGACGGTCGACTCGTGTCTCATCTTCGGGCTGGAAGCTGAGGGCTCCCAGGTGACCACGATTGAAGGGCTTAGCGACGGACTGGGCTCCCATGAGGCCCTGCATCCGGTGCAACAGGCATTTATCGAGCACGGCGGCGCACAGTGCGGGTTTTGTACGCCGGGCATGATCTTGGCGGCCACGGCACTACTGGAGCAAACCCCCAACCCGTCTGCAGAGGAGATACGTTGGGGGCTCTCAGGAAATCTCTGCCGCTGCACGGGTTATGCCAAAATTATTGAAGCGGTACAAGCGGCGGCGCAGCAGCGCTAAGGCTAAGGTAGGTAAGGTATGAGTGTCGTAGGGGTCGTTCTGGCGGCCGGTGAATCGCGCCGTATGGGCAAGCTCAAAGCGTTGCTCCCCTTTGGGAAGCGCACCGTCATCGAACAGGTCATTCACAACTTCTCGCAGGCGAATCTCGACAGCGTGGCTGTGGTTTTGGGACATCGCGCCCAGGAGATTGCTGCGGTTGTGGAACGCCTCCCGGTCCAAATTCTCTACAACGCCCGCTACCGCGAGGGCATGACCTCTTCCGTCCAGGTCGCTTTGCGCCATATCGCCCCCGTACCGGAGGCGTATCTGTTTGCCCTGGTCGATCAGCCACACCTCGGCCACGAGCCCGTGCAACACGTGTTGGAGGCGTTTATGACCCAAACGCCCACGAAAGGACTCGTCATCCCCACCTATCAGGGCAAACGGGGGCATCCGATCATTCTCAGTTGCAAATACCGCCACGAGGTCTTGGCCTTGGGCCCACAGCAGGGCTTAAACCTGGTCACCCGGGGACATCCCGAAGATACCCTGGAAATTCCTTTGGCGGACGATTTTATCCTCCAGGACATGGATTACCCGGAAGAATATGAAGCGGTACTCAAGCGGTGGCAACAACGCATCAGCGCGAGCTAATTGGCCCCTGTATTGATCTCAAACAATGCTATTCAACCGTGGGGAGGGTCATGGCTGACGAAGAAGTGCTGGCCAAAATTGCCGAAGTGTGGAACACCATGGATGAGTCTTGGGAGAGCTATGGCGCCATCTTACAGGACAAAGCCGCGATGAACGCCGGCAAGATTGCGGTGATCACGGAACACGAGCGCATTACTTACGACCGACTTGACGAGCGCGTCAATCGCGTCGGCAATGCCTTTGAAGGCATGGGCATCCAAAAAAACGACAAGGTTTGCGTGATGTTGCCCAATGTGCCGGAATTTCTCTATGCGTGGTGGGGCAATGCCAAGTTGGGCGGCGTCACCGTACCGCTCAATACCGCGCTGCGTGGCGAGGGGCTCAGCTATATTATCAACCACTCCGACGCCGAAACCATCGTCCTCAGCGAGCGCTATGTGCCGGTGCTCAATGAGATTCGCGACGACCTCACGCAACTCAAACGCCTGATCGTTTTAGGCAACGACCACGAAAAAGCCACCCATCTTCCGGCTGGGGCCATGGATTTCAGCGACCTGCTCACCGCCGCGCCGGACAGCCCGATGAAGGAAGTGTGGTCCGACGACATAGACTCCATCATGTACACCTCCGGCACCACCGGCATGCCTAAAGGCGTCGTACACCGGCACGACCGGTGTTACGGGGGTTTTGTCCTACCGATTATGACCGGCTTCAACGCACATGACGTGGTTTACAACACCCTGCCCCTATTTCATATCGGCGGACAAAATATGGTCTGGATGGCCCTCGCCACGGACGCCAAGGTGGCCATGGTCGAACGTTTTAGCGCCAGCCGGTTTTGGGAGGACTGCCGGCAGTACGGTGCCACCTACACCCTGTGCCTCGGCGCCATGATTCCCATCTTGGCCAAACAACCGGAACGGCCCAACGACGCGAACAACCCCATGCGCGTGGTGCTCAGCGCGGCTGCCCCCAAAACGATTTGGGAAACTTTTGAGCAACGCTTTGGCGTGCAAATCGTGGAACTCTACTCACAGACTGAGGGCGGGTTCATGATTAACCCGGAAGCCAAGGCCAAAGGCAAGATCGGCTCCATGGGCAAAGCCAGTGCGACGTACGACATGCAGGTCGTCGATGACCATGACAATGAGCTGCCGCCGGGCGAAATCGGCGAGTTGATCTATCGCTCCAAAGGCGGCGCCCTGACCGAATACTATAAAAATCCCGAAGCCACGGAAGAAAAAACCCGTGGGGGCTGGATTCGCAGCGGTGACCTGGCCTACAAGGATGAGGACGATTACTTCTTTTTTGTCGATCGCAAAAGCGATTTTATGCGGCGGCGCGGGGAAAATATTTCGTCATTCGAAGTGGAAAAGATCGTCAACAGCCACCCCAAAGTTTTGGAATCTGCCGCTTACGCCATGCCGTCAGAGCTGGGTGAAGACGACGTCATGGTGGCCGTAGTGCCACAGCCGGGCGAGACGGTCGACCCGGTGGACCTGATGGACTACTGTGAAGCCCACATGGCGTATTTTATGATGCCGCGCTACGTCCGATTGGTCGGTGAGTTTCCCAAGACGGGCACCGAGCGCACCATGAAGTATCAACTCAAGCAAGAGGGGGTGACGCCGGAGACCTGGGATCGAGAAGCGGCGGGTTATATCATAAAGCGTCGAGCGTAGACCCGGCAGTGTTCAGACTTACATGACATTTACGCCGTGCTTGACAGGTCTGTCAGAACGTGACACAATCGCCGCGCAATTAATGGTGTAGGGCAATGTTAAGGAGGGACCTCTCATGTCATCAGTGACCTTACGAGACCTCGTGAAACGGTTTTCCGAGGAGGTCATTGCCGTCAACAGTGTAAATCTTGAGATTCAGGATAAGGAGTTTGTCGTCCTGGTCGGTCCCTCGGGCTGCGGCAAGACGACAACTTTGCGGATGGTTGCGGGTCTGGAAGACATCTCGCAAGGCAATATTATGATTGGCGACCGAGTGGTCAACGACGTGCCGCCGAAAGACCGCAATATTGCCATGGTGTTTCAAAACTACGCCCTGTATCCCCATATGAGCGTGTATCGCAACATGGCGTTTTCGCTCAAGCTGCGCAAAACCCCTAAGACGGAAATCGACCGCCGAGTCAAAGCGGCAGCGGACATTTTGGGGATTGGCGAGTTGTTGGAGCGCAAGCCGAAACAGCTTTCCGGTGGTCAGCGGCAGCGCGTGGCCGTGGGCCGGGCGATCGTGCGCGATCCGGAAGTGTTTTTATTCGACGAGCCCTTGAGTAATCTCGATGCCAAATTGCGGGTGAACATGCGGGCCGAGCTCATCAAGTTGCACGAGCGGCTCAATGCAACCATGATCTATGTGACCCACGATCAAGTGGAAGCCATGACCATGGGCGACCGGATTGTCGTCATGCGCAACGGCTTCATTCAGCAAGTGGGCTCACCTATGGAGGTGTACAACGAGCCGGTGAACCAGTTCGTTGCGGGGTTTATCGGTAGCCCGGCCATGAATTTTCTCAATGCCCGTCTCGCCCGGGACAATGGCGCTTACGTGGTGGAGGTAGGCAGTTCCCACATACCGCTTACCGAGGCGCAAGGTAAACAAGCCGAGTCCTATACCAACCAAGAGGTCGTGCTTGGGATTCGCCCGGAAGATATTCTGTCGGCGGAAGATGCCGAAGGGCGGAATCTGACGTCCATCAACGCGACAGTAGACGTCTTGGAACCGCTCGGTGCCGAGATTATTCTCGAGCTGTCGAGTCAAGGGCAAAGCTTCACGGGACGAATGGGGCCGCAATTGCAGGTTAAAATGCACGATGAGATCCCCGTGTACTTAGACATGGCGCGCTGCCATCTCTTTGACACCCAGACAGAACAAGCGATTTTTTAAGGTTCTCAGCTTTTTACCACCAACGCCCTCACCCCATCCGGGTTGAGGGCGTTGGCATGTTGACCGCTATCAGCCGTCTGTCAGATGGCTGATGACATTGGCAACAGGAGGGTACCCTCTCATGGATTTTGGCTTTAGTGAAGAACAAGACATGTTGCGTCAAGTGGCGCGTGACTTCTTGGCCGAGAAATGCCCAACCACGTTTGTCCGCCAGATGATGGAGGATGAAAAAGGCTATTCGGCCGACCTGTGGCATGAAATGGCCGAGTTTGGCTGGCTGGGGATGATATTCCCGGAAGCATACGGCGGCCAGGGGCTGGGGTTTGTCGACCTGATGGTGATACTTGAGGAAATGGGGGCCGTGCTCCTGCCCTCGCCGTATCTCTCCAGTGTGATTCTCGCGGGTCAAACCATTTTGATTGCCGGCTCGGAAGCCCAGAAGCAAGAATACCTACCGAAGATTGCCGAGGGCTCACTGATCGCCACTCTGGCCATGACCGAGCCCTCCGGCCGCTTTGATGCAGAAGGTATCTCAGAAGTACGCGCGCTACCGGCGGACGGCGGGTTTCAAATTTCGGGCACCAAACTATTTATCACGGATGCACACGTAAGCGACCTAATGGTGGTGGCGGCCCGCACTAAGGACGCCGGTGACAAGAGTTTTGGCGTCACCCTCTTTTTGGTGAATAGCCACACCCCAGGCATTACCGTCAATTTGCTCCAAACCATGGATCAGACCCGCAAACAGTGCGAGGTCGTATTCGACCAAGTCCAAGTCAGCCGCGATCGCGTTCTCGGCCAAGTGGATATGGGTTGGCCGGTGTTGCAAAAAGTTCTCAATCTAGGCTGTGCAGCGCTGTGTGCAGAGATGGTTGGCGGCGCGCAACGCGTGTTGGATATCAGCGTCAATTACGCCAAAGAGCGCGTCCAGTTCGGCCGTCCCATCGGCAGCTTTCAGGCTATCAAGCACAAATGTGCGGAAATGATGTTGCAGGTGGAATCCGCCAAGTCAGCGGCTTACTATGCGGCTTGGGCGGTAGATGAAGATGTGCCCGAGGCCCCGCTCGCGGTTTCGATGGCCAAGGCCTATTGCAGCGATGCCTATCGCAATACGGCTGGTGAGGGCATCCAGGTACACGGCGGTATCGGGTTCACCTGGGAACACGACATGCATCTCTACTTCAAGCGGGCCAAGTACGCTGAGTTTACGTTTGGTGACGCCACGTACCACCGCGAGCTGGTGGCTCAGGAAATTAATTTATAAGTGCTTGATGCGCTGCGGTAGATCATGTAAACACGCCCTCTTCCCAGCTGGGAAGAGGGCGTGTTGTATTGAGATACGGGGCGCTCCCTGCGGATTGGATGCCGCACCTTTCGGGCGACGGGGATGATTGCCTATCTCGAAAAAGGGGAGAACGGTGGAGAACCCCCAAGTTATGACCGCCGTATGAGTCACCCCCAGAAACAGGGCGTCTCGCGTTCTGAGTCATAGCCGTCCGGTTATCTCCCCCCACAGACTTAAACTGCACCACGAAATCTGCTCACACATCCCAACGAAGAATGGGTAACAGTAACCAACTCCCCCTAAATCGCAAGCGATTCTAGGGGGAGCTTTATTTCAGGAGCCCTGCAATGCAGAGACAAGCTCTACACCACGGACCACGGGGCTGGGTTACAAGCAGCCCCAATATATTGGCGACCAAGCGGCCTTATTGGCGCTCGCAGATAGCCGTATCCCCCGAAGGTTCGTGTCTTTCGCGAGTTTGTGCGCTGATTGCTGGAGGCCATTATACGAGGAAGTTATTGCCAGTCAATAACTTTTACGCTTGCCAAAGTGCCCTCGGCTCTGGCGAGCCGACTCCTATCCCTCTCCACCCAAACGCTGCGCGTTCTGGATGGAGAATCACGGAGGTTCTGTTGACAAAATGGCAAAGGCTCGGTAGTCTTCAGCCGATTCGGCCTCGTCAACGGTTCACCGCATCATGCGCACGCCCTGCATAGGAATACCATGACAAGACCCTCCAAGCGTCGTTTCACATGGTGCACCGACCACATCTGCCGTGGTGCGCTGTGGGCTCCACTCATGCTGCTCCTTATCGCTACCGTGACCTCCGCGCAAAACGCTACCTCCCACTTTCCCGACGCCTGGCTCGAAGCCCTGCGTACCGAGGCGCTCAAACGCGGTATTGGCGCCGCCACGCTCAACGCTGCCCTGCGAGATCTCAAGCCCATCCCGCGCGTCCTCGAACTGGACCGCCGCCAGCCCGAGAGTCGGTTGACATTTGCCGAGTATTTAAAACTCGTGGTGCCGCCAAGCCGCGTGCAGAGCGGGCGAAACTTCCTGGCGCAGCACAGCGTGTTGTTGGAGGAGGTGAGCGCCAAGTATGGCGTGCCCGCCTCGGTCATCGTGGCCCTGTGGGGGGTGGAGTCCGACTACGGGCGCCACACCGGCGGCTTTCCGGTGATTGGCGCCTTGGCCACCCTGGCTTACGACGGCCGCCGGGACACGTATTTTCGTGGCGAATTGCTCAATGCACTGCAAATTCTCAGCGAGGGCCATATTCCCCCAGCCCAGATGACCGGCTCTTGGGCTGGGGCCATGGGGCAAAGTCAATTCATGCCCTCCAGCTTTCTCAGCCGTGCCGTGGATCATGACGGGGACGGCCGCCGGGACATCTGGACGACGCCTGCCGACGTGTTTGCCTCCACCGCCAACTACCTCAAGCACGCGGGCTGGCGCCAGGGGGAACTCTGGGGACAGCGGATCACCTTGCCGCCGGACTTTGACGCCGGGCTGATCGACCTTAAAGTAGTTAAATCGCTTGCCGATTGGCGCGCTCTTGGCGTGCACAATGCCGTGGGGCAGACCTTCCCCAAGGCCTCTTTTACCGCTTCGGTCGTGGCGCCTGACGGACCGCATGGCCCCACATTTCTGGTCTATCACAATTTCAGAGTGTTTCTGACGTGGAATCGCTCAACTTACTTTGCTACTGCCGTGGGCCTGCTGTCCGACCAAATGGGCGCACCGTAGGGCTTGAGCACCCCATAGGTTTTGAAAGGGAACGAATCGTATGGATTATCGCACACTAGGCAAAACGGGCCTGCAGGTTTCGACATTGGGTTTTGGCTGCGGCGACGTCGGCGGATTGATCGTACGCGGCGAAGCGGCCGAACGCGAACGGGCGGTAGCACGCGCGCTTGAACTCGGAGTAAATTACTTCGACACCGCCTCTCAGTATGGCAAGGGCCAGTCGGAAATCCATCTCGGCCAAGTCTGGAAGGCACTTCGCGTCGACGCCTATGTCGGCACCAAAGTTCGGCTCACCGCCGAGGACATGGGCGATCTCGGCGGTGCCATTTCACGGTCACTCGAAGCCAGTTTGCAGCGGCTGCAAATGGAGCGGGTGGATCTGTTCCAACTGCACAATCACATCGCCGCCTCACGCAGCGCGGATGCACAGACTTTGAGTGTCCAAGATGTGCTAGAAACCGTGGTTCCGGCGTTTCAAGCCTTGCAACAACAGGGGAAAATTCGATTTTATGGCATCACCGGCCTAGGTGAAACGAACGCCCTGCACGCCTTGATCGATACAGGCGTCCTACATACGTCGCAAGTCTGTTACAATCTACTCAATCCGAGTGCGGGGGCGGCGGTGCCGAACGGTTATCCGGCACAGGACTTTAAACAATTACTCGATCACACACGCCAGCAGCAAATGGGTACAATTATCATTCGGGTTCTGGCGGCCGGTGCCCTGTCGGGCTCGGAAGCGCGCCACCCGATCGCCGTCCCCAGGGTCAACCCCATTGCCTCCGGTCCAGATTACCCCACTGATGTCCAACGAGCACAATTTTTCAACACCTTGGTGCAAGACGGCGAGGTGGAAAATCTGGTGGAAGCAGCGCTGCGCTTTCCACTGGGCAACCCAGGGGTGTCGACCACCTTGCTCGGCTACTCGACCCTGGAACATCTGGAATCGGCGGCTTCCTATATCGCGCGCGGGCCATTGTCGCCAACCGCAGTGGAGCGCTTGCCTTCACTCTGGGCCCAACTGGCAGGTTAGCTCAATGTCGCAAGCCTCTCACTTCATCTCACAGAAAAGGAACTTCTCATGCCCACAAACATTCCCTTCGGCGTCCGATTTGTCTTGCCGGACGACCCAGATAACAGCCGCGAACAGACCGAAGCCGCCCAAACCGACTTCGAGACCGGCCGACTCGATGTGGCCGCCTATCGTGAGCGACTCAACACCGTGGTCAAATCATATCCGACGTGCCTGAGCGCCTGGGCCGCTCTGGGCGAATTGAGCTTGCCGGATGACGTGATCGCCGCCTATGCCTATTTCCGTACCGGCTATCATCGGGGGTTGGACCGGGGTCGGGCCAATGGCTGGAATGGGGCCCAGCAACTGCCGTGGGAATATGCAAGCAATCGAGGCTTCCTGCGGTGCTTGTACGGTCTCATGCTCGCGGCCACGGAAATTAACGAGGCATCCGAAGCCACCCGCACCCGGGATTTTCTCCTCACGCTCGACCCGGACAACCATTTCGAGGTAGAACCGTAGGCGTAGGTGCCGCTATCTCATCGTAGCGCTCGTGCCACGGACATGCTAATATGCGTGGATTCAAACCATCATTGTATGGCTACAGGAGGGCATCAACATGACGCAATATGTATACGCAGGTGCGGGGCGTTGGACATCGGCAAACCCTGACGATCAACCGGGCGGGCTCATGCGGGCCGAGGTCGGGGGCGGCGAATGGGAAATGCTGAGCCAGGGTTTACCGGCCAAAGCGGAAGTCCGATCCATTTTAGTCCATCCCGACCATCCACAAATCGTCTACGCTGGCACCCAAGATGGTCCCTATCGCAGCTCGAACCAAGGCGAGAACTGGGAAAAGCTAGATTTTCCGGATCCGGGCATGGTCGTGTGGTCCATGATCTTTCATCCGGAGAATCCCCAGATCATCTACTTGGGGACCGGTCCGGCCGCAATTTACCGCAGTGAAAACGGCGGCGACAGTTGGAAACGCTTGTCGATTGTCGACACCTGCGGTGCGGTCAATATGGGATTCCCCATGCGCGTCATCCGCATGACGATCGACCCAAGTCAACCCAATCACATCTATGCTGGCTTGGAAGTCGGTGGCGTCATTCGCAGCACGGATGGTGGTGAGACCTGGGCGGATTGCTCGGAAGATCTGCTGCGGCTGGCCTCGATGGATCATCTCAAGAGCCAAATCGGCAGCGATACGGATACCGAGGGTATGATGGACTCCCACGCGATCACCGTCAGCTCGGCCCAACCCGGCACGGTGTTTTTGGCCACCCGCATGGGTCTGTTCCGCAGCCCGGATCAAGGCGACACATGGGACGATATAGAAGTGGGCCGTTTCTCCCCGCTGACCTACGCCCGTGATGTGCAAGTTTCCCCGCAGGATCCAAACGTGCTCTACGCCGCCCTCAGCCCTGCCGCTCGCAGCGAAGACGGCTCACTGTACCGCAGCGATAACTTGGGCGAGTCGTGGACGCGCTTTGACCATGATGTCACCCCGGAGAGCACGATGATGACCATCGCACTCAATCGGCAAGACGATCAGGTGGTGTATTGCGCTACGCGCGGCGGCCAAGTCTTCGGCACCTGCGACGGCGGCGCCTCATGGCAAGAAACGCCGCTGCCAGAGGGTTTGCAGGACATTTACACGTTGGCCTGCGGCTAAATAAAACGTGGGTATGTGGAGCTGAACAAGATGCGATTGGTGGTATGGGGTGCGGGCGAACTCGGGGGTCGAGTAGCGGTTCAATGGGCGCGATCCGGTCATCCGGTGGTTGGGCTCACCCAAGGGACATCTCGGCACGACGACCTACGCCACGCGGGGGTCGAGCCGCGTATCGGTAGTGCGACGGAGGTACTGACGCCTGACGATGTGCTCTTGCTAGCGTTGCCCGGCAATGCCAATCAGAGAGCAGCGGTTGACGCCTTGCAGCATACGCCCCCACCCAGCCGCGCGGTACTGCTCAGCTCCACCGGCTACTACGGCACCCCCGTGGGCCGCGTCGATGAAGACACGCCCCGTGGTGAGACGCCACACGCCATACATGTCGGAGCCGCCGAGTTCGCTTTTCGCGCTTGGGCTGGCGCGTGCGGCGGGGTGATCCGCTTCGGCGGGCTGTACCGGCCTGGCCGCGGCCCGCTGAGCGCCCTGCTCCGGCGCGGCGCGGCGCCGGAGGGAGCGCCCAATCGAACGCTGGCGCTGATCCATTACGCCGATGCGGCCATGGCGACCTTCGCGGCCTTGCGCCACCCGGCCCCGGAAGCCACTTACCTGGGGGTGGTGCCGCCATGTCCGACGCGACTCGAATTTTACGCCCGTGCCTGCGAGGCAGCCGGTCTGCCGGAGCCAAAGTTTACCTCGCCCCTGCCCCACCCACCGGCCGAATACGACGTCACGCGTTTGACGCGAGATCTGTTGCCGGAGCCGGATCATCCGGATTGGCGGGACGCACTTGCGGTATGACCCTACTGGCATGGAGGTCAGCACCCGTGGCCATCCCTAGCAGAGGGGCGGCTATTTTGACCCTTTTCGTGATTCACCCTGCTCTTGCCGAATCTGAACGAGCGCGTCTCGGAGGATCGCATCGCGATGGAGCCGTCCAGCCAACTCACCGGGACTATATATCCCTTCATGAACTTCTCTCGATGCCCCCCGCAGGGCCAGGTCAAACACCTCATCGAGTGTCTCGTGTAACTCGTCGTCGCTGAGATACCAGCCCCCTGCTTTCCTGCGCTTGTTGACCCGCACAATCCACGCTAACGCATTCTGAATCGACACCTCCCACGATCGTGTAGTCCGGTCTTCTGCGACTTTCTTAATCAGATGAAGTAGAAGCACCTGCATAAAGCTGGCGATCTTGTTGATCTTATCCTCTCTCGACATCTCGTCCATCTCATCGAGTAGAGCTAAGGCTTGGCCCACCTGATCGTGCTCGAGGTAATACCGAAGTTGCGATAGCTCGTCCATGTCACACCCTCTTTTCGCTTCACTTCAATCCCATGCCATCGAGGCGCTCCCAACGCCTTGGACAAGCGCCTCGATGGCTCGACGATCAGACCGCAGTATTCAACGCCGCCAACTGCCGAAAATAATTCAACATGGGTTATCTCCTCTTCATGACGCAGCTAGCGCCGCCACATCTTCTAACACATTCGCCAGCAATCGCAGGCCGTGGTTGTCCTCCATGGTCAAAATCGATTCGGGGTGAAACTGCACGCCCTCAAGCGGCAAACTCCGATGTCGCACGCCCATAGCAATCCCCTCCCAAGTCGAGGTCACCTCAAAGACATCGGGAATCGTCTCGCCCACCAACGAGTGGTAGCGCCCCACCGGTAGCGGTGAGGGCAAATCCCGATAGATGCCGGTGCCGCCGTGTTCGATCAGGCTTTGCTTGCCGTGATACGGACGCGGCAACACACGCAGCGTCCCACCAAAGGCTTCGATCAACGCCTGATGGCCGAGGCAGACTCCTAAAATGGGCACCTGCTGGTGCAACTGATCGATATAGGCCATCAGGTTGCCAGCATTTTTCGGCATCGATGGCCCCGGCGACAGGACGAGCAATTCCGGCTTGGAAGCGGCGACAAGGTCCACTGGGACATCATTGCGGTACACCCGGACTTCACACGAGAGTCGACGCAGATAGTCCACCAAATTAAACGTGAAAGAGTCAAAATTATCAATCATAGTCACTCGCATGGTTGCTCCTTTTGATCATGTTACAAAATGCGTTCGTAGGCAAGTTGGCGCATCCCCCAAGCGATCTCAATGTCGTTCTGGGGTTCGGTCATGAGCGCCTGCAGGTCCCGTTCAATCTGCCGGATTTGAACGGCGGCAAAGGTCGATTGCACAAACGGATGCTGTTGCCAGGTCTGAAAATTGAGGACAAACATGTTGGCCGCCTGCGAGGCCGGCACCGGGACCTGCCGTACTCGACTATCCCGTTTTCGCAACAGCGGCGGCGCGGGTAAGGCCTCCAGCAGCGGACCGATATCCAGACGGTTCGCCTGATGCTGCAGCAACCCCCGCTGCATGTCCAAATAGGTGGTAAACACCGCGCTATTGGTGCGAATCCACTCCACTTCTTCCATGAGGATTACCCCACCAGGCCGCAATTGGGTGGCCCAACTGGCGATCAGCGCAAGCGGTTCTGCAATATGCGTCAGCAGCAACCGGCAAAACAGGACGTCGACGGGGGTGATGGGAAACGGCACCTGAGTCACATCGTGGCACGCATAGGTCACGTTCACACTCGCCCTGGATTCCCGCTGCGCGGTGGCGAGGAAGGACTCGGAAGTATCGAGTCCTATAGTCTGCTCGCCGTGTAGCTCTTCGGCCAACAACCGTGTGGTGTACCCCAGCGCACACCCGAGATCCATCACTTTCACGGCGCGGCGGTGTGGCTGGGCCCACTCCCGAACAAAGGCGCGGGTGGAGGCATCATAAATCTCGGCCAAGAGGCGCAGTCGCTGCGCCGCTATATCGTTATCGCCAAACACATAGGCAGTCATCTCACCTCTCCTCTGCCTCACTGGAAACCCTGACGATTTCCGGCTTCAAAGCTGTCGTCGATACTATCTAGGGCTTCCAACAAGGCGCGGGCTTTGCCCTCGGTCTCGGCATACTCGGAGGCCGGTTCGGAGTCGTACAACAACGTGGCGCCGGCCCGGACCTTAACGTCGTACACATCGCCATCTGCCGCCAGTTGGCGCACCAGATGGGCAGTGCGAATGATGATGCCGGTGT